>Ga0209200_1002612_pt1 | contig 16351 bp, 34 predicted proteins | sample AD_UKC033_MetaG_FD_184406 | JGI IMG/M metagenome (GOLD analysis project Ga0209200, IMG submission 184406) | Active sludge microbial communities of municipal wastewater-treating anaerobic digesters from USA - AD_UKC033_MetaG (SPAdes) (version 2) | ecosystem: Engineered > Bioreactor > Anaerobic >...
GTATCCGGCCGGGCCGAACTCATCAAGAAGGCCCTGGATGAACGGGTCATCCAAGCTGTCTGAAATATGCTTATACCACTTGATAGGTCATCGCCCCCTTTCTGCGGTTACACGGCATACAGGAAACGCGGATATTGTTAGAAGTGTGCGGTCCACCCTTAGATACGGGAATAAAATGATCAAACTCGACCTCTTGAAACGAAAGATGTTTTCCGCAGTAAAAACAATACGGATGCTCTTTGTATATTGATATAAAATCTATATTTTCATACTCATTTCCTTTGACCCTGGATCGCCTAATTGCGGCGTGGTTTCTGTGGTTGGCCTTAAACTGTTCTGTTTTCCTATACCTATCTTGAACTCGTTGATGGTGGTCCTTGTTTCTTTCATACCACCCACGCATTATTTCCCTTCGCTTTTCTGGCTTTAATTGCTGGTAGTTTTTTTCATATTTCCGGCGATTATCTTTATCTATATATTCCCTTTCGCACTTTTTACACCGGGGCTTTCGTCCAGATGGCTTGCTTTTGTCCCGGTAAAAACAGGTTTCTGGCAGTAACTCTTTACAATGGCAACATCTCTGCCACCTTGGGTCTTTAAGCATTTCGGAATACTTCATCCCCTCACCCCCTCCTTTTCCTTTCCCACGTTCCCCGATCTATGAACCCCAGGACGAACCCAAGCGTAAACATGATGACCAGACCGAGGGGGATCATGGGGTGTCCTCTTCCCTCACCTCAAGGGCCATCGTTAGAGCGACTCCAAGTTCCCGCAGGGAATCCTCTACGGTGTCACCACACGCTGATATGCCAATAAAGTCACCGATGATGGGCTTCCCCGCCTGTCGGAGCATAAACACGGTTGAGATGAACCCCTCGTCCTCGTCACTCCAGAAGAGGTGGATGTCTGCCTCGTATTCGTATTTATCCATCACTCCCCCCTCTCCCGCAGCCAAATCCACAGGTCGGCAAGGGCGTTGGGCAGGGTGTCAGCGTGCTTTGCTATACGCTTCAAGGTTTGCGTTGGGACATATACGCTACAACTGCCCTCAAATAAGTGGGCGATAATCATTGAATCTCCCTCGGCGTCCCCGGTGGGAACCTCAAGAATCTTCTTGATCTCCTCAATCAACTCCGTGACGATGGGGGCGGCGATCAGTCGGTAGTACGGATAGCCCTCTATTTCCTCAACGATAGCCTGACTACGGGTAATCAGAATCCACTCGTTGTGGCGGTGTTTCGGGTCTTCCGATCGGATTTCCGTTAATGCCCATACAAAATGGGAGTTATCCTGCGGAAACCCCGCATCCCTCAACGCCTTGCATCTCTCCAAATCAGGCCAATGGCTCATCCCTGCCTCCCTTTAGCGCTCACGGGTCTCTCCTTTTAAAAATCGCCGTTCTTTCGTCGGGCGTAAAGCATCGCTTGCATGGCAGATACCCCAATGAAATTAACACCCCTACCTTCTCGTAGGTTCGATTAAAAGGATCTCTGGTATGGCAACCGCAGGCGGGATAACTGTCCACCATTTTGTGGAAATGGCGCAATCCATCACCCCTTACGACCGTCATATCGAAAACCTTCATCCCTGCCCCCTTGCCCACTCTGACTTCAGCCATTCCCGGCGATCTTCCAGGTCTATTCCCAATTCTTAACAAGCCCCCCGGCGCATTGTTTTTCTAATCTCTTATATGCGGCCCCATCTATGACGATCACCTTCACATTCGGGTAATATTTACCCATCCTTTTTAGTGCCGTCCTGGACCGCTGATCCATGTATCCCTTAACTTCGTGGTACACAATGTCGCCGTTCAATTCCGTAACCTTAAAGTCGGGCATATAAGACCTACATCCCCGCTTGATGGCATCAAACCGAAACGTGTCCGGCTCATATTCCCACTTCTGTATCTGTCTGTTTTTCAGAAGCCAGTTAAGATATCTTGCATAATTAGCCTCCCACGAACTGCGAACATAAATACCGATATCTTCTCGCCTTCCGCCCTTCGCCCTGTGGTTCGACCCATTCACTTTTTCTCTTGTCATCCATTCATTCCTGCAAGTGTATGAACAAAATCGCCCCCGTGGTTGTCCGGGTGTCCTAAAGAATGCGGCCCCGCACGTTTCGCAAGTGTACTCCCTTTTTTTGACCCTCCTGCCCGCAATGCTGCATTCCCGGCTACAATACTTCCCCCTGCTCTTTGGCCCCTGGTATGGAAAGGTTGTAAACTCCTTGCCGCATATCGGACACGTTGCCGTTTTCGTTTCGCAGTTTATGGTCTTTAACTTCCCCCTGCATTCCGCAGAGCAAACCCTTCAGATACTCGATCTGCGATATGGCATCCCAGCACGCCTCCACCAGCTCCGGGGCGGCAGCGATGAGCCGGGCATTTGCCTTGTTCCCCGTGAGAAATCCGGGGATACTGCACACCATCATGTGATGATCCGGGTCATTCGGCCTGTCCACCCTCACGCAATCATCCAATGATTCCCACGGTCCTGGTGTATGCTTCATTTCAGCGCATACCTCCTTTCTTCCATTCCGGGGAGGGGGAGCTGATTCCGCTCCACGACCCTCACGTTGCTGTCCTTCACTCGCTTTTCAATGAAGTTGATCCCGGTTTCCACGGGGTAAGTTTAACCGGAATGGAAAAGGAGATTCCATCTTCCGCGTCATAGACGGCCATGATCTGGCCGATGTAAGTGGTCAAGGATTCCTTGACACCTTCAACGATTGCGTTGGTGATTTCGCTCATTGGTCGTCCTCCACCCTCTTGAACTCTATCCGCCAGACCCACGGGTTCCAGACCCACGGGTTCGAGGCCCACGGGTGCTTCGGGTTGATGGAGTTCCAAAGCATTGCAAAGGATTCTCTCGCACATGGCTCAAACCTATCCTGCCCCGGCTCACGCTTTTCAACCCAAACGACCCCCTCCCTTATCGCGTCCTCTTCCGTGATGTCCCACAACCGTTCCGGCCTTGTGTCCACCACTTCGAGGGTGATCCGGGAGGCCCAACGGGGCATGTGGATGGAGGATCGCCAGTTACAAATTCTGTCAGCATCGGGCGGTTGACGTTTCCCGCATTGGTATGATCCGTCTGCACGATAAGCGCAACACCGGTGCCCGTCTTCCGTCAATGGCTCACGCCATGTTTCCTTTACCCACAGCCTGTCTCCGGGTACGCCGTAGGGGCAACTGGCCCACGATACCGTCATCCCGGCCAACCGATGACCATGGGGCCAGACGAGGTTCCACTCCGGCCCGTATTGAATCTCCCCCGGACTGCCCTGGTTTATGATTTCGCCATCCATTTCAAGGTGAGGTTGCGGTTTAATCACCCGCCTCGTCACCGTCTTGCGGCCTTCCAAGATCGCCCGAACCATCGGCCCGGAAAATAAAATGGGTCGTTCTTTCATCCCTTCCCCTCCCTCCGTTCTCTCCGCACCTCCGCCGCCGTCCTCGCGGCATCCTCCCGGTCTTCGTGGTAGGCCATGAAGTTGCGCTCAACGGCCTTTAATTGTTTCCACCCGGCGCACCAGTCGTCGGGGTCGGGGTGACGGCCACTCTCCTTCTTCTCCCAACATTTCGGGGTCATGTAATATCGGCAGTTACCGCATACCTGTTTCATCGCTCTCTCCTTTTTACCGGGGCCGCCCCGATGGGATACGGCCCCTCCCAAGTCCATTAATGACATGGGGGTATCCACTCCCCCGCTTCGGGCCTATGCCACCTTCTGGATGGCAGTTACGCCTATGCAACCGCGTCCGGCACATCATCTTCTGTAACCTCGATGAGAGCCGTCATATCGTCATTCAGGAGGCAATCCACATTTTGCTTGATGGACAGAATATTCCGAATCCTCTTCAACCCGGCCTCAAGGAGCATATAGGACATCCCCTCGACCTTGGTCTTTGATGAGGTCTGAAAAACATATTCTAGGAGCCGAATCCGGGCCTGCTTCTCTTTTGCGGACGATGACGGGAAAACCTTGTCGATCTCCCCGGAAAGCTCCTCAAGGGCTATCGTGGCCCTGTCCTTATCCCTCTTCCATTGCGGCCTTCCTTCCCTGTCAAAGCGGTCCTCGCTCGTCCTGGTGGTGTCCACGCCAAGGTGATCCCCGCCAATGTTCAGGGCGCGGAAGTGGGGTTCAAAGTTTTTAAAAACGGGATAGTCGAAGGTCTCGCCGTTCAGGGTGTCGGTCCTGTCCTTAAGTACATAGGCGCGGTGTATCCACTTACTCCCCGCTGGCGGCTTGTGGGTCTGCTTTGCGTCCTTGCTCTTCCGGTCTGACTTGCCCAGGTGGGTTTTAATTTCCTCTTTTGCTTCCGATGTCCGTTCCATTTCGATAACGAGGGACGGCTCAAAGGCAAACTCGCTCTCAACTTTCATCCGTGTCGCCGTCTTTATAAGGTCTTTCGTGCCATCCTCATTAAAATCATAGTCGTATTCATACCCGGCCCTGCCACAGACTATTGTATGGAGCCGCGAGTTGATAAAGTGGTCGGTGTATCCTTTCCACTCGCTTTTGATAATGGCCCAATCTTGAAATTGGAGGCGGCCCCTGCGGTTCAACTTCTTATCGTAGGAGTCACACAGATCCCGCCAGACATGGGTAATGGAATCGATGATAAGACACCCCATGCCCTCGCTCTCGCTCTCCTTGATGGTCGCCAAGAGGTCAGAGAATGACCGGGACTTTACTTGGTAGGTATCGATCCCCTCTGCCCGGAGTTTCGGAAGCAGAAAATCACTCCCGGTTTCCGTGTCAAAATAGACGACGGACGGCTTGTTAATGGCCTTGCAGATACCGATTGCCAGGAGCGTAGCCGTGTAGGTCTTCCCGCTTCCCGGAAACCCGAGGATACCGCACTTGAAATAGGCCAAGGTGTTCTCGGCTTTCTTTAAAATCTTCATCTCTCTCCCCTTCTTCTTTTTATTTCCTTGACGAGTTCATCCCTGCGGCGGCGGAAGTCCTCAAGCATATCCGTGTAGCGTTGGGGTCGATCCCTCCAATCCTTGAGGGAGGCGATCTCTCCGTTGAGGTATTCCAGTTCCGCCACCAGGCCTCCGAGGGCGTTGACTTCCTCCCTTGTCCTGTATTTCGTTTCCATTCCTTCCTCCTTCCTGACATCGGCTTCCATGAGTTCGGCCAGGCGCCGGAGCGACTTGGCGGCGATTCTCATGTCATCGAGGTTGGGCATGGATCTCCCTCCGGTAGTCCTCATGCTCCCGGATCATGGTTTCCCGCTCCCTATCGAAGTCGCTGATGACGGCCTTCCCCCAGGACACCTTCGCCTGGTCGGGGATGGATTCGTCCGTGAGGATGGCCTTCATGTCCTCCATCGCCTTGTTCAAGATTGTGTAAGCCGTGACAAGACTCATGCTCTCCCTCCCAAAAATCCCTTGATTTTCTCCCACAGGCCCCTCGGCCTATCCGGTTCCGGCAGGGGCACAATCCGATACATCCACGCCCCCCGGGTGATCCGTTCCGCCGTGACATCCAGCCCGTGATCTCTCGCCACCCGGCGGACATCCGAAATCCGGCCGGAGTGGTTGAGGATGCCGAGGTCACGGATCTCATGGTTGAACACCGGCCCCCGGAGAAGCCGTTCCAGTAACCGCCTGTTCTGTGTTCCGACCCTGAAAGTGTCGATCATGGTTCCCCTCCCTTGCGACCCTTAAAACATCCAACGAAAGACTTTTTGCAAGACATCTCCCGCCAACCTTGCGGCGCCAATCAATCCAATAAGGCCGATAACGACAAGAACCGATAATCCCAGGGCGCAGAGGGTGGACTTGATTGGATTAAAAAACCTATCCCTATCCTTCCACATCGCCGTCCCTCCTTACCTCGTAGACATCCACCCCAGCCATCTTCCTGACCAGGTCATTGGACTGTTTGGCGAGATCATTGGACTGTGCGGCCAAGTCGTTGGTCCGCTCGCAGGCGTTGGCTATCCGGGCGAGTTCCTGAAAGATCTGAAACATGATGTCTTGCGTTGCCGCCGCTTCCTCTCTCCTTGCCCTGTGTTCAAAATATTCCGTTGGCATACCAAGCAAGCACGGTTCTGCCGGTTTGTTTGCTGCCTCCTTAAATCGTTGCCACCATGATCTTTTCATTGTTCCCCTCCCCTTTTTTATTGCCCGGATTTCCTGCGGGGGCTCCGGGCTGGCCGTCTTAGGAAAGGAGGGTTATGGAGGAGGTGCTGTCGTTCTTTCTCGGTTTCGCCTTCCCCGCCTTGCTGATTGCGTGATGCCACATACCGACACCGGGCCGGATCATGTCATTCGCCACCATGAACCGGGCCTCCTCCGGGCTGTATCCATGCTTGTTGCACCACCAGCACATGCCCCGGTAAAGCGTGAGGTTGTCCCGGCCGCAGTTGGAGCAGATTCCGTATCGCTCACGGATCCTGTGTGCGGCTTGCTTCGGTTCTTTGGGATACGGTTCGCCGAAGCTGTTAGGCGTGGTGCATTTCGGTTCCACCTTGGGAGTGGCCCCGCATTTGTAGCAGTAATAAATCCGATCTTTCGTCCCGTCTTCCAGGGTGATTTCTCCCCCGTTGACAAGACGGCCATCCATGCACTTTGGGCAAGCGTCGCCGCTACCCATTACAATCCACCCGTCCCGACGAGGTAGCCCACCAGGGCGACGGCCACGACATAGGCCACGCACCCGGCATAAAGGAGCCGCCTCCCGTTCCGGGCCGCTTCGTTCAGATCAATGTACCGTTGGGCCTTGTCCTCATACCCCCCCCGGACATCGGCGTTCTCAAATCCCCACTTGATGAGCCTGTCTTTTCTGATCGCTTCCATGTTCCCCTCCTTATTTCGTGATGAAGAAAATCCCCAAGAACGCCAGGACACCGATCCCGGCCATCGTTACGCACCCCCAAAACATCATGCCGTCCATGGTTGCCCCCTCCTTGCCCGGATCATCCGCAGGGCCGGGCCTATGTCGTTATCCCGCAGGGCCATCCTCGCCTCTGCCTCCGTGGGGATGGTGTCATCCACCGGGGAGCGGGAGAGAAGAGCCGCCTCAAGGCGTTCAATTCTTTTTTTCAGCTCCTGAATCTCTGTATCCATAAGGTTTGAGTCGATGGTGACGGAAATGTTCTCGCTGGGATTTTTAGCCATGACGAGCCTCCATGTTGATCTGACGAAGGGGCCTCATAAGCAGATGCCAAGCCTCCCTGTATTTGGAGAAGCGGCTTTTATTGATGCGGTCCAGGGACGGGGGGATATAAACAGACGGCCCAGGAATCTCTTTTCCGGGAACCACGAAGGAAACGCCCAGAGGCATGACGTAAAGAACGAAGTATTCCACCTCGGCCTTTTGTTTTTGGGATATGGAGAAGCGATAGTAGGGACAAGCCGTGGGATTTGTTTGGAGAGTCTTATAAGATGTTTTTACGTCACACTTGTGACCGTTAATAATGAGGTCGTAAACCGTGCTGTGACCGATGCCGCTCGTGATATCATATCCCAAGGAGTCACAGACACCGTAAGCAACGGCCTCCCCGATCGCCCCCTTGTGGGGGCCTCCGCCCGGTTTATATCTTTTAATCTTTTCGATGGGGCTCCTGCGGTGGACGACCTTATCAATTTTCCGCCTCTGGGCCTTTGCCTTCCTAAACCCGGTGTATCGATAACCGAAAACCCTAAAGAAGAGTTGCCTTGCATATTCCCTGGTGAAGCCATATTTAATGCCAAGGGCGGTGAGGGTTGTGGGGTCCGTTTTCAATCTTTCGAGATCGTCAATAATGGACGGTCCATATTTATTGACAAGCCGCCCGTTGAGTGGGATCTCGTAAAGTTCCCCCCTGTTTCTTTTTTGCTGGTAACACCTTCCGCAAAGTTGCCTGGATACACAAAGCACCCGACGCTCTCCGCACTCGGAGCAGATGCTCATTTATTCCCCCTCCATTTCTTCCAGCACCTTCCGTATCTTTTCGTGTGGACCCTCCATCCAGAGATCCGGCGTTGTCCCGGTCGCCTCTGCAAGCTTCTTTGCCTTGGGCCACCTGGGGGATCTTTTACCTGAAAGGATTTGGGATACGAATGGTGCGGAAACCTTTGACTTTTCGGAAATGATTTTAATGGTTCCTCGTTTCATGCGTAGATAATTGCATAGTGCTATTTAAAAGTCAAGCACAATTTGCAAGGGGCAATATAAAAAAAGTTGCAGGGGGCAAAAATGGTCGGTATGATGGTTCCCATGAAGCGAGAAGGTGAAACATATTTCGGGCTTGCGCTTGCTCATCACCTGTGCGTCAAAAAAACCTTGACGGCGAAAGAACTGGCGGCGGCGACAGGAATATCAGCATCCTTTATCAGCCAGATCGCAAGTCGGACGAGAAACGCATCCCAAGAAAACCAGGTGGCTATTGCGGAAGCCCTCCCCGCCTGGCCCCGTTCATCGGGGCTTTTTAATGTCCGATTATGCCCATTTCATACAATCGTATGACGGCGTCGTACAATTGCCTGTATTTATGGGACGGGATTATATACGGAAGGGTTAAGGATGGGTATTTAAAAGGGGCCTCTTGGATGGGAGAGAGGGCATCCTTGAGGCCCCGCCCGGAGGGGAGGCGCCGGGTTAAGTTTCGATCAGCCTGTCGTAAATTTTGACCAGGGGATAAAAGAATTTCTTGACGGAGATGGATTTCCCCACCTCAAGCACCAGCCCCCCGATGGTCGGTTGTGTCCTGGGATATTTCCCCGCCTGAAACTTCCGTATCGGATGCCAAAATTTCCATGTAGGAGCCGTCAGGACCACCCTGGATTCGTTGTCAACCATGTCGTAGTGGTGGACATGGCCCCGGAGGATCGCGTCGATATGGTAGTCGATCTTGTTATGGGAATACGGCCCCTCAATGGCATCGAAAAAGAGGCTTTGCCTGTCAAGCTGGGTCGAGCGGTAGATCAGGGCGTTCCCCGGCGAGTGGGCGATGTTCAGGATCTTGTCGTGCTTCCGTATCTTAAGGTCGGCGATCTGTCCGCAGAAGGTCCCCCCAAGGCGCCGGGCGATGATGTCCTCGGAGTAGAGGTTGTCGGTGTCATGGTATTGGCTCCCATAAACGGAGTAGTAGTCCCGCCCACCAATGAGAGGCCCGAATAATTGCATCCAGGCGTCTATCTGATAATCAACCTCCGGGGTCATAAGGTCACGGCCTTCATCCTTCGGTGACGGTCCCTCTATGGATTCGGCGAGGTTTATGACCATCTCCGCGTCCTGGGCTTCCGGTTGGGAAAAGAAGTCCTCAAGGTATTCCAAAAGGACGAGCTGTTCCGGCGAGGCGCAGATCTTGTGTCCCGTTTCCGGGACGGTAAATTCCGCCGGCCAGGGGGCCGCCCGGTGTCCGACATGGCAGTCCGAAATGACGATTATCCGCACTCGATCACCTCTCCCCTTGATTTGAGAATCCGCTTGAAAGCCTCGTAATCCACTTCGCCGCCGGGGATCCTGAACTTCAGGCCCGTCCGTTTCATCTGCCCCCGGATTTGCCCGTCGTCCCTGTCCTTCAGAACGGCCATGACCTCCCTCATGTTGCATCCAGACTCTACCAATTTTCGTAATACAGTTCGCTCCTCGTCTGTCCAAAACTGTCTGCTCATGCCTTCCCCTTCCTTGTCTCTATCCAGGCATCCATCCCCGGGGGAGCCGGGCCCTGTATTCCCCACTCCCTCTCAAGCACCCGGATGTCCTTCTTTGCCCGGCGAATATCCAGCCTGTGGCGGAAGATCTCCTTGTAAAGGAAGTACCGCAGGGCCGCCGCCTGGTCCTCGTTGCGTAACGGATACCGCCGGGACCGCCGCCCCATGACGAAACACAAGGCACCGAAGGCCAAAGCCCCCCCTACATAAAGGATGATATGAAGCACAGCCCCCCTCCTTATGCTCGTTTTTATGCGAATCGCATTGATCCGCGCATATCAATGCCTCTTCCGTGGAAATTCCACGTCCTCTGATTCGGCGTAGCACTCACACCCGCAATGCGGACAATGAAATTCGATGGATACGAGGTCCACCTTGATAGCGTCCAGGGAGATTTCCTTGAAGCAGTCGGGACACTCGGAGTCTTCCCCGGCGATTGAAAAGTTTATTCGCTTGGTTTTCGCCATGACTTCCAGACCCCCGCGATCTTTTCATACAGGTCGGACGGCAGAACCTTTGCCAGTATCCACCCCACAACCACCAGGGCGAGGGCCGACAAAAGCGAGTGATTCGCCAGGATCTTGCCTATGATCTCATCTGAATTGGTGTTGATTAACCAGTCCATGAAACCCCCTTCACTTTCCAAAGATGCCCGGAAAACTGAACCCCTAACCACATGGGATACCGGACCCATGCCGACTTCCCCCGCGCCTCCATCGCCTCAAGGAAAACATCGTTTGCCTGTCCGAAGGTGCAATCCGGTTTGGCGCCTATGCGGAACAGATAATCATGGATTACCGCCTCATGGTGACACCTCCCGCCCCAGCACCAATAGGCGATAGGGACACGGGGAACAGAGGCGAAGTCCGTCCGAAACCCGCCCGGAACGACCACCCGCCCCACGATGTCGCTCTCATAGACAAGGGGCTCCAAGAGTTGCCAGCGGTTGTCCTCAAGGTTGACCGTTTGAAGAGAGGTAAGAAATTTAGCCACCGTCGAGCATCCCCCTTATGATGTTCAGATCGAAGTTTTTGCCGGGACAGGATTTGTCCGCATAATCCCGGTGGCCCTTGATGTTCTCCACGGGGATCTTGAAGATTTTGCAAAGCACCCGGAGAAGCGGGACAAGCCTGTCAAGCATGAGCGGCCTGGGATATTGGACATCGTAATTGCCCATGCACAATATCCCGACGGCCTTCTTGTTCATCCCGATTGTATGGCCGCCGTCCATGTCCAGGGGCCGACCCATGAGGATTTCATAGCCCCGATGAATCCACTCGATTCCGAAGTGATAACCGATGTCCTGCATGGCCTTGTCGCCCTGGTAGGGACTCTCTGGATGTAGCCCCATGTGCCAGTTGCGGACCGCTTGCCAGTTGACGGCAATGCCGTCGTCGGTCAGGGAGTGGTGGAGGATGATGTGGGTCCACCTGTTCACGGTATAATAACCTCCCCCGTGGTGGCGTGTTTGTGCTTCCATAAGTCTTGATGTTCTTTGGCGTTCTTTTCGCAGAACTTCCGAAGGTCGTCCCGGATCTCCGCCCTGCGTTCAGCGCACAGATCCTTGCCGACAATGGTTTTCATTGTCTCGTCAATCTGCTTAAACCAACGCCGGATGAAGAAGAGAATAAGACCGAGTGAGGCCCCGTTGAGTAACAATGCGTCAAGGAGAGAGTATTTTTCCATTGCGGCATCCTCTTGAGTCTGATATTTGCTCCGAGGATGGCAGCGGGTTTCCGCCCTCGGTCTGCACACCGGGGCGGGGGAGTGTCACCTCCCCCGTGTCATCCTTTTCCTTACTTACCTCGGCCCGGGCTCTTCGGCGGTCACTGTGATTTGGTCTACGACCGTCTTGCCAACCACCGCATAGATGTTTTGCTCTCCCAACTCCGGGAGGATCAGCGACACCTGACCGCCGGTCGCTTTCAGGTCTCCTCCCGCAGACGTGAACCACGAGGGCGAGCCGTCACCCTTATAGATGAAATACATCGGAATCCTTGCGATGACTCGCGCCCCATCCGCAGGATAGGTGATATTCCCCTTCGGTTCCGGTTTCGGAACAGGCTCGGCCTGGGTGCCCCATCCCGAATCCTTCAGAATGTCGGATGCGCTCTTGCCGATGCCCATTTCCTTCTCAATACGGGCAAGGCTTTCCAATACTGCCTGTTCAAATGTCATCGTCGTTCCTCCTGTGTAGGTTTAATAATATCAAGCGCTTCCTGCACTTGTGTCTGCCATTCCTGAGCATCTTCCCCGGCAAGAATCCTGCATGCCCGATACTCTCTCGTGTTCGGGTTGGGCGCATCAGGGTCTTTCCCCACCTGTCTCTCCTTCGCCGTTGCCGCCGCCTTTGCGATCAGGACCTGTCTCTCCTTCGCCGTTGCCGCCGCCTTTGCGATCAGGCTCACCTTCGGATCTCTCGTCTCCGTCTGCCAAGCAACGTATTCAGCAGTTTCCTGCGTCCTGTCCGTGCCGTTGAGCCATTGAGTCTTCCACGCCAAGGTCTCGATATCCTCAGAGGTAATCCCCTGGATATGTCGGGTCAGGATCGTCTCGATCAAGGCATCCTGCTTCTCCCGTTCGAGCATCCCCTTGAGGAAGCTCACGCCGATCCTGTCGTGGTCGGGAATCGGGAGGTCGAAGATCTCCAGGAGGGACAGGGCTTCCCGTCCATCCCACAGCTTGACGAGGTTATCCAGGCTGTACTCCTGGCAGAGCTTGTGAGCATCGAGGTCGTATACGGTAAAGGTCGTTGCCATGTGTCCTCCTAGCACACGCAGATAATACGAGGGGTAAAGGCTGATGCTGTCGTCACAGACAGATACGGGTCGTAAGTCGTGTCGGTATAGTCGTAAGTCGCGAAAGTAGCAGAACAGGTGTGGAAACCTCCCCCAGGTCCATCGTCCAGGTAGTCGTGGCTATAATTTCTGCCGCAAATCTTGGTATCCCCATCTACGTCTATGTCACCACAACCAGTAGAGTTAAACGCCAGTTCGTACCAAGCTGGGGTAGACGAAATGTTAATACCATGCACATACTCACTGCCTGAAAAGGAATCGTAGTCAGCAGTTGTCGGCGTGTCGGCGTGGGTTCCTTTTTGAACGCTTGTTGTTGTGTGATAACCCTTGAAAGTAGTGCAATACAGATACATAGTGCACGCCGTAACTGTGCCAGAGAGTCCAGAAGTATCGAAGGTAAGAAAGATTCGCTTTATTTGGAAATAACTTACATCCGAGGATTTTGTCTGAAAAGTCGTTCCAGAACTTATCTCTGTCCCTGTGGGAGCATCGTGAGCATCATCCCAGTCGTCGCCTTTCTCACCATCCCACCCTATTTCAGCATCGTTCGTGTCCGAGTAACAGGTGTCAGCGTCAATGAGAAATGCTGAAGGCATTTCCCTGAAAAGATCTGTGCTTTCTTTAATGTAAAGGTATTCCCCGTTACCCAGGTCTTCCAGGTGATGGGCCACGGTGTTGTCGAACCAATACTTACCCTTTTCTGGATCTCCGAACCGATAGATGTTCCCGTCAGGTTTAAGAATCTTCGGCTCCGTCAGAGCATACCGGAACTCCCCCTTTGCATTTCGGAAGACAAAACGGTTCCCTTCCTTCGTGGCCGTCAGCCCCACGGTATGGATCTTGAACACAATGCGGAACGATCCGACAGAGTTCGTAGCGGGAAGGGCAAGTCGTGTCCTGTGCCTGTCGCTGTACACACGAAGGTTCCCGATAACATCGACCAATGGGTTGAACTTCTCCCGATAATCTGCGTTCAGGGTAACGGGCACGTTGTTATAGGTTGCACTCTGAAGTGTAAACTCAAGCTGTTCCCGCCCGTCCTGGCAATCGTCCTTTCTCATGCCGACGAGCTTTTCCAGGGAAGCGGCCTTGTTGATTCCCACAGACACGACATGGCTATTGCGAAGGTCTGACGTCATCTTCCCCGTGGTGACCTGATCCTTGGCTATCGCCAGGACGTTGATGGGTCGAAAGATCCCATTGCTGAGAAAATAATGGGCGTTATGAGGCCCGAAGCAACGGAAGCGGGTTCCCGCCTCAGATTCCACCTTCTCTATGGTTCTCGTTACTGGCGTGATCAGCATTACGGCTTCCTCATCCCAATATGGATCTCAAGCCCCTTGGCTCCCGTCCCGGCGGTGTCAATGTCAATCCTGAGCCTGTCGCCCGTGGCAAGGTCGTCGTGAGAGGTGTCTATCACGGGAGCGGTCGTAGCGGTATAGGAGCTGTATTCACTCTCATCAATGGTGGCATTGGTTGAAAGGATGTCACAGGAATCGGTGACGTTGTAAAAAGCCACAGAGGGAAGGCCCGAAGATGATGCCGTGCTTATGCAAATATCGAAGTCCACGACGTTCATCCCATTCCACTCGGGCGGGGCCGTGATGATGAGTTTTCCGTCGCCTGTGGTCAGGGCCGTAGAGTCATCGGTGATCTTCAATATGACTCGCTTGAGCCCATGAATGGAACCATTGAAGGCGTCAGGTGTCATGGCTCTGCCTGTGTCTGTGCCGGTGTCTATCTCGGCGGTCGTCGCTAGCTCAACCACGCCCGTCGCCGCGTCCGTGGCGGCCTGTTTTATCTCTGCAAACGCATTGGCAGGGGTCTTGAATTCAAGAGCGGAATTATCTGTTTTTGAGCCGAGGATATAACTGTTCCCCCCGCTCGTGACTACGGCATAGGCATTGTCGGCGGTGCACTCCACGATGGATGCGTCTGCCTCAGCCAGTCCCGCGATAGATGCAAGGGCCGCTGATGCTGCCTGAAACGTGGCCGGATCGGTATATCCGAGGACTCCCGCATCGGAACTTTTCAGGAGATAGTCACTCGCGGCAGGATAAGCCGTGGGGAGAGTAAAGGTCAGGTCTACCGTGGAGTTTCCGGCCTGAACCTTCGTATAATTTGAATCCCCGTCATACATGGCGACATAAGTCCCGCCGTCGGAAGAACCGTCAAGGCAGTCACCATCGGCACAGTCGCCGACCCCCGTAACGTCGCCGCCGCCGGCCAATTCCACCCATACCAGCTCACCCACAGGGGCATCATCCCACATGAGGTATCTGTCGGCATCCGGGTCAGCGGGAAGGGTCGTCCCCCCGCTTCCCTCTGCCCATACCAACTGTCCAAGGTCATCGTCCCATTGGAGATAGCGGTCAGCGTCGGGATCGGCGGGGAATACCGTGTCGGCACCACTTACGGCGTGGCTCGCCGCGTGCGCCTTCGGGTCGTTGTCCGCCGTCACGTCGGCCCCCGCCGCCACACCAAGATCAGACAGCACTTCAGCGACAGACCTGCCCTCCAACCCGTCAGCCGTGAACCGGGCATACTCATCATCCGCCACGTCCGCCGAATCTATCGTTACAATATGGTTATCGGTGATGCCGTGCTGAATCTGGTGGGCGTGGTCAGACCGCGCGAAGGAATGAGCAGAGCCTTCTCCCGCCGCCTGAACCCCGGCAATCTCCGCTGGCGCGGCGGTATCGAGGGCGTCCGATCCGTCCTCCGGGTCATGAGTGTCCTTGTGGGCCTCTAACGTGTAATCGTCATACTGGGTGTCGAAGTATGTCTTTAGGAACGCCTTGATCTGTGTCCATGTGGACGTAACTAGGGCATCGGAGCTCGTGCTGTCCCTATACAGCACCAGATCATCATCAATGGGCGGGTTCTTCGTTCCGACGGCGCCGAGGGCCGTATCCGTCCCGGCGGTGTGCTTTAAAGATACAGCAGAATCAACGTCTGTTTTTGTGGGACCGTCGGCCAGCCCCGTGGCGTCATCAACATGGTAGGGGATTTTTCCGTCAGTGAGGTCCGACAACTTCGCCGTTTCCCCGGTGATGTCCTTCGCTGTGAAGTCCGCATAGGCATTATCGGCGGCGTTTCTCGATTCCAATACCCCGGAGTTGTTCTTGATCTTCGGGCCTGTGTTCCCGGAATCAATCTGAAATGTGGTAGATGTCGTTCCTGTGTCCGTGTTCTGCGTATGCTTCTTGGAGATGGCATCCGCTATGTCCGTGTCCGTGCTCACAACATCGGCCACTTGCTGAAACGTGGCTTTCCTCGACAGCGGAGACCCACCTGGGTCATCCACCACCTCGAGGACATCCGTCAACTCAAGAGACCCGATGGCCGTCATGTCCGTGATTTTCGTTCCGGCGTAAGCCAGAGAGAAACAGGCGAACAGGACAACCAGGACAACGATGATCCTTCTCATCACACCTTCTCCTCTATGAAAGGCAGGAAGGGGAGGATCTCCCCCGCCGTCAGGTTCGGTTCTTTTTCGAAGTCGATGAATACCCGTTCGATCTGCACATCGATTTCAATTCCCTGCAATGCGGCCAACTCTTCCAGGTAGGCCGCCGGATTCGCCAACCTGATACCTTCGCCTTCCCTGATAAGGTCTCCGGCCTTCCATCGGCGGATGATCTTCCCGGCCCGGCTTTCTTCCCCATCCGATTCGTGCCGGGCACCGTGCTTCTCGATGAGCGCGTCTTTCTGCTTCAGATAGACCCGGGCCTCGGATTTGCACTTGTCGATGATTCGCGCAATCCAGTAAGCCGTTTTTGCCGTCAGGGGCTTGTCCATGATCTGCCCCCTGCTTAATAGTTCCTCGAGCTGTCCGTTTGTAATCTTCATCCTCTCTCCTTATTGGCTGTAACTGTGTTTGCAGTTGTGCGTGTAG
>Ga0209200_1002627_pt1 | contig 16298 bp, 9 predicted proteins | sample AD_UKC033_MetaG_FD_184406 | JGI IMG/M metagenome (GOLD analysis project Ga0209200, IMG submission 184406) | Active sludge microbial communities of municipal wastewater-treating anaerobic digesters from USA - AD_UKC033_MetaG (SPAdes) (version 2) | ecosystem: Engineered > Bioreactor > Anaerobic >...
GCAATCGGATGGTTCGGCTACCACAAATTCACTTGCAGGGCGAGAACAGAACGGGTACGAAATGAGAACGAACACTGGCTGGTTTTGACCCGATCCCCGGTGGCTGGGTTTAACCCGATCCGTGACAGTCCGACGCCGCCCGCCTTGAGCGATAGGACCATGAACGGCGTATACTCATCGCTCTGGAACCGCTCGATCATCTGCCTGCGTTTCGCCACGGGCGTGCCGCCATGCAAGACCAGGCCCTCATGACCGAAAATCGCATCGAGGAGTTCTTTCAGGGGTCCCGTCATCTCCTTGAACTGCGTGAAGACGAGCATCTTCTCCCTCTTCTCGAAGATCGTCTCACAGATCGGACGGAGCCGCTGGAATTTACCGCTGTCGAGCTCTGCAAAACCGCCCTGACCCAGGTACTGGTCCGGATGATTGCACAACTGCTTGAACTTCATGAGGGAAGCCAGGATCAGGCCCTTTCTCCGAATGCCGTCCGGCTGTTCCTCCAACATCCGCCGAAGCTGCTTGACCAGGTCCTCATACAGGACAACCTGCTTGCGGCTCAGCTCCGCATAGGTCTTCATCTCGATCTTGTCGGGCAGGTCCGAGATCACGGTCTTATCTGTCTTGAGCCTTCGAAGGATGTACGGGCCTACCACCTTCTTCAACCGGGCGTAGCCGCTCGAATCGCGATTGAGCTTTCTGCTGAACCCGCTAAACTCCTCGACGGTGCCCAGCAGTCCGGGATTGAGGAAATCGAACAGCGACCACAGATCGGACAGGCGATTCTCGATCGGCGTACCCGTCATGATGATCCGATTCCTGGCGTGCAGCTTCTTCACCGCTCGCGTCTGCTGGGTCCCGGGATTCTTGATCGCCTGCGCCTCATCCAGCACGACAAGGTCCCACTGGACGTCTTGGAGCCAGGCGTATTTCTGGCACAGGCCGTACGTGGTAATCACCAGATCGACGTCATCCAGTACAGGGCCTCGTTGTAGGACATCCTTATCAGCCCCGCCGGATGGATGGGCCACAAAGAACCTCAGAGATGGAAGGAAACGCTCGATCTCGCCGGCCCAGTTGCCGATCAGTGAAGCCGGCAGGACCAGCAGGCTCGTCTTCGGCCCTTGCCTCGATTGGGTGGCTGTCCGAACGCTGAGCATGGCCAATAGCTCCACGGTCTTTCCCAGACCCATATCGTCGGCCAGCAAGGCCCCGAACTGGAGACCATCCAGGAAACACAACCAGTCCAGGCCTTGGCGCTGGTAGGGCCGGAGCGTGGCCTTGAATCGGCCGGGCAGTCGGACGGAATCGATGCGCCGTGGATCGCGGAGCCGTCCGACCACGGATTCAAGCCATTGCCCCTGCGAGACCTCGACCTCGACGCCTTCTTCGGACAAGCCCAAAGCCCTGTCGGCGTCCAGTTGCAGACGCATGGCCTCACGCAGGGTCAAATCCCCATCAGCCGTCAATGCCTGGGCCTTCTCATAGGCACGCAGGGTCTGTTCGAGCTTCTCGCGGTCCACCTCCACCCACTTGCCCTTGATGAAGGCCAGGCCCTCAGACTCATCCAAGAGCCTCCGGGCCTCCTCTTCAGAAATAGCCGCATCGCCCACCAGCAATCTGGCGTCGAAATCGAGGAGGGCATCCATCCCCAGGGCACTTGGCCGGGCCTCGCCAATCTGGATATTCAGGCGAAGCCCCGCCGCTCGATTCTTCCACCAGTTGGGGATACGGCACAAGATGCCGGCCCGCTCATAGATCGGGACCTCCTTCAGAACCGTGTACGCCTCGCCGGCCGAGAGGGCCAGCGGATGAAAGATCTCGCCGCTGTCCAGGACTCCGGAGAGGAATTGGCTCTCTGCCGCCGCCTGGTGGACAGTGGCGAGCAGATCCAGCAGCTTCCTGCTGTCGGTGCCATATTCGGCCAGGGCGTGCTTCAGGGGAACGTGCTTACAGCCGCTCTTCTGGTCCAGGCCGGTCGAGTACGTGGCGAGAAAGGCAAACGGATACGCATCCTTCTTGCTCTCCACGAGATGGAAGAAGACCCGACCAACGAGGTGCATCTTCGAGCTCAGGGTACGAATGAAGTTGGCAACCGATCCTTTGTATGACTTGATCTGCCGTTGATAGGTGGCGTTCAGCAGAGACCACAGACTATCCAGCACGTCGCGATTGAGGTACTCGAACCCGGGCATGAATGGCGCCGCGTCGAGCATCTCGGCAGCATCATCGTCTTCCAGAGCGACGGTTGCTTTGTGCCTCAGGGCCTCCAGATCAGGCGTCCTGACCAGCTCCTCGGCGAACCGCCCCGTCACCTTCCTCCAGTAATCCAGGGAGGCCGACAGCGGCACCGACCGGTCGGAGAAACCCAGGAACAGCAGGGCCGACTCATAGTCCTCGCCCATCCGCTTCCACAACTCGTCCTGGAGCAGTCTCTGATCCCTGCCAATCGGGTCTTCGACAGAACTCCATTCGAGCCCTATGCGCCCGCTTGGCAATAGCGCCGCGTTCAACTGATTGAACAAGGTTCCGGATGACTTGTCGAACACAGAACGTTCCCTGCCTGGCAATCGTGAAAGTGGAGCAATGACTCACATCGCTGCTCCGGTTCCAGCTGCCATTGCAATGGGAGACGCGCGCATTGTCAAGCCACCTTGCTCCCACACTCTCCGCAATATCTGCCTCTGCTCAGCAGCACATGGTCACACACCGGACATCTCCGGACCAAGGCACCAGCCTTCGGGCTGACCAAGAGGATCAATAGGACAAAGATGATCGTGACCGCCGTCCCGGTCAAATACTCCGACCTGATATTCCGTGCCCAATCCACCACGCCCTTGTCCGCCAGCCAGTTCGCCACAAACAGGATGTTGCCCAGCAGAAGGATTGAACCGATCAATCCCAACACAACGGCCTTTCTGATTGTCAAATTCATCACTTTCTCCTTTCCAGGAAGCGACAGTAAACCAGCGTCCAGGTTAGCGCGATCATAAGGAGAGCGCAAGGGTTTTCCTTCCATGGTTGGGCCATGTTGCTATAAGTGGCGCGCGGAGGCGCACTTACAGCACGCGATTTTTTCGACTTGCCGTGACCTTCTCCGTGACTGCGATGGCACCTCAGTGTCTTTCGAAAGGACACCGGCGCAGATGCCGGGCGCCGACACCTTTGATGAGCGAAGCTGCGACTAAACGGCACCCGGCCCGCCGTCCGGGCCAGTGGAGGGAGGGAGAGGAAGCGAGACTATGGCCCGTAGCTGGACGGCATTAGCGAGACGTGCTTATCATACATTTAGTATCGCCGCCTGCAAGGGAATCCACACGCATTCTGAAGACGAGAGGCCCGGCGGAAGCACGGGAGGAGGGGGCGCAGAAACCGGGTGTCATGGCTCTGTGGACCGGACAACCATCTGTGTGCACAGATTCAGGGGTTCTGGCAGAGGCACGGCGGCATTTATCGGCCCTGATCGGCACGGTTCATCTTTCGGAATGCCCTTGCTCTGGCTGGTATATTTGAGTAGGATTTGGGCGAATCCAGGAGCATTTGAAGGTTGGGAGGCCGCGACATGGCGGAGACATCGCCGGTCATCGTTGATAACCGGGGGGATAACACCATTGTCCATGCGCTGGGACGGCTCACGCCCGAGACTGGCACAAGGAATGCCTGCAAGACAAGAGCGAGGGAGTGATGGAGAGCGAGCGAGACGTCCTGATCGGTCGGACTGTTAGACTTCCGGGGCACTTCGACACCCCGGTGGTCCTGGAAGAGGTGCGCCCACTTGGAGTCGGCTTCGAATGTCGTGTTCGCCTCCCGGATGGCGGTCTCGAGGAAGTCGTGATCTCGGCCGACGAAGCGGCGGCCCTGGCGAATACATCCAGCAGCCCCCAGGCTGTCCGTCTGGCTGAGCCGACGGACCTCGAACTGCTGGTCGAATCCGCGCGCATCCGCCTCGCTTATGCCTACGACCGCCAATTCGCTGTCAGTCTTTCCGGCATCCGCACGCTGCCACATCAGATCGAGGCCGTCTATCAGAGGATGCTGCCGCAGCCGTGCCTGCGATTTCTGCTGGCCGACGACCCCGGCGCCGGCAAGACCATCATGGCGGGCCTGCTCATCAAGGAACTCAAGCTCCGCGAGGCCGTGGACCGCGTCCTGATCCTCTGCCCGGCCCCGCTCACAATCCAGTGGCAGGACGAAATGCAACGGTGGTTCGGCGAGACCTTCGATATCATCTTCTCCGCCGTCGATCAGCAGCAGCTCGCCAACCCCTGGGACCGCTGCACTCAGGTCATCGCCTCCATCGATTACGCGAAGCAGCCCGATGTCCGCGAGCGCGTCTGGCAGCAGCGGTGGGATTTGGTCATCATCGACGAGGCCCATAAATGCTCGGCTCGGACCAAAAGTGGCGGTGCCGGACGCGGCCCCCAGGTTGAGCCCACCAGACGGTACGAGTTGGCAGTCAAGCTCTCCGAACAGACGGATCACATTCTCCTGATGACGGCCACCCCGCACCACGGCGACGAGGACAAGTTCGCCCATTTCCTCCGGCTGGTCGATCCGGACCTCTTTGCCGAACCCCATCGCCTTGGGGAAAAGGCCGCCGACTTGCGAGACGATATCTTCCGGCTCGGCGCCGACTGCCCCTGGATGCTCCGCCGTCTGAAAGAAGACCTCAAGGACATGGACGGCCAGCGGCTCTTTCCCGACCGCCACGCCGTCACCGTACCCTTCACGCTCAACAGCGAGGAGTTCGCCCTCTACAAGGCTGTCACGGGCTACATCAACCAGTTCATCCCCCAGCAGCAGGGCCAGCGTAAGACCTCCGCCGCCTTGGCCCGGACCGTCCTGCAGCGCCGCCTGGCCTCATCCGCCTGCGCGATCCATGAATCCCTCAAGCGGCGCTTTCAGAAGCAGCAGGACCTGTTGGACGAGCTTGAGGCTCTGCCTCCGGCACAGCGCAGCCGCAAGCTGGCCTCCCTCCAGGGCCGGCTCGTGGATGTCGAGAAGGATGAAGACGACCTCGACGATACCGACCGGGACGTGCTGATCGATGAGTTCACAGCCGCCGTCGAAATCGACCATCTCCGCGCCGAGATCGCCGCACTCAAGGATTTGGTGGAACAGGCCCGCAGGGTCCGCGAGGCCGCCAGCGACTCCAAGCTCAAGGCCCTCAAGGATTGCCTGGCCCGTGCCACGTTCGCCGAACTCAAAGACGGTCGCGGCAAGCTGTTGTTGTTCACCGAGCATCGGGACACGCTCAACTACATCAAGGAGCACCTCGGCCGCTGGGGGTACACCACCTGCGAGATCCACGGCGGGATGAACCCCCACGAACGGAAACGAGCACAGGAGGCGTTCCGCACGCAGGCCCAGGTCTGCGTGGCGACGGAGGCCGCCGGTGAGGGCATCAACCTCCAATTCTGTCACCTGATGATAAACTACGATATGCCGTGGAACCCGACCCGGCTGGAGCAACGCCTTGGCCGCATCCACCGCATCGGACAACGCGACGATTGCTACGCCTTCAATTTCGTGGCGACCTCCGGCCAAGACGGCGACGCCATCGTCGAGGGGCGCATCCTCGAACGTCTGCTGGAGAAGCTGGAGATCATGAAGGCGTCGCTGGCCGGCCGGGTCTTCGATGTGATCGGAGAAGTGCTCGCCCTCAATGACGTGAACCTGCCTGAGATGCTCCGCGAAGCCGCCGTCGATCCAAGGCGTCTGGACGACTACCTCGAACAGATCGACCGAATCGACCCGGACCGGCTCATGCAATACGAGCAGGCCACAGGCATCGCCCTGGCCCGCGCCCATGTCGATTTCTCCGGCCTCCAGAAGCAGAACCTGGAGATCGAAGAGCGCCGGCTGATGCCCCGGTACGTCGAGGAGCAGTTCATCGAGGCCGCCAAGCGAATCGGCCTGCGGATCGAGCCTCGGGCCGATGGCCTGTGGCGCATCGAGCACGTCCTGGCCGATCTGCGGTCCGAGCGTCTGGCCTCGGTCCACAAACTCGGCAAGGCCGACAACGAATACCGCAAGGTCACCTTCCACAAGGAGGTTCTGGAGCAGGACCAGCATCTGGATGCCGTCCTGATGGGGCCGGGCCATCCGCTCTACGCCGCCGTCGATGAGAAGCTTAGCGAGGCCCTCGCTCCCACCCTCGGAGCCACGGCACTATTCACCGATCCCCAGGCCGCCGGCCCGTACCGGCTGCATTTCTTCGAGATCGCCGTCAGAGGCAAGGATAGTCGCGGCAAGGACGTGCCGCTATATGCCGAAGTGGCCGCCGTCCGCGAGGAAGCAGGCCGGTTTGAGGTCGTGCCGGCCGATGTCCTTCTCGATCTGCCGCCGCATCCGCAGAAATGGGAACAGATTGATCCGGTGAGCCCGCAGCCGGCGGCCGACTACCTCAAGAGCACCTACCAGCTCGAAATCCGCCGGCGGTGTCAGCAGGAGCGTCAGCATTTCGCAGCCGTTGTCCGGGACCACCTCGAACGCTCGTTCGACGCGAGGATCAAACGCGCCCAGGAACGATACATGAACCTGATGGCCGAACTCGGCACGCGGCCGGAATACAAACTGGCCGCCGACGAAGCCAAGAAGTACCTCGACGACCTGGGACGCAGCAGGAAGGAGCGTCTTGCCGGCCTCGAACGCCTGCAAATAGCTCGCACTGGGCCGGTGCGGCATCTGGGAACCGCGGTCGCGTTGCCGCCGGACGCCGAACTCGCCGAAGTTTACAAGCAATTCGGCATCGAGCCCGACGCCGAGTCGCGACAGATGAAAGAACTGGCGGCCATGCGGATCGTCGTGCAGGACTTGATCGCTCAGGGATTCCCCGAGGACTCGATTGTCGATGTCAGCCGTCAGAAGCTCACCGGTTTCGACATCCGCGCCCAGCGTGTCATTGACCACACCACCGGCGTCACCGAGGTTCGGCGGATCGAGGTTAAAGGGTACGCGCGCGGCAACCCGATTCAGCTTGAGCGCAGCGAATGGTTCAAGGCCCAACAGCTTGGCGAAACGTACTGGCTGTGCGTCGTGTGGGATCCGCTGGAGCCCCATCACGAATTGATCCGCATCCAGAACCCCGCCCGCGTCCTGGAGCACGCCGTCAAGCCCCGTGAGATGATCCGCCGCTACGAGATTCCCGCGCAGGCAGTCGACCAATACAAGGAAAGAACGTAAGCATGAGCGACAACAGCGACCTGCGCCTGATTGAAGACTACCTGCCTATCGAGGCTATCAGCGCGGAGGCTTCGCGGGAGAAGTCGGTGCGGAAGGGGCATATCTCCACGCTGCACCTGTGGTGGGCGCGGCGGCCGTTGGTCGCCTGCCGGGCGGCGGTGTATGGGGCGCTCGTCCCGGCCGACCGATGGGTCAAGGATATCGAGATGAAGAACCCGCCCACCGATCCGGCCAAGGCGGAGGCGACGAAGAATGGCAAGAAGAAGGGCCTCAACCGCAAGGCCGCCAAGGACTTCGTCACCAAGCTCTGCCGTTACCCGAAGACGGACCCGAAGGCTGAGAAAGACATCAAGGTCAAAGAGGAAACCGAGCGGGCCATCGTCGAGGCCCAGAGGCATATCCTCGAAGCACATGCCGACCGCCTCACGGCCGAATTGGCCGAGGCAAAGGAAACCGGCAAGCCCCCGGCCTGGGTCGAGGAGTTCAAGTTCCAGGGCGACAAGGTCAGCTACGACGATATCGTCGCCGGCCGGGCGCCGCGTCCGCGCGTGCTCGACATGTTCGCCGGCGGCGGCGCTATCCCGCTCGAAGCTCTGCGGCTTGGCTGCGAAGCCTATGCCCTCGACCTCAACCCCGTCGCCCACATCATTGAGCTTTGCACCCTCGTCTACCCGCAGAAGTACGGCAAGCCCGACCCCAACGCACGCGGCATGACCGGCTTGCCTGCGCCGCAACGCTTCTGGGCTTATGTCATCCGCTGCGAAGACGACTCGTTCTACATCGGCCAGACCGACAACATCGTTCGACGTTATGACGATCACCGGAGCGGCAAAGCCGAGTGGACTGCCGCGCACAAGCCGGTCGAACTGATCCATTGGGAGGAGTTCAAGACACGAGACGAAGCGGTCGCACGAGAGCATGAGCTAAAGAGTGGCTTTGGCCGAAGGTGGCTCAAGCGAGAGTGGAGCGCTGGGCGTCTTGCGTTGCGGCAGGCAGGTCCGAAGAACGCCAACGGGCTACCTGCCAGCCTCGAAGGGCTGGCGCAGCCAGGCGAAACCACATGGGGCGGATTGGCCGCCGAGGTTCGCTACTGGGGCAACTGGGTCCTCGACCGCGTTCGCAAGGAGATCGGCGACCTCTACCCACCCATCCCTGACCCCGAAGTATGGAACGAGCCGCCGGAGATCGCCTTCGACCACGACACCGGCCAGTGGAACGTCACCAAGCCCGGCAAGCCGAAGAAGGGCGTCAAGATCGAGCCCGCCGCCACGACAGCCAAGACCGCCAAGATGTTCGACGACGAGGAGGACGAGGACGAAGGCGAATCGCCCCGCTCCGCCGTGACGCTGCCGCCTGGCTTCCTCCAGCCCGTGGCCTATCTCTGGACGCGAACCGTGCGCTGCAAGAACCCTTCCTGTGGCGCGACCGTGCCGCTGGCTCGCCAAACGTGGCTGTGCAAGAAGGCCAAGCGTTACGTCGCCCTGAAGATGCTCGCCCCAACGAAGGCCAAAGAGGTGCGGTTCGAAGTTGTCGAGAGTGAGACCGAAAAGGGGGTGGGCTTCGACCCCGCCGGCTTCAGCAAGGCCGGGAACGCCACCTGTCCTTTCTGCGGCACAGTCGCGGATAACGACTACGTCAAGGCTGAGGGCCGCGCCGGCCGCATGGCCAGCCAACCGATGGCGGTAGTCTGCACCCGACCAGCCCGATCAGGCAGAGTGTATGTTGGTCCTGGTGGTCTACCACCGAAATGCTCGCCTGGCGACGAGACGATCCACAGACATATCGGTGCTGCATGCCGAGACACGGGTCTGACCATACCCGATGAAACCATTGAGATTAATCCGCGATCTATGGATGTTGACCGCTGGGGTCTGACTCGGTTTTCTGATCTGTTCTCCGCGAGACAGATGCTCAGCTTGCTTACCTTCACTGCTGCTATCCTCGGTGCCAATGACGAGTTGGCATCCAGTTCTCCTGACCACGCCAAGGCTGTGGTGAGTCTATTGGCCTGCTATGTAGACCGGTGCGCTGACCATTGGTCGTCTCTGTGCGCATGGAATCCAGTCGGTCAGAAGCTACAACATACATTCGGACGCCAATCGTTGCCAATGGTCTGGGATTACGCGGAGGCCCATCCGTGGGGTGGTTCAGTCGGCGATTGGATAGCTATCGTCGAAAATGGTGAGAATGGCATCTCGACAGGATCAACCTGTGGCTTTGCAGGACGTGTGTGTCGCGGTTCTGCTACAACTCAACCCTATCAGACAGGTTTAGTCGATGCAGTCATTACCGATCCGCCGTATTACGACAATGTCTCGTACTCAAATCTCGCAGATTTCTTCTACGTTTGGCTCAAGCGGACGGCGGGGCATCTTTATCCGGAGCATTTCACAACGATGCTGACCCCGAAGAAGGCTGAGGTCATCGCAGCCTTCTACAGGCACGGTGACAGCAAGCCGGCTGCCCGTGGGGCCTATGAGGAAATGATGGCGCAATCGCTTGTTGAGGCGCACCGCGTGCTCAAGCCGGGCGGAACCTTGGCGGTGGTCTATGCCCATAAAACGACGTTGGGCTGGTCTACGCTCGTGGATGCGTTCCGAAAATCCGGCTTCACCGTGACTGAGGCGTGGCCACTGGACACGGAGATGAAGACGCGACTCATCGCAATGGACACTGCCGCCCTTGCCTCCAGCATCTTCCTCGTCGGCCGCAAACGTGCCCCCGGAAGTGGCGTGGGCAACTACGAAGATGACATCCAGCCGGAGTTGCAGCAGATCGTCCGCGAGCGGGTGGAGACGCTCTGGGACATGGGGATCGGCGGCGCCGACTTGGTGATCGCCTGCGTCGGCGCGGGGTTGCGGGCGTTTACCAAGTACGAGAAGGTCGAGTATGCCAACGGTGAGGAGGTCCCGGCCGAGAAGTTCCTGGCCGAGGTTGAGGCCGTCGTGCTCGATACGATGCTGGCCAGGCTCTCCGGCACGGTCGGTGGGAACGTCAGTGCCGTGGACAGTGGCAGCCGGTTCTATGTGCTCTGGCGGTACGTCTACAAGACGATGGAACTGGATGCCGGCGAGGCCATCGTGTTCTCGAACGGCACGCACATCGAACTCGACGGATCGCACGGACTATCTGCCGGCAAAGATGCATTGATCGAAAAGAAGAAGGCCAAGTATCGAGCCCGCGATTTCACCGAACGGGGCGAATACGAGCGGCTGGGTATGCCCAGTGAATCACAGCCGGGGGCGGCTGTGCCACTTATCGACGTGCTGCACCGCATCCTCTGGCTGATGGAGAACAGCCCCCGCAAGCTGGCGGAGTTCCTCGACGAGGCCCGTCCCGACCGCGAACGGCTGCGAGTGCTCGCCCAGGCCCTCGCAGGCGCCGCGCTCTCCGGCAAGAGCGAAGCGGACGCCGCCAAGCTGGTGACCACCACGACGGCCGAGCAAACGGCCCTCGGCAAGCTCCTGGCCAACTGGCGGAGCCTGATCGAGGAAGGCGTCGCCGCCGCGGTGGTAGGCAAGAAGGCGGCGAAGCAGGACAAGGAGGACAAGCAGCGGATGCTCGACTTCGGAAAGGGGAACAGGCAATGAGGTCTTTTGAGCATGGCTATCTTCTGGAGACCGCGATCTCCCATTCGCTTCTCATGGCGGTGCGCGTGCTGGGCGAATTTCGTGGGCGGCAGAAACTCTACACCGAGCAGTTCCCCGAAGTCCTGGAGACGTTGCGCCAAGTCGCGCTGATCCAGAGCACCGAGTCCTCCAATCGAATCGAAGGCATCACCGTGCCGCCGGGACGCCTTACCGGCCTGGTGACCAGAAAGACGCGGCCTCGGGACCGTTCGGAGCAGGAAGTGGCCGGTTATCGGGATGTGCTGGCGGCGATCCACGCCAACCACGGCCGGATGCGGCTCTCGACCGATCTGATTCTGGACTGGCATCGCGCGATCTACCGCTATACCGGCGAGAAGGGCGGCCACTGGAAGACCGCCGACAATGTGATCCGCGAAACCACGCCCGATGGGCGGCAGGTGGTGCGGTTTAGACCCGTCTCGGCCGTGGCCACGCCCCAGTTCATGGAACGCCTCGTCCAATTCCACAACCGAGCGATGGAGGAGGCGAAGACCGACCCGCTGCTGTTGGTGGCCAGTTTCGTGCTGGATTTTGAGTGCATTCATCCCTTTAGGGATGGCAACGGGCGCATCGGCCGGCTCTTGACGCTGCTTTTGTTGTACCAGTGCGGCTACGAGGCCGGCCGCTACATCAGCCTCGAACGGATCATTGAGGAAAGCAAGGAAACTTACTACGAAGCGCTGTCAGCCAGTTCGCAGAATTGGCACGAAGCCGAGCACGATCTTCGGCCGTGGTGGGAGTACTTCCTGGGAACGCTGACGGCAGCGTACAACGAATTCGAATCGCGCGTCGGCACGTTCACGAGCGCGCGAGGCGCCAAGCGGGAGATGGTGCGGAATGCCATTGCGCGGCTGCCGGCCCGATTTCGCATGGGCGATGTTCAGCGTGCCTCGCCTGGCGTGAGCTACCCCACCCTCAAACGGGCGCTGGCCGACCTCAAACGTGAAGGCAAGCTGCGATGCCTCGGCAAAGGTCGGGACGCTCAATGGGAGCGAATCGGATCATGGAGCCAATAATGGTATCACGTCCATGGAACGTGATACTATTAGAACGCGCAACTACGAACAGGTGAATGACTTATGAGCATCCATAACTTGAAACCCTGGACCGAACTGGTGAAGCTGCATCCTGACGTGGAATCCGGATCATTGGCGGAGGCGGTCTTTGCCATCGACCTTGGGGCCATCGCCACGGGCGATAAGACGACGCCGACGGTGTACCGGGACCCCGATGCCTTCTTCGCCGCGACCTACGTCACCACTGATTTGCACAAGTTGCTCGAAGAAGTGCTGGCGAGCTTGGCCGGCAAGGGCAGCTACAACCGCGTGCTGAAGCTTCGCAGCCCGTTCGGCGGCGGGAAATCGCACACGCTGGCGTCGCTGCTGCATGCTGCTCGATCCCGCAAGAGCCTCAATCAGATTGCCTCCTGCAAGGACTTGGCCGATCCGGGGCCGGTGGATGTGGCGGTGTTTGACGGCGAGAAGTTCACGGCCACGGGCGACAAGGACGTGGGCGATGGGCAGGTGGTCCACACGATGTGGGGCTGGCTGGCGTGGCAACTCGGTGCCGAGGCATACAAGGTGGTCCAGAAACATGATGTGGACCGTGTATCGCCGGCCGGGGACGAAATCAAGGCAATGCTCGGGGCCTACGGCCGGCCGGTGTTGCTGCTGCTGGACGAGGTGCTCAAGTACATGGAGCGGGCCGCGGCCGTCGGCGTGAAGGACTCGACCCTGCAACGCCAGGCCAAGGACTTCATCCAGAATCTGACCGTCGAGGTTTCCAACAGCACGAACGCAGTGATGGTCTACTCGCTCCAGTGGAGCGCCCGCGAGGCGCTGGGCAATGTGGCTTTATTGGAAGAACTTGATAAGCTGACCAGCCGCAAGGACCAGGTCCGCGAGCCGGTGACAGGTGACGAGATTCTGGCTGTAGTGAAACGCCGGCTGCTGGGTGCTGAGCCTTCGGCGGATGTGGCGCAGGAAATTGCCAAGGCATATGGCGATGTGATCGGCGGGTTCTGGCGGGCACGGGCAGAGACACCGTCCGCCAAGCAGGACGCCGAAGAGCAGGCGGTCCAACTCAAGAGCCGAATGCAGGCCGCCTACCCATTTCATCCGGCCCTCATCGACGTGATGAACGGCCGATGGACCAGCGTCGAGGGTTTTCAGCGGACACGCGGCGCCCTGCGATTTCTGGCCTCTTGCCTGCACATTCTCAAGGCCAAGGGCGGCGCCAAGGCCGTGCTCGGTCCTGCCGACATCCCGTTGAATGACGCAGATGTGCTGCGAGCCATGCTCAAGGATCTGGACCCGCGTCAGGATTATTCGCCTGTCATTACGCACGATCTCGCCGGCCCGAATTCCAGGGCCAAGCGGATCGATGACCGAATTGGCCGAGAGATACCCGCAATGGCGAATGTGCGGCCGGCCCTACGGCTGGCTACGGCGATTCTGGTCTACTCCTTTGGCGGGCTCAAACGGGAGGAAGGCAGCGAAGCCCTGCCGCCGGGTGTGACGGAGACGGAGTTGCTGGCCGCGTGCATCGGGCCGGATTTGGACAGCGTGACGGCCAATTCGGTGCTATCCGATCTGCGGAACTCGTGCCTCTACCTGCACTATGACGGCGTCCGGTACTGCTTCAAGAAGGACCCGAATGTCACCAAGCTGATCGAGGACGCCGAGCAGGAAGTCGCCCGCGACTCCGATGGCATACGGGACAAGATCAAGGAGATGCTCGAAGCAAGGCTGGCCGGCCGCAACGAAGCTATCGTCTGGCCGGCGACGAGCCAAGACCTGCCGGACAAGGAGCCGCAGTTCCTGATTGGATATCTGCCGTTGGAGGTTGCGGGCAAGACGGCCAGCCAGCAGAACGATGTGGCCAAGGCGATGCTGTCCAAATACGGCGACACGCCCCGGCAGTACCGCAACGGCGTAGCCCTGGCTGTACCAGACAAGAAACAGTTGGAGTCGCTCCGGCGGGCGGTGCGATACTTGATGGCGATTGAGCGGGTGGAATCGCGGAAGAGCCAACACCGGTTGACCAAGGACCAGACCGACCAGCTTCGAGAACGCAGGCGCACTGAGGAATCCGCCGCCGAGACGGCGTTCCGTCAGCTCTATCCGACCGTCTGGCTGCCGCGCGTCGGCGCCGGCGGCGCTCTGGACTTGGAGAAGATTGAGGTCGGCGGCCGGCCGCTGCAAGCCACAGGGGTGCATGAACGGGTGATGGAATTGCTCACAAGTGTCGGCACGCCGAAGATCCATGGATCGCTGCATCCGCGGAAGATCGTGGAGCGGATGAAATTGGGTGAGTCTCTGGCCGCTGGTGAGCCGCCCCGTCTCGGGGTGAATACGAAGGACGTGCGGGATGCCTTCTTTGGGTTCCTGGAGCCTCCGCGAATAACGTCAGATGGTATCATCCGCAAGGCCGTTGCTCGCGGCGTGGGCGAGGGGATGTTCGCCTACACAACTGGATCGCCGGCTTTGGGGCCCAACGGTACGTATCATGTGGCTCTGGACAAGGTGGCAGTGGGCCGGCCGATGAGCGAAGACGAGGTAGACCTCGACAATGGCTTCCTCATGATGCCTGCGGCCGTGCCTTCATCAACGGCACCAAGTCCTATTCCGACACTCCCGGGCCCTGGCCCAACACCACCCGGACCCGGCCCTGGGCCAACTCCACCGGGACCGATGACTCCGACGCGCGAGAGCATTTGCATCAGCTTTCGGGCCACTCGCGAACAGGTCTTCAAGTCGTTTCAGGCCATCGCGAACTTGGCCGACAAGTCGGACGGCGGCCAGATCAGCATCGCCATCAAGGGCCAAGCGACCACCGGCTACGACCCCAACTGGCTGCGGAACGCGGTGGAGGAACCACTGGATGAGGCGAGTATCGATGGGATGAAGATCGAGTAGAAGTCATGGCCAACCTGGACCGTCCGGCGAGTGCTGGTGAAGTTATGGGCAAGAGAAGGAGTGAAACGGTCTATTTGTCGCAGCTTGAGGACGTGCAGGTTCTCTGGCCGGGCGACGTCCGCGCCCTGGCGGAATTCAGTCTTCGCTGCCATGATGCCAAGGACAGGATCTTCAATGCCGGTGGCCACGGCTCTGTCCGCAGGTCTCGTTCGACCCTTCACGGGCTGGCGGGGTACTTTGCCCGGATTGCGGATATCCCGGAATCGCAGATCGAAGAACGGTTCAGAGAACACGGCCTGTGGCCGGGGGCGACAGTCGAATACGACCCACCTCTGCCGGCCAACTCACAACCATGACAATGCGCGATTTGTCGCCTCCCAGACAAGCGCGGTGCGAACTTCTGAATGAAAGCACCGTCTTTGAGGCCGAGATCGATGCTCGGGCAACGGAGCGCAGAATCCGATTACCCCTATTCCCAGTGTTGGCGGGACATAGCTCTCGCTATCCCGGGAAGGAAACCGCAGCCAGAAGAGAGGCTGCGGTGAAAGAAGAAAAGAAATCACCCGACACTCAACTCTGAAGCCAGTAGATTCAACTGGATGTCAGCCTCCACCGGAAGCTGCCTCAGATACTTCGTGAATTGAGCGACCATCATGCCTGCCGCGATATTCGCGCAGTAGATGGTGGTTTTCGCCGTGCAGGGGCCGACAAAGGCCTCCTCGGTCCGAAAGAGGGTTGTTGGGTAGTCCCGCCGCGATTCAGGATTACAGGCCGTCAGTACCCGCAGGGTCTCTGCACTCATTCGGCCATCCGTGAAGAACGATGCCGAACCCCCTGCCGACTCCCAGATCAGCCGGCGGACATCGATTTTGTCCACGGCACAGAAGACGGCATTGCCGATCTCCGTGCTGCGGCGGAATCGCTCGGCTATGGACACGATCTCGATACCGGAGTTGATCCTCCTGCAGAGTGTGGCCGTGGCATCGACCTTGAGCTTGCCAAGATCGTCTTCCAGGTAGCCCTGGCTGGCGAGATTGCTCGTCTCGACCAGGTCGAAATCCAACAGTTGGAGCCACGGGATGCCCATGGCCGCGAGTTGTAGGGCGACTTGGCGGCCGATGGCGCCGACGCCGATGACCGTAGACTTGCAGGCAGCAATCCTCTCGGCCGGGACGATGTCCTTCTGACGGCTGTAGCGTTCATCCGTTGCACTCATAGGACAAACACCTCCTCTCCACTCCAGAGCTCAGGCCGATCCGCCAGTTCGTCCAGGAAGAGCTGACGTTGGACAGGGTCCATCCGCTCGAATTCGCCAAGGAAGTCATTTGACGGCGCGGGGGCTGCCAACGCCGTCGTCACTGGTTTGTGAGCGTCCGGCGAACCCATCTTTGCGGCGCGGATGTGCGGCGATACTGTACCTGCCGTAAAGGAGGTGCATATGGCACAGAAGACATCCGAGTCGTTGAGTCCGCGAGGCCGGTTTTGGGACGAGCACGTTCAGCAGTGGCAGCGATCCGGCGCGACGCAGGTTCAGTACTGCCGGGAACACAAGCTCTCGGTCGCGGCGTTC
>Ga0209200_1002634_pt1 | contig 16277 bp, 18 predicted proteins | sample AD_UKC033_MetaG_FD_184406 | JGI IMG/M metagenome (GOLD analysis project Ga0209200, IMG submission 184406) | Active sludge microbial communities of municipal wastewater-treating anaerobic digesters from USA - AD_UKC033_MetaG (SPAdes) (version 2) | ecosystem: Engineered > Bioreactor > Anaerobic >...
TTTAATTATGTAAGAATAAATAGATTGTTTCTCATCATCCATTACATTTAAAGTAGATAATATATTTTGCACACTATCATAATTAAAATCAAATTCATATTTTTCATTTAATATTTGTATAATATAAGGTGTTTCTAACACCTTACTCTAATTATATACTCTATCTGTTATAAAAGGTTTTATTGTATTATTATAAAAATCTAATGTGGGTAAGAATTTTTCTTCTAGAGTTTCCATTTAATCAGCTCCTTAACTTATTTTTTTCTATGAAATACTATTTCTTGGGATTGCTTGTCTGTATCTTTATCTTTTTTAAATTTAGATAGTCTATATTTTTGCTTTTGTGACTAAACACTTTCTCCTAAATTTTCTTTTTTTCTAAAATCAATTATATTACCATTTGAATCTAACGCATATTCTGTATCAAAATATGCACCAGAAAATGTCCCAATATAATCTATTATTCCTAGTTTTAACTATTCTTCCTATGTATAATATACATCTTGACCATTATGCATAATATTATATATTTCTTTCTCTTCCATTCTTGTACTATCTTTTATTATCTGAACATATTTGTTCATTAATTTTTCATTGTATTCGGCAGAAGATTTCATTTCGTGATACTTACCATGGGTAACTCCCCAAAATGGATGAATTAATATAAATGAATGTTCTGACATATACCGTTCATCACCAGACAGCAATATTAATGCTCCCTAACTAAATGCCCCAAACGAAGTATATGTACTAATAGTAAATCGGGAACTTTTAATTAAAGAATATATCTATATTGCAGAATGTAAACTACCTCCAAATGTATCAATATGTAATATAATTTCTGGGATATTTTCAGGTGCATACTTGTTATATTTTATATCTAAGGCATATAGGTAATTCTAAAAATCTGAATATGTTTTTGGAGTAATATCATTAGTAATATTATAAATATAATACCCATAATCTTCCTATTTTTTATTGGGAAAATTACTTTGTTCAAATTCAGGCTCAGAATCATTACTTGAAGTGGTTTTATTGAGTTCAATCATAAATATCCTCCTAATTTTTTTGAAAGTAATAAATTAAATAAATTATACCATATTACATTTACATAAATGTTAATAAAACTTAATTTCCATACTTTATAGTAAATGTTACTTATATTTAATAGTTTACGTGTTATAATAATTTGAGGTGATTTTATGGGATCAACATTAATTGTTGGTGATATTCACGGTTGTTACGATGAGCTGGTTAAATTAATAGAATTATAGAATTATCCAGATAATATTATATCTGTTGGTGATATAGTAGATCGGGGTAATCAAAATGTTGAAGTAGTTGATTTTATTAAACAATATTCTAATGATAAAAAATAGTTTCAAGTAGTTAGGGGTAACCACGAAAACAAACATATTAGAAGATTTATGGGTCCTATGCAACTTATTGCTAAGTCTGAATTTGGTGAAAAATATTATGAATTTTTAGATTTTATAAAGAAAACCCCGTAGTATTTTAAGAACGATACTATATTTGTAATTCACGCATTTTATGATTATAATTTATCATTAGATGAACATCTATCGGAAACAAATGTGGGTATATTATACGGGCATAAATATCATACTAATGAATTAATTAAAAAATATAACAAAGAATATATTTGGAACTGGTGGAAATATATAGATTTAGATATACCAATATGTTTTGGTCATTTAAAATATGATAACCCAGAATTGATACCTAATAAAGTTTATGCTTTAGACGGTTCAGTAGCATAGATGGGTTATTTATATGGATTATTACTACCAGAAATGAAAGTAATTTCTGTTAAAAATGATAGATTCGATTTTGCTAATAATACAGGATTTATATATCCAGATTTTTATAGTAATCCTAGAATATTTTTTAAGGGAACATTATCTCAAATGGAAGGTGTATTTACAGGTGGATTTGAGATTAAACGAAATGGAGAACTTAGATTAAGTAAAGAATATAGAAATATTATTTGTGATATTTATGATGAAATATTAGAAGAAAAAGAAAAATTAAATATACATAGTGAAGTAGTAAATGATATTTTATAGAAATCGAAAAAACAATATAAAATACGAAATAAATTAAAAGATGCTATGAAGAAAGAACATGATTTATTAATGTATAAAACAATAGGAGGAAAATGATGATAGGATTAGTATATGGTTATTTAACTGATGAATTTAATTCTAATATCCATGTAAGAAATAAATGTGAATATCGGGATTTTTGGGAAAATTGGAAAGATATTTATATGAAACGTATGTATAAAATAGATTTTGATTTAAACTTAACAAATTTAAGAACCCCAGATTTTAAAGAAAAATTAGCTAAATTGCAGGATATTGAAAATAAGTTAAATAAATTACCGTTTGAAATAGAATGGAAAAATCATATTACCAAAAACAAAGAATATTATGATGAATTTTCAGACGAATTTAAAATAGAAATAAAATATAGATTTAAGAGGGATATAATAATATCTAAATTAAACATTGAAGTTAAACCCTATGGTTATCCAGAATTATGTGATTATGTCGTATATGATCCAGCCTATCTTTTTTCAATAGAATTATCAAATACCAAAGCAATTGATATTCAAACATTACCAAAAATTACACCTGAACTAAATTCAAAAATAACTAAATTCCTAATAGATATGGGAGCTAAAGAAAAAGATATTGATTGTAATTGGTATTTAGTAAATTTTAATTCTTATTATATTAAAATAAGTGTATAAAATATAATATCAAATAAATTAAGGTTTTTGTTACCTTATTTAATTGAAGTGTAATAGTATTTACTGTATCGTATTCTTATATTACAAAGAATATGATATTATTATGTTGAGGAACAAAAAAAGAGGAGGAGAAAGAATGAAGAAGAATGTAATGGAAAGACTGAATGAACTGGTTAAGGATTTGGTATCATTTAAGAAACTGTATAAGTTAGCAAGTGAGCGTAAAGAAGTTCTTACGTCAGAAATTAAGGAAATAATGGAGACGGAGGGTATAGAGACATTTGAAGCAGAGGTGGGACTTGTGGGAATAAATAAATATACCCGTGATAACTTCGATATGAAGTCTTTCAAAGCAAAGTACCCTGAGATTTATGCCGAATTTAACAATCCTTCTGAAGTGGTAAGGCTAGACGTTAAGGAGGGAAAGTAATGTCAGCGGAAATAAAAAGAGCAATAGATTTTCTTGCTTCCCGATGTGATTATGCCCAATCCCGTGATGGGGTTGGGTTTAATGGCACAGACACGAAATTTGGTCATGTTTTGGCTGATACAGATTTAGATAAATGGTCACCAAAAATGACTTTTATTGCATATAAAATTCTCAGGAAATATAAGAATCAACTTCTTGAGGGTGGTATTGATTTTGATAAAATACCCGAACCGCCCGACCCCGAAACTCTTCCAGACGATAAAAAATATCCAAATAGAAAACCAAAAGCGGTTGTACCTAAAAAAATAACTACTGTTGGTGATAAGTTTCATATCACATTCCCATATGATCCTTCCACCGTTTTGTTAGTAAAACAATTAGCAAAACGAAAGTTTGATCGTGATAAGAAGGTTTGGATTGCTAATCAAGATTTAGCAAATGTAGAAGGAATTTATGTTCTTATTGATAATGGTTTTGAAGTAGATGAAAATGTTAAGCCAATATTGGAAAAACTGGTTCATAAATATGAATCTAATTTAGTAGAATCTACTGCTAGTAATGCCGATATTGAAGTGGACGGATTAAATCTGAATCTATATCCATTTCAAAAAGCAGGAGTGGCATATGCTATAAAAAATAAGAGAGTATTTATAGCAGATGAAATGGGATTAGGAAAAACCGTTCAGGCAATAGCTACTATTCATAAACTTAATGCTTATCCTGCCATAATTGTATGTCCCGCTTCTTTGAAATATAATTGGGAAAAAGAGTGGAATACATGGGTAAGTAATAAAACAATATCTGTATGGAATGGTACAGGAGATCCAGCAGATATTGTTATAATAAATTATGACATGCTTAAAAAGAGAATTGATGACTTAAAATCAATAAATGCAAAAGCAATTGTATTTGATGAAAGTCATTATTTAAAAAATAGCAAAGCACAAAGGACAAAATTATCAAAAGAATTATCAAACAAAATAGAATATAGATTTCTTTTGACGGGAACTCCAATTGTGAATAGACCAGTTGAATTAATATCACAGTTGGGAATTCTTGGTAGGCTTCAGGAATTTGGCGGGTTTTGGAAATTTGCTGAAAATTATTGTGCAATGACCCACAATGGTTATGGTTATGATCTTACTGGATCATCTAACCTTGATGAATTAAATGAAAGACTTAGAGGACTTTGTTTTATTAGAAGAGAGAAAAAGGAAGTGCTTAAAGAACTTCCCGAAAAAATAAAAGTAACAATACCAGTTAATATATCTAATAGAAAAGATTATGATAATTATGAACAAGATTTTATTGATTGGATTAGAAGGAGAAGGAATGAAGCTACTACCAATAAAAAAATAATGGAACAATTCAAAGATACAAATCTTACGCCCGAACAAATAGAATCAAGGGCAAAGTGGATTGCTCAATTAAATTCTGAACGAGCCGAACATCTTTTTAGAATAGAAACATTAAAACAGAAAGCAGCACTAGGTAAGATGGATGAAGCAATTGAATGGATTGAAAATTTCATTGAATCTGGTGAAAAATTAGTAATATTCGGAACTCATAAAAATATAATTGAACTTGTTTCGAAAAAATTCAATTGTAAGTCTATTACTGGTGAAACATCACTAAAAGAAAGACAAGCAATCGTAGAAGATTTTCAAAATAACCCCGATACAAAATTGATAGTATTAAATATAAAAGCTGGCGGAGTAGGACTTACTCTGACCGCAGCCTCAAATGTATTGTTCTTAGAATTTCCATGGACTCCTGGAGATTTGGAACAGGCAATAGATAGATGCCATAGAATAGGTCAGCAAAACTCAGTAACAGCATGGTTCTTTGTTGGTAAGGATACAATAGATGAAGAAATTATAGAAATGATTGGTATAAAGCAAGGTGTAGTATCACAAGTTACCAATACGGATAAAATCACTGAACGTAAAACACTATTGCATGTATCAGTGAAATAAATTGTAATATATACAAGGTGATTACTAAGTAATCACCTATTAATTGTATAAAAAATATTTCAAGTATATAATATCCAAATATCAGAATATTATTGTAGATGTTACATAGACAGTTCCCAAATCTAACTATTCAAGTCTAACTAAAAATGAATAACTTGGCACTGTTACAGTTATACTATTTCCCGACAATACAGGTATCTATTTTTCTATCTACTACTATACTTCTACTGGATCTGTTTCATCGAAACTATGATTTATCCATACATATACTAAATCCTATGTATCATTTTGAATTAACATTTCTTGTCTATTTACAGTTAATGTTTCATCATCGGGTGTATAATCAATAAATGTTTCCTATACAGTGATTGATTCTGTTTTTGTATTAATTACAGGCGATGGTACGGGCAATACATCCATATCATCAATAGAAATTAATGTATGTCTTAAAGATTCGGGTATATAGTATTCTATATCGACTGTTCCGCCTTCTTTCTCTATATATTTAGTTAAAAGCAAACCATCATTCTAAACATAAGAAATTGGTAAATCATATGTGTTACTGTTATTTTTATATCTAGGCATTATTATCCCCCCACCAGAATTAGATTATTTTTAATATATTTTAATAGTATATATTTAATAGTTTCAAAATTACTTTCTTTATTGGTTATATAGAATTCTTGATCCTATATAACAGTTTTACCCATTTGAATTGTATAATTATATATATAAATACTTTCTTCACTAATTTGAATTCTTAATGATGTACAATTTTCACTGGTTATTGTTCCGTTTTTTAACAACTATTTTAATGTTTCCTCATTATTTATAAAATCTAATAACGGCTAAATTTTATCTGATTCTGTTTTATAACTTAACGATACATCTATTTCTAAATTCATTTAATCATCTCCTCATTAATAAACAGAATTTTCACCATCTAATTTACCTTTAGGTTTTATTCCCATCATTTTATCTATCTAGGGATCATCTATTAAACTATCATTCTAATAAAATCCTGTTGTTTTGTATATTACCGCTGTTGGTTTATACGATCTAATCATTTTATGACCACATTTTTTACAAATAATGTTGTCTCTGTTTTTATCATATTCTTCAAATGTCATTAGTTCTAACGTTATATTACCACAATTCTCACATATATATGCGTAATTTGGCATAGATTTTTTTACCTCCGTGAAATACATAAATTAGTTTATTTTGATATAATAATTTAATTGAAATAATACTTTTTTCTTTAAGTTAAATAATATAATATAGAAGGTGATAATGTAACCTACCACGGGGCAATCCCCGTGGCTTTTGAAGGAAAGCCACAAGGTTACCAGCTCAACAACAGGAGGGAAAAGTTGTTAAACCTTACCAAAGAAATTAGTTACGTTGGGGTGCCGCCTCAGCTCCACCCTCTAAGGCAATACATTAAACAATTCCGTGTGGTAGGAACAGTGTGTATTGCGTTAAACCTTTGGATAAGCGAGCGAGAGGAAGCCGGATTTTCCAAGTACTCCGAGCTTGGAAATACGCATAATCCTAATACACAAGGAGGTCTAAAGCCATGTGTGTGTATGTAATTAATAAAAATGGGAATCCGTTAATGCCTTGCAAGCCTGCTAAAGCAAAACATTTGCTAAAAGCAGGTAAAGCAAAGGTAATTAAACGAACCCCATTCACAATCAAACTATTATGGGATTGTGAAGAAAACACACAAGAAGTCGTTGCTGGTATGGATACAGGCAGCAAAACGATTGGTTGTGCTGCTACTGTAAACGGAAAAGTAGTTTATCAATCAGAAGTTCAAATCCGTCAGGATGTTTCAAAGAAGATGGAACAAAGAAGAATGTATCGTAGAATCAGACGAAGCAGAAAAACAAGATACAGAAAAGCTCGTTGGCAAAACAGAGCTTCTATGCGAAAAGAAGGTAGGCTTGCTCCAAGCATTAAATCAAAAGTTAATTCCCATTTGAGGGAAAAGAAGTTTGTTGAATCTATATTACCTGTGTCCCGCTGGAAAGTTGAGATAGCAAGTTTTGATATCCATAAGATATCCAATCCTGATGTTAAAAGATGGGATTACCAGAAAGGCAATCAAAAAGGATTCTATAATGTAAAAGCCTATGTTTTGCATCGTGATGGATATCAATGCCAGAAATGCAAAACCAGGAAAGGTAAATTGCACGTTCATCATGTTGTTTTTAGAAGTAACGGAGGAACAGATTCTCCAGAAAATTTGATTGTTCTTTGTTCAGATTGCCATGAGAAACTTCACAACGGAGAGTTTGAAATCAAGGGTGCAAGAAGCAAAACAAAACACGCTACAGAGATTGGTATTGTAAAATCTCAATTAAGAAAACGGTTTGGTGATTTTGAAGAAACATTTGGATATGAGACTAAGTTCAAGATAGAACAAATCTTACAATTACCCAAGTCTCACCATTTTGACGCTGTAGCAATATGTTGTGAAGAAGGTGAGATTGTTGAGTTATCCGATAACATCTATTTCAAAAAACACGTATCTAACGGTGATTATCAACAAACGAAAGGCAGTCGTTCCGAGAAAAGAATACCAACAGGCAAACTGTTTGGGTTGAGAAAGTTTGATTATATCCAAACACCGAAGGTTACTGGCTTTATCAAGGGCAAAAGAAGTACAGGATTTTTTACCATATCTGATTTAGAAGGTAAGGTAATCAATCCGTCAGTAAATGTAAAGAAAAACTGTACGAGGTTAACTGCAAGAACAACAACTTTAATTGAAAGGAGGGGCACATTCCTCCACGAGGCAAGCCCCGTGGTTTCCTGTGCCTAATTTTTATGACCGATTTACAAAATATTTAGATAGAATAGATATTAGATTAGGGTGAAATACAAAAAAGAAGAAAACAAGTATGGGGAGTTAGTTTTCCTACTATTCAATATGTATTTGGTATGATTTCAACTGAATCTTAGTGGAATATAAATTAGGAATCATATATATAGCGGGGCTTAATGCAAATGACAAAAGTTGCATTAGATACTGTTAATGGATTTTACAAAACAAAATTTACATTCGAAGATATGTATGATCCATATAAATAGGTGCTTAGTGGTTCTTTATACTTAACGTGGATTTATTATTTTTTTACTTTGAAAAACATTATACCAACTGAACCTATTATTACATTGGGGTATAGTTGGGGAATTGGAAATACATACAGATGGTTAGTAAATACCGAATAGACAAATAATAAAATAGATGAAGCAGTACCAGCAGAAAAAATATAGCATCTATTAGATAATATATGGTGGAAGAATTATTGGGACAAAGAAATAGATTTTTTGGAGGATGAATAATGTTTGATATTTATAAAAATAAACATGTTATTATAGAAAGTATTGAACGAAGTAATGACGGTAAATGCTGGATAATATTTAAAAGTAAAGATAAAAATGATGATTTTTTTATTAAAATGAATATATCTGATTCTAGATATCATACAATATATAATTTATTAGAAAGTGATATGGAATTAGATATAAATTGTAAGATTATTATAGAATCAAAATTATTGTAACATATATTTAACTTGACAACATGTATTTTTTCTGATATACTTTATTTATGATCTTGCAGTGGATGAACCATAGGTTATAAAAATACAATTTTAATATTGTTCATATTATTCATCCACGATTTTAGATTAGTTAGTTGTTTGTGTGGACTGTGTTTATTAAATAAACACAGTTTCATAAAAATTCCTCCATATCAGACCGTTTGACTGACGAGTTAAGACAGGTATCATGGTATGGAAAAGTTAATCCCCACGCTCACCCAACATACTGACGAGTAGTGATTGGACAATGAGCGTGGTATTTATTAAGATTATTGTAACATATATTTAACTTGACAACATGTATTTTTTCTGATATACTTTATTTAGAGTCTTGTAGTGAATGATCCATAGGTCTCCTTAGGTCATTTATTCTAAGCTACGATTAATTGATATCGTAAATATTTATCATTCACGATTTTAGACCCCATATATTTGAATGTGTATTAATGCGTTAATATAAGGTTGCAGGTAACGAATCATAGGTCAAAAATCATACTGGAGAACGTTACCGATTTTATCTTATTACATATTGGGGGCTATTGCCCCCTTTTATATTAAAAAAGGAGTGAAGTAAAATGTTAAACAGAACTTAGGCAATGAAGAAAACTAAAATAAATCCAATGTTTCCTAATGAATTTTAGGAAAACTTTATACATCTTAATAAGTTGCAACACGACAAAAGACTTCTATTTAAATAGCTTAGTTTTACAAATGCCCCAACATATTATCTAAATACATCAGAAGTATTAAGAGGATTTATTTCTGATGTGTATTTAGATCCTAAATATGCATTAGCAATAGCTAATTTTGCTGCTACTAAATTTAAGTTAAGAACATCTGTATAGGTTATTGTTGGATAGGTATCTTAGATGATAGCATTAGACCAGGATAAAATAACCAATGATTGTAAAGAAATTATAAAGTCCAATTTTAATAAATGGATATCAAGACCAGATATGTTAGCAGATGTAATATGGACCTATTCATATATTACAGGAGCTAAAATCTCACAAATTCCAACATTTTTAAAGACATTAGCTAAGAAAAGATTGGAAAGTTTTGATAAGAAATCTTTAGTAAAGCATAGACTTGAAAATAGAGAAATAAAGCTAAAGGATCTTATAAAATTATATAGACCAAAACCAGCAACTATTGAAATGGTCAAGGTTTTCAAAGAAATTATAGAGGGTAAATAGAAATTAGATCAGGAAGAGTTTATACGATTGGTTACGAATTCAGAAGTTACTAAAGAAGAATTGAAAGAAAAATTAACCAAAAAATTAACATAGGATTCGAATAAAATTTAGAGTGAAAATAAAGTAAAATTTGATATTCCATTAAATGCGTTGATTAGAAATCTTTCTAAATTTTAGGAAGATAATGATCCCGAAGTTATTAATTTAATTAAGATTAGATTGGAAGATGCTATTAGTAATAATATAGCATTATTAAATCCATTTGATCTTTTAATAAGTTCCAGAAATGGTGAAAAACCAAATTTAAGTGGAGATATTGTTAATTTACTTAATAAATAGATATTATAGTCTTTTGAAAATATAGAATACAGATTTGAAGATGATTTTGATATTATTTTAGATATTAGTGGTTCCATGTTTAATCCAGAATGGATTAAGACTACATCTAAATATATTGCATTAATTTTAACGCTTGGTTATATTAGTAGAGTTAAGACAAATTTAAATCTTTTTATAGATGGTTTGTTTGAAAGAGATAATAATACTTATTTAAGTGCTTATTATGGAAAGAGGGTATTACCAACATTACCTGGTGGTTATAAGAATCTTAGTGAAGTATATTGGTATTTAGATAAAAACATTAAATCGGAATATCTATTAAGTAAACCACTAGAATTATATTGGTTTATTTTAGATAAATTTAATAATGAATTTAGTGTTATGTAGGGAGGTACTTAGCTTAAATCATCATTGGTTCAATATGTAGGCAAGTCATATTAGAAAGATGATTTAGTTATAATAAGTGATGAAATGACGTGGGCAGATAAAGAAATAGATGATATGTTATTTGTATTTAACGGATAGAAACGATAGAAATCTAAACATAAGCTAATATTAATAAATCCTGTTTCATCATACGGATTAACTCCATTTGCATCCGAAGATAATATATTAAGATTGTCAGGATTAAACCCAAAGATTTTTGATTATGCATATATTATTCACAATTTTGATGCGTTTAAAGAAAAGATGATAAATGATTTGAAGTGATAAATGCCCTTCGGGGCATTTATTTTACATTATTGAAACTAAAAGTAATAATATATATGTTATCATTATACTGATTATTGTATAGGAGGTAATTTAATGTAGAAAGAAATTCATGCATATAAATAGGTAGATGGAACTATATTTTCTAACAAAGATGAATGTGAAAAACACGACAAAAAAATAGAATTGAATTAGATATTTCCTACCATACCACAAATAACCATAGATATTTTTAGTACTAAGTGGGGTAAGGATTGTAAAATATTTAAAGTTACTAATAAAAAAGAAATAGAATCTATATGTAATAATTATTATGGGCTAAAATTTATGTATCCCAGAATAATGCAGAATCATATTATATTAGAAGAATTAAAGAATAGAAAATATACATATATTGTATATTATTCTGAATTAATAAGTTATTATGATGGATATTCATATATTATAAGTAGTCTAAATGAATATGTATCGGATATTGTTAGTGCATATAAGGAATTTATGTCCGAAACGGAATTTGAGTTTATTATACATACTATTATAGACAGGATAGAACAAAAAGTGGATAAGGGGTAAATAAAGTATGATATATACACGAGAGTGGTCAACTGATGCGCATCCAATAAATGTATTTGTTGCAAAAGATGGTAAAAAATTTAATAATAAGTGGGATTGTCTGAATTATGAAATGGGAAATAAAATCAAGACAAGTTTTGATGACATGAAAAAGCGTATTCAACCACTTGTTTTTGAATTTGGAGATCAAACAACTGATTATGATGATATAGAATCGTTTAATATGTTATTAGTTACCGTTAATACTCAAGAAGAGTTTGATACAATTGTAGCATATTTTGAAGTTGTTCATAATAATGATTTACCGAAATTTAAACCATATTCAAATTATGTTCTATATTTCGCAACATATTATGGTGAATATGGTGAATTATATGCTGATCGTAAATTATCTGAGTTAAATGATTTTTATTGTAATATCGGATATACAATTGGTGATGCACTAAATAAAATGGATGATGTAAAATGAAAGAATTAGCATATATACCCATATAGCCAAAAATATATATAGCATCTGATGGTAGAAAATTTAAAGCGAAAAAAGAATTAGATTAGTATAATTAGAAATTAGAAAGAATAAAAATATAGCGTTAGGTAAGAAGTAAATAGATTGAAATTTCATTATTTTCAGATCCATATGTTGATCTTTAGGATTTGTATATATTAAAATTTCATGATAAAATAGAAGTTGAATAGATTTGTGAATATTATGACATCATTGAGGAAGAGTATCAGATAAGTTTAAGTTTGTTAGATACGAATAAAGTATAGGTAGTTGTTCTTTATGTAATGGAAGATGTGGATAGTTGTGGTGATAGTTATTATATATATCATTTATAGCCAGTTAAAGATTTTTTACATAATATAATTTCATCATTACTTAGATCTTTTAATGTGAGTGAAGAAGAAATTATTAATGCTAGAGATTATTTAATTAAAATTATGAATATTGCGTTGGAGCAGAATATTGAGGCACAAATAGATAATTGATAAATATTTAACCCATATACAAACAACTTCTACTAATGAAGAAGTATATCGTTGTCCTATTTGCGGAGACAGCAAAAATAAGTATAAAGGTCATTTATACGTATCACAAGATTATAAGTATATTTGTTTTAAGTGTGGCATAAAAGGAAATGATATTAGGAAAATGATAATGTATTATCTTAATATTTCCTAGCAAGATAAATAGATTTTTTTGAAAGATATGATGACCGAAGTTTCTTCTAATATTGAACCAGCATCTATTAATGAAAATTTTTAGGCATTAATTAAAATAAGTAATAATTTTTATAATTAGCTTATAAAAGATAATACATAGTATGAACAATCTATTATTGATAAAATTTATATGCCATATTTATATAAGAGATTGTAGGGATAGGAAAGTATTTTAGAAAAATTATTAGAAGAACATAAGATTATTCCTTATTTTTCTGAACAAATACATAAAGTTAACGATTATACGCCCAGAATATTATTGAATAGAATTTATTTTGATTTAGGGGATGGGGTATTTCAATAGAGGCAAGTAAATAAATTAATGGATAATTTTTTAACTACTGATAAAAAAGAATTTTAGAAATATATATTTTATAAACCAAAAATAAAGCAAGGATTACCTACATTTGTATTGAATAATTTGGATACGGATAATTATAATATAGATAATGTTACTTTATTTTTAGTAGAAGGTGTATTTGATTAGATAAAATTATTTGGTTTGATTACTAATGATTTTCCGAATATAATTGTATCATCTATGAATGGTAAAACTATAAATGATAATATTGAACATTTAATATCAATTAAAAATGTTAAAGGAATAATATATATTCCCGATTAGGATGTTAAATTTAATGAAATAGAACGAAATTTAGATAAAATTAAATAGACGGGATATAAAGGAAATATTATGGTGGGGGAATTAGACGGTATAAAAGATACAGGAGAATTGAATACAATTTAGGACTTAAAAAAAATAAAAATACAAAATCATATTAAATATAAATTAAAACAAATACTAAATAGAGGAGTAACTATATTATGAAAGAAAAAACAGAGAAAAAAATCTTAACAATGGAAGAAATGATGAACGAACAAAATGGGTAGGATATTATATTTAATCAATTATCTATTCTTACAGATACAATTAATAAAATGTCATTTAAAATTTAGCACTTAGAAATTCTTTCTTAGTCATTAGTAGAAATACTAAAAAAGAATAATGTTATTACAATAGAAGACTTACAATCAGAAATAGAAAATACAACAAATGAATATGTTAAAAACCTTAAAGAAGCATAGTAGAAAGCTAGACCATCAACAATTATTACTGATGATGGAACCGTAAAAACAAGTTAATATTTTTGTAAGATATAATATGAATTAATATAGTATAATTAATGTATTGAATAATAATAGGAGGGAAGAATATATATGTTTTTAAATCCAGAAAAAATAAAAAAAGATATTGTGTAGATGGAAAAATTAAAAACAAGAACAAATTTTAATTTTTCATACCTTAATAAAGGAACATCATATGTAGGAATGATAATTGTTCCTACGGATTAGGAAGGCAATCCAGTAGATTTTTATCATATTGATAATGTCCACAGGTTTGGAAAAAATTATATTGCACAAAACGAACATAATGATCAGATAATAAATGGTCTTGATGGATTGGGCGATACAGTAAATTTATCTAAAACACTTAATGACTATGCAAAAACTTATTCACTAATTTCAAATATTAAATTTGGTATAATTGATCCAACAGATAGAAAAAATCTGTTAAAAATTATAGTGATTTCATATTCTACTAATATAAGTGAATTTTTAAGTAAGTTTTATGAATTATACAACAAAGTTCAAGATTCAGTATTTAACAGATTAATCAAGGTAACAATGACTCAATCGGGAAATATTGAACTTGAAATATCTGAACCAAAAGATTTTACTTGGGAACGCATAGTTAAAGAAAAATTAGGAGAAGATCAAATATCTTTTGTTGCAACCAATTTAAATAAATTAATCACTTCAAGTAAGGAATTTGAAGAAACCGAATTGACTACAATACTAATGAAGTGGAAACGTGAAGTAGATAATGAGTTTGAAGATAAAATTACCGATATATCATCCGATAAAGTAATAACTAATGGGTGGGATCAATTTATAAATGAAAGATCTGAGAGTCAAAATGAAGAAAAAACTGATGAGGTAGAAACAATAATAGAAAATGATTTAGACAATTTAGATGATCCAGATGATATTTGGAGAGATTTTGAAACAACTACCAAATATGAAGTATCACCATTTTAATGATTAATAGTGAACTACCACGAGCCTAAAGGCATCGTGGCATCAAAAGCCTAAGTTCACCAGACTCAGTATAGAGAAATCTATACTACGATTATTAACTCATGACACCTGCGGTTGACGCAACAGACCGTTGCTCTGTCGCTTGTATTTAAGTAGAACTGAGGTAAGGTTCGGTGATACAAGTGTAAAAAGGTTAATAATCATTGTCGAGTTGAAGTCGGATTCTTAATGTGGTAACAGCATTAAGATACGCATAACCTACAGTAATGTAGAGTATTTTCTAAGATTTTATAAAAATAACCCCCATCGGGGGTTATTTATTTTATATCTTAAATTCTAATTTATTTTTCTTAGGATGATCTAATTCTTCTAAAATTGCCATAGCTGTTTCTATTCCCTATTTTGCTAATTTTAATTTCATATCATCTTTCATTTCTTTATCTACTTTCAAATTTTGTAATACATCTTCTACATCTTTAACTAAATATGCTGCACTATAACAATTACATGATTTAAATTCTTTATCAAAATTATATGGTTTGGATTTAAATTGAAAATCATTTATTTTCAAAATATTATTTTGCTTATCATAAATTCCTAATTCTTCATATATATTTAATATTTCTTTCTATGCTTCATATAATGCAAATTTTATTTTACATTGATATTCTACTTTACCTTTAATATTACCAGAAACATCATAATTAGACTAATAACAACCACCATTACATATATATTTGAATTTACATTTTTTACAATGTTCAAGATCATTTACATCCCAATTAAGCAATTCATTATATAATTCGATATTAGTAATATTATTATATATATCTCCCATATGACCATATCTTTTTTCAAAAGGAAATTTTGTTTCATCTAAATTATGTTTATTAAATCTATGACACACATAGATATGTCCATCTACTGAGATACCAAAATAATGTGTACCCTATCCACAAGGTCTTGTGCTTTTATTTGGCTAAATTTTAAGTATATTTTCCCTTGTAAAATTTCCCGTGTCAACTTCAGTATCTAAATCTACTCCAATTTTTCTAGAATTTACAATAAGATGTATCATTTCATCTATAAATTTATTTTTTAGCGGGGGAAATCCAAATTTTATCATTCTCTATTCTTTTTTATATATTTTAATTAATTGTTCTTTCATAATTTCTAAATGTTCATCTTTCCATTCCTATTCAAATACAGGAGAAAAGAAATATGATCTTATACCTTTACTTAATATAATTTCATAGCTCTTATATAATGTGTCTACATAATCAGGATGAATTGACATTCTTACTTGCGGTGGAACTTTATAAACATCATAATATAAAT
>Ga0209200_1002640_pt1 | contig 16246 bp, 6 predicted proteins | sample AD_UKC033_MetaG_FD_184406 | JGI IMG/M metagenome (GOLD analysis project Ga0209200, IMG submission 184406) | Active sludge microbial communities of municipal wastewater-treating anaerobic digesters from USA - AD_UKC033_MetaG (SPAdes) (version 2) | ecosystem: Engineered > Bioreactor > Anaerobic >...
CCCGATTTGGCTCACTTTGGCCCGTTTTCGCCTGCCAAAAACGGCTTCAGGCGAGTAGAAACCGCCTGTTATTGTTTTTTCCGAGTAGAAATGCACCGTTATTGCGCAAAAATAAGGTGTCAGTCCTGAAAACAGCGCGCGCAAAGGACTGACAGCCCTGACAACGCGACGACCATGTCCGCGTGCAGACTCAGGACTGTCAGTCCTGAAAACAGCGCGCGCCAAGGGCTGACAGTCCTGACAACGCGACGACCATGTCCGCGTGCAGACTCAGGACTGTCAGTCCTGAAAACAGCGCGCGCAAAGGACTGACAGTCCTGACAACGCGACGACCATGTCCGCGTGCAGACTCAGGACTGTCAGTCCTGACAACAGCGCGCGCAAAGGACTGACAGTCCTGACAACGCGGCGACCACGTCCGCGTGCAGACTCAGGACTGTCAGTCCTGAAAACAGCGCGCGCAAAGGACTGACAGTCCTCACAACGCGACGACCACGTCCGCGTGCAGACTCAGGACTGTCAGTCCTAACCCTCCCCCCTCCTCAATGCCGCCCCGTCCACTCCTCATGGCCGTAGACTTGGCGCTGTAGCGCTTCGGCGGCGGCGATCTCGCCGGGGCTCAGCTCGCCGGCCTCCAGGTGGATGCCCAGCGCCTGCCCGAAGCCGGCGGCCAGCGCCTTGGCCGCCTCGTCGAAGTTGACGACGCGGCCCAGCGCGGCCTCCACGGTCGTCGCCCGTCCCGCCAGCAGCTCCCGTTGCAGGGAGCGCTCCGCCTCGTCGGGGAAAACCACCACCTCCACCAGCCGCGTCACGTCGCCCACCAGCGGCAACGTGCCGTGCTGCAAGACCCAGCCGCCCCGCCGGCTCTGCGCGCTGCCGACCAGCTTCTTGCCGCCGGCCACGATCTCATACGCGCTGGGGACCTCGAAGCAAACCGGCCCGGCGTCGGCGTTGGCGCGGCCGCTGGGCGGGGCCTTGGCTACGCGTAAACCGAGCCCTTCCAGCCCGACCAGCAGCCCCTGGCTCAGCCGCAGGTAGCTGTCCAGCACCGCGCCGGCCAGCAGCGGATCCTCCTGCCGCCCGGCCACCGAGTAGGTCAGCTCGTCGGTGTGCAAAATGGCGCGGCCGCCGGTGGGCCGGCGCACCAGGTCGTAGCCCAGGGCCGCGCAGCGCGCCAGGTCGATGTCGGCCAGCGGCTGATGCCGGCCCAGCGAGACGCAGGCCGGCTGCCACTGGTAGAAACGCAGGGTGGGCGGCGTCTCCCCGCGTCCGGCGTGGGCCGCGATGGCCTCGTCCACCGCCATATTCCACGCGCCCGCCGCCGGCGGGGTGATCAGCAGTCGCCAGATGGGTGGTTGGTTCATGCGCGGGATTATAGCATGGGTGGAGGGAGGGAGGGTAAACGGTGAACGGTGAACGGTTAACGGACCCGGACGCAAGGTTGGTGCGGAGACTTCCGGGTTACGGGTTACGGGTTACGGGTTACGGGTTACGAGTTACGGGTTACGAGTTACGGGTTACGGGCCGCGCAGTCCCGCATAAAACGCCAGATCCTCCCCCAGCAGCCGCTCGATCTCGGCCACGGCCAGCGGATGCCAGCGCGCGCCTCTGGGCTGCTTGGGGCTGACGTTGTGGGCGTGGATCAGGGCGACGAAGAAGCTGGCGTCGGGCAGGATGGCCAGGCGCTGGGCCAGCCGGGCCTGCACGAAACGCGTGTCCTCCCCCACGTCGATGTCGGCAAAGGGGTTGGCGCGCCAGAAGTCCTTGCGGTAGCAGAGGGTGTTGCCCGCCGCCCAGGCCGGCGCGTGCGCCGGGTAGACGTACTGCCAGGCCAGGCGCTGCCACGGATCGTAGTAGTTCACCGCGCTCAGACCGCAGATGTCCGCGCCCTGGCGCAGCAGCTCCTCCACCTGGGTGTGCAGCCGGCGCGGAGCCGACCAGTCGTCGTCGTCCCAGTGTACGATGATCTCGCCGGCCGCGGCCTGGCAGGCCAGATTGCGCTTGGCCCCCACCGAACGCCGGTCGGGCAGCCGCAGATAGCGCACGCGCCCATCGTCCGGCATCAGGTCGGCCACCGCGTCCGCGCCGTCGTCCACCACCACCAGCTCGACCGGGCTGTAGTCCTGGCGCAGGAAGCAGGCGATGGCCTGACCGACGAAGGCGCGGCGGCCGGCCGTGGGCATGATGCAGGAGACCAGCGGGCGCGGGCCGGCGGCAGGGCGCACCTGGGCCGCATCGGCGGGAAGGGGACGGCGGGCCGGGCCAGGGTCCAGCGCGGGCGGCCGGGCGGCCAGCGTCGTCGCCTGCTCCCTGCGCTGGCGGTAGAAGGCCCGATCCCCGGCCGGCAGCGGCGGTTCAGCCACGGCCAGCCAGCCAGCCGGGTCCAGATACTGGCCGCAGGTGAAGGACCAGGCATTGGCGGCATGGCGCAGGTAGATGAACAGGTCGCGGTTGGGCAGTTTGAGCAGCCGGCCGCCGCGGCGCTGCATCAGGCGCAACAGGGCCGCATCCTCGGCCAGCGAGCGGTTGGGGTAGCCGCCGGCCAGCTCCCACAGCCGTTTGCGAAAGACCAGCGTGCCGCCGTGTACGTCGCCCACGAACAGCCGTTGGTGCAGCGCCGGCGTGCAGCGCCAGAACTGCCAGCGCTCCAGCTCGAAGAAGAGCGTCTCTTGCAGGCCGGTGATATCGGCCGCGCCGGCCAGCAGCGGCTCGACCTGGGCGCGCAGCCGGTTTGGGCCGTACCAGTCGTCGTCATCCCACTGGGCAATGATCTCCCCCCGCGCCAGGGTGCAGCCCTGGTTGCGCTTGGCGCCGATGCTCAGGCCGCGCGCCGTCGCCTGGTAGCGGATGCGGGCATCGGCGGGCAGGCGGCCGGCCAGCCCATCGTCGCCGTCGTCCAGGATAATCAGCTCCCAGTGCGGGTAGTCCTGGCGCTGCAAATAGCCGATGGCCTGCACGACGTAATCGCCGCGGCCGCGGGTCGGCATCAGGCAGGAGACCAGGGGCGCGGCGGTCGGAGGAGGCAACGCGGCGCGGCGCACCGGCGGCGATGCGTGCCCGGCGCGGCGCGGCGGGTCGGGCGGGTCGGGCGGCTGGGCTGGGCGGGCAGGCTGGGCCGGCGGTTCCGGTTGCGCCCGGCCGGCCGTGACCGGGGACGGCGCGCCGGTAGTCGCGTCCAGCGGCAGATGAAGCTCGATCAGGCCCGGCGGCGCGAAGTGCTGGCAGGCGTCGCCGCGGCAGTGCGGCTCGTAGCCCGGGCGCTCTCCCCGCAGGCGCAGCGCGCAGAATTTGTCCTGGTAGCGCTGCCTGCTGGCCGCGAAGCGGCGCTGCTCCTCCAGCCGGCGGCGCGGGCCAAAGGGGGGCCGCCAGACGTAGGCCGCGCCGGCCCAAACCCCTTGGAAGCCAGCCCGCGCGGCGCGGATGTTGAAGTCCATCTCCCAGCAGGGGCCGAGACCGTAGCCTTCGTCGGCCGCGCCGATGGCCTGCACCGCGGCGTGCGTGACCGCGTAGCAGAAATCGGCCAGGCTGTAGAGCGGCTCCAGCGTGCGCCAGGCGGGGCCGAAGCGGCGCAGCGCCTCCTGCGCCGTCGCCTGCACCGCGGCCGCGCCGCCGCGCGCCCCTGAAAAGACGCCCTGCTCATTCCAACTGCGGTTGGTCGACGGCCCGGCCAGCCCGTGGCTGGGGCTGGCCGCCAGCGCGGCCAGCAGATGCTCCAGCCAGCCGGGGCCCACGATGCAGCCGCTCTCCAGCAGCACGTAGAGATCGGCCTCCCCGGCGCGCACCAGCCGGTTGAAGCAGGCGGCCGCGCCGCGCGGCTCACGGGTGGCCAACTGCGGAAGGTGACGCAGCTCCGCCAGCGCCGGCTCAAGCGGCGGCTCCGGCCCGTCGGGCAGCAGGATCAGCGCGGCGGGCGGGGCGGTGTGGGCGGCCAGCGCGTCCAGCGTGGCCCGCAACCCGTCCGCGTCCTCGCAGACGTGGACGCCGATGTGGATGGTCGTCACAGGAAGCTCTCCGCGCCATACCAGGCGAAAGGATGGTCCAGGTGCAGGCAGAACAGGCCGGGGATCTGGCGCAGCTCCAGCCCGTGGCGTTTGCACTCTTCGACGAACATGTCATCGCTGCGGGCGAAGTGGTTCACCCGCTCGCTGTAGCGCAGGCGGCTGAAGAGCGAGCGGTGGGCGATCTGGGTGTAGCCCCAAGGCGCGTTGTCATCGGGTCGCGGCCCGGGCCCAGCAGCCAGCGCGGCGAAGTCTGCCACGGGATCCAGCCGACCGGCCAGCAGGGCCTGGGTCGCGGCCGTGCTCAGGTGCCGGCGCTGGCCAAAAAAGAGCGTCTGCCGGCTGTCGCCCACCTGCTGCAAGACAAGCTCGGCGCTTTCGGGGGCAAAGAGGCAGTCGGCGTCGGTCAGCCAGACCCACTGGCCGCTGCTGACTGTCAAGGCGCGATTGATCAGCGCGCCCTTGTTTCTGGAGATCGCGGCCGGCGCCGGCAGCTCAGCCACGCGCAGGTGCGGGAAGCTGGCGGCCACCGCGGCCAGGTGTTCGTGCAGGCCGTCAGGGCTTTCGGGGTTGACCACCAGAATCTCGCACGCGCCGGGGGGCAGCGCGACCTGGCACCAGTTGCGCAGGCTGAGCCGCAGCCGCTGGGCGAAGCGGTGGCAGGTCATGATCACCGAAAGCTGGCAGGAGGCGACCAGGGGACGCAGGGCCAGGTCAGAGAAACGCAGTTCCTGCACCTGCCGCGCCTTGAGGGTCAGCACGCCGGCCAGCAGGTCGGACGCGCCCCGCACCTCCGCGTCCCACCAGCAGCGGCCCTGGAGCTGGCCATCGACGCGAAAGGCCCAGCGCCCCGCGTCCCCGTCCACCTCCAACTGCAAGCGGTGCGCGCCGCCAGTGCCGCTCAACGGGGTCAGGAAATCCTTGTAGGCGCCGAAGCTGAGCCCGGCCGCGCCGGCCTTGCCGCTCACCGTGACCTCGACGACGAAGTTGCGCGGGCCGGCCGCACTGGCCTGACGCCAGGGCTGCCACTCCAGGTTCGACCATTCGACGCCGCTGCTGGCTGCCCACACGCCGTCCGCCTGCCACTGCCAGCGTCCTCCCTCGTCGCGCCAATCCGCCTGCGCCTGGAGGTCGCCCGCGGCGGCCTGCTGCCAGGCGGCCGCGATCTGCGCCGCCAGGTCGGCCCCGGCCGGCGCCGGTTCAGCCGCCGGCGCGGCCGGCGGCTCGTCAATCGACGCGGCGGGCTGCGGCGGCGTCGCCTCTGCCCCGCTGGCCTCCGGCGCGGCGCGGTCGGCCGCTACCCCGCGCGGCTGCAAGACGTAAAGCACCCGGTCGGTGCGCGGCGGCCAACTGTTCTCCAGGTTGCCGAAGTCGTTGCCCGCAAGGTCCAGCCCGGCGCGCAGGACGATGCGGGTCGCGGTGTTGGCGCAGATGCGGGCAAACTGGGCGGCCGAAGGCTCCCACGAGAGGGGAAACTCGATCACCGTGACCTGGGCGCGCTCGATCAGCCGGTAGAGCTGCTGCCAGTCCTCCTCGGCCATCCCCTGAAAGTCCATGCCCAGCAGCACGAGCCCCAGCCCGGCCGCGGGCGGGATCGTCCAGCTCAAGTCCTGGAAACGCGCCCGCAGGTGGGTCACGCTGCAGGGCTGGCCGCGCCAGCTCTCCTGGCGGCGCTCGCTGATCAGCGGATCGATCACCACGATGCTGTCGTGCTCGCCGGTCAGAAACTGGTCGATGGGCGTCCTGGCGCCGCCGATCTCGATCACGTTGCGGCAGCCGGCCACCCATTGGCTGGCCAGCAGGTAGCGCGCGGCGAAGGCCGGGCTTTCCAGATAGGCCCACTCCTTCTCCGGCGGCGGGCTGGGGGGCGTCGGCCGGCGGCGCGCGACCTGGATCGCCCCGTCGCCGGGCGCGCTGCGCGCCAGCCGATCATCAGCCGCCTTGCCGATGCGCGCCACCGCCGTGCCCGCACCGATGTCGGGGATGTCCAGCACCTGGCAGTCGGGCAGGGTGCGCAGGTACTCGACCACATGGCTGACGCCGGCGCCGGGGTAGCTGGTGTCGTGCAGGGTGACCAGGGAGCCTTCGTGCAGGAAGGGGCGGAAGGCGAGAAAGTCATCGTAGCAGCCCTGGAAGGAGTGGTCGGCGTCGATGTGCAGGTAGTCGATGGGGATGGCCTGGCGGGCAAAGAAGCCCTCAGCCGCGGTGCGCGTCAGGTCGAGGACAATCTCGACATCGGGGAAACTGGCGCGGAAGAAGGAGTCCTCCGCCAGCCACTGGGGCGCGCCCCAGCCCGCGGCTGGCAGGTTGCCATCCACCAGGATCGTGCGGCTGGCGTCGGCCAGCCCCAGATCGCGCTGCGCCTGGCGCATCAGCCGCGGCACGAAGCCGCCGCCGGAGCCCAGGCAGACCGCCGTCCGCGCCCGAAGCAGATAGGTGAGGGTGTAGTAGAGCAGCCCCATGCCCAGATAGCCTTCGTCCGCGCCGTGGCTCTCCGCCCAAGCCGCCTCGCGCGTGAGGGCTTCGGTGATGGTGGTTGGTGATAGGAGGGGTGGGTTCATGGGATGAGTGTTGGTAGTAGGCAGTACGAAGCGTCAACGGCTTTGAATTAGCCCGTTGCAAAGGAGGAGACAAGTGTCTATGTTCATTTCTTTTTGCGGCGGCGATGGACTTCGATGTGGGCCTTCACGGACAGAGCGACCAGATCGATCTCTTCCATTGGTTTTTCCTGTGCCATAGCTGGTGCGGCCTCCTTGGTCCGCTTCCCTTTCTCGTCTCGTTGGCGGCTGGTCTTCCAGTCGAGCAACGAGTCCTTGATCAGTTCTTGCAGCTCGGCGATATCCTTCTTGGCCAATGCCAGCTTTTCTTTCTTCGACTTACCCTTTTCAGCGCTGTATTTCTGATGGATCTTCTTGATCGATCCTTCAAGTTGTGTTTCCAGAGCCTTGGGCAGCCGAACGCGTTCGCGCTGGGTCTCGGCAAAGGTTTCGGGGTGCTGAGACACCTCTTGTTCGTGATGGATCTGCACCACCGACTTCGTGGTTCCATGCAGTCGCTTCAGTGCGCCAGCAGCCTGCTGCAGCGCCTTGTAGATGATGTGGCTATCGGAGGAAACCCACGCCTTGGCAGCTTGAGTCAGCAAGAAGCTGATGGCCTGCTCCTTCTGCTTCTCCGAAGCCGGGCTGGTTTCGATCAAGTGACCGATGACCTTGACCGTATAGCTGAAGCTGCTTGGTGAAATCTGCGTGCCGCCGGCTGCTGGCGGGCGCGACTGAATGCTGCCCATCAGGATCGCCCAAAGCTCCTCGAACGTCAGGTCTTCCGATTCGCTCCCCTCGGCCAGCGCCTCAGTCGTAACCTTGGCCGTGGGATTGATCGAGCCGGTAACGGTCCACTTGCCGGCGTCTCTTCCAAGCTCCAGCGACTTGAGCCCGTAGCGCACGCGGATGGCGGCCAGCAGCGGCTTCAACACGACCGCTCCTACCCGCTTGCCACTGAAACGTGCGACGGCAGCCTGTGCTGCTGTCATGCCTTCGGAGAGCTTTTGTTGGGAACTACCCGACTTCTTGCCACCGCCAAACAGCTTGCCGACCGACTTCAGCAGACTCTTCGCCTTGCCCAACACCCAGTCGATCGCCTTGTTGACCGGCGCCTGGATCTTCTGAATGATCGAACGGATCTTCTCACTGATGCCGCCCAGGCCCAGCAGACTGGCCAGAAAGCTGATGGCCACCGGTACGGCTTTGGACAGGGCATTCTCCACCGCTGACGCCACCGCCCCGATGGATCCGCTGGCAATCGCGCTGATGGAGTCGATCACCGCGTTGACCAACGACATGATCTGCGAGGCGCGGCTGACGAAGAACATGATGATGTCATAGATCGCCTTGCAGGCTTTCACGAAGGCGGAGGCTGGATTGAGCAGGCTGATAATCCAGGTGATGCCGGCGACGATGATTTTCTCGATGACGAAATCCCTGATGCCATCAATGATCATACTCTTGAGATCGCCGATCTGATCCTTGATGTAGCTCCAAAGACCGGCCGGCCCCTGCGTAATCAGGACTTTGAATATCTCCGCGCCCGTCTCCAGCGCCTTGACCACCGGTTCGCCGAACATCCTGACCGCTCGCGCCCGGATGTTGGCGTAGGTCAGACCCAGTACCTGCAACACCAGGCTCAGAATGCCCTTCAAATCGAAACTCTCCGGCATCTGAATGCCAGCCTCGGCCAGCGCTCCGAAGAGCCAGCCCATCAGACCCTTCTGCAAGTGGGTTCCAATGTTGGCCACGAAGCTCTGCAAGCCTGCCTTGACGCCCGCCGCCAGGTTGCCCACGAAGCCAATCGGGTCCTTGATGATTTTGTCGATCGCGTCGGCTGCCCTGGCCAGAACGCCCATCAGCATCTCTTTGAGTTCCAGAATGGTCTTGATCACCCCGCCGATGGCATCCTTGGCCTTGTCGACCAGCCCCTTGTTCTCCTCCTTCATCTGATTGATGCGCTCGTCGATCTTCTGCAGGTTGTCGACGTATTTCTGCGCCAGGGTGTCAACCAACTGGCCCTGCTTGGCATCCACTGTCTCACGCAGGGCGTCGAACTTCTCCTGAATACCCTCTTGCGCCTTCTGACCGACCTCGCGCAGACCTTCGGGCAGGCCGTCGACATAGGTCTTGACCTCGGACAGGCCAGTGGCCACCACCTCTTTCGCCTCGCCCAGCCCCGTTTCCACCTGGGACGCCACATCGTCGATGACCGTGTCCATCAACGAGATATACAGATCGCGCCCGGCCACGTAGAAGGCGTTCACCTCGTCGGGCAAGCCGAGGAACTGGTCTTTGACCCAAAGCACTGAACCGCCTGGCACCAGCAGATAACGTCGCAGCTTGTAATCATGCATCCGGCTGGCCACATAGTCCTCGAACTTCTGGCGGGCCGCCTCAGCGCCTGTGTCAAAGGTGCGATTGACGTCGCCGTCGAGTTTGGAAAGTCTGCCTTCAACCTTCTGCTTGGTGTCGCGATAGATGCGCTCAATGTTGGTGGCCACCTCAGCGCGCTTCTGCTCGTCCGTAGTCTTGGTCACATCCTGCTGCCCCTCGATGGCAGAAAACTCGCCTTTGCGCGTCTGGTGCATACCGGTGAACTGCGCATCGACCGAGCCGACGGCTTGGGCGCGCGCTCCCGCCAGAATACCTTGTTCCTGCTCACGATAGGCTGTCGGCGCCGCCTGCGCGTCGGCCTGAGCCTCCTTTTTCGCACCCAGTGCGCCGGTAAACTCAGGCTCGTTGGAGTTGGCAAGCTGTTCCTCGGTGACATTGGCGTCGGCCATCTGGTCGTCCAGACTCTTGCTGCCTTCCTCCAGCGACACCTCGCCGTCCGTCTTGGGTTTCGGCGCGGCCTGTGTCGCGCCGACATCGGCCGGCGGGGGTCCGGCGTCGAAGGGGATCAATGGGGTGACCTGCTTCGGCTGCGCGCCGGAGGGGTCGGGCGTCTCCTTGGTTGCCTGCTCAATTCCACCCTGGGCAGCCTCCTTGCCCGCGGCCACTGAAGAAGTAACCGCCGACTTGACCGCGCCCACCTTGCCGTTTTGCTTGAACTCGTCGGCCTCCTTCTGCGTCTTGGGGGTGATCTCAGCGATCTTGGTCAATAGCGCAGCTTTGAAACCGGCCTTGTCGAATGGTTTGGGCTGCTGTGCGTCGATCTTGGCCACCTGAGACGCGGCTGCCTGGCTGGCCACCTCGTTGCTGGGTCCCTTAGCGGCAGCTTGCGCTTCGGCCGCCTTGCGGGCAGCCGGGTTGTTGTGACCCTGGCGACGCGCGACCCGCCGCGTCCGTGCGATCACTCTCTGATAAGCAGGATCCTCCTGGGGAGAGGCGGGCGCCTTCGGCTCGGCGGACGCGGCCGGTGCGTCCTGGGTCGGCACGGCTGGCTGCGTTGCCGCTTGCTTGCCGGCTTCCTGCTCTCCGGCTACGGCGGCTTTTTCTTCACCGGCGGCGCGCCCGGCGTCTGGTCCAGGCTCAGCAGCGTCAGGCGCCGACTGGTCTTCGTCCCGCTCGGCGCTCTTTGATGTGGCGGGAACGCCAGGAACTGACCGAGGCGGCTGGGAGGCCTGCGCCCACGCTCCCAAGACCGACTGAGCTGGCCGCTCCACCGTCTGGGATGTCTCGTCAGGAGCTTCGGCAGAAGCGGCATCTGGCTGTCCGGCGCGCACCAGGACTTCGTCGTCCTTGTCTTCGCCAGGATCACGCGCTGTGGCTGTTGGTGAAGATAGCGGCGTCTTCGGGGCCGACTCCACCGGCTTCCGCCGTACCACCCCGTCCTGCTGTAGAACGTGCGTCGTCTCGTGGGCCATCAGCCTCAGGTCGGCCTGCGACTCGCCAGCGCCCAGCCAGATGTGGTTGCGATGCGTGAAGGCGCGGGCGTGCAGGGCGCGCGCGGCCGCATGGGCGCTGCCGGTGGCATGGACCCGCACGTCCCCCAGGTCTACTCCCAGGCTGCGTTCCATCGATGCGCGCGTGGCAGCCAACAACGGAACGCCGGCGCCGCGACCGTGGATGGCCTGGGCCGCGGCCGTCGCCATGGAAGGCCCACGTTGACCGTTTGACTGCGGCTGCACCGGTTCTTCTTCCTTCTTCTCCACCGCCTCTCGCTGGACGGACAGCGTTTGCGCTGGTTCTTCTTCCTCTCCGATCACCTGCCGCTGGACGGACAGGGTTTGCGCGGGTTCTTCTTCCTCGTCATCCGTCGCCTGCCGCTGGACGGACAGGGTTTGCGCCGGTTCTTCCTCCTCCTCGGTCGCCTGCCGCTGGACGGACAGCGTTTGCGCCGGTTCTTCTTCCTCCTCGGTCGCCTGCCGCTGGACGGACAGGGTTTGCGCGGGCTCTTCTTCCTCCTCGGTCACCTGCCGCTGGACGGACAGCGTTTGCGCCGGTTCTTCTTCCTTCTCCTCCACCGCCTCTCGCTGGACGGACAGGGTTTGCGCGGGTTCTTCTTCCTCCTCATCGGTCGCCTGCCGCTGGACGGACAGGGTTTGCGCGGGTTCTTCCTCCTCGTCAGGTTGGGTCATCCGCTGGGCCGCGGCGCTCAGGCCGTTGGCCGGCAGCCGCGAGATGCGCATCACCGGGCCGCCGCTGGATACCCGTTCGGCCACGCGGTCGGCCTCGCGCTCGTAAGGGTCATCCGGCGGACCGACCACCACCTTGCACTGGACGCCCGACGCCAGGCCCAGCGCCGGGCCGGCGCTGTACAACATGCCTAACGGCCCATTGGCGACCGGCGCGACAACCGGCGCGGCCGCGCCAAGCTTCCGGCCGGCGGACGGCTCGCGCTGCGGGGCGACGGTGGGCTTGACGGCTGCCCGGGTCATGGTTTCAGCCACGGCGGATCACATCCTGAACGCGCACATCGCTCACGGCGTTCCCGCGAACGCGCCCAACGTGCTGGGCGTCAGCTTGCCCAGAATCTGGATGTAGTGGTAGATGCCGAAGGCCGGCTGGTCGGCGAAGTAGCGGGTGAAGTTGCTGCCGTCCTGGGCCAGCGTTTCCAGATGCCGGCCGCTGCTGGTGATCTCCGGCTCGTACAGCCGCAGGTTGCCGCTGGCGCCGTCCTTGAAGACCAGCAACTGGTGGCCCAACTGCCGGTCGCGCACGATGGGATCGATGGCGCTGTGCGCCGGCCGCTGGTCGGTGCGGATGCGCCGGATGCGCACGCGCCGGCCGTTGACCTCGACGACGATGCTGTCCCCTTCGGCCACCTCGATGCCCTGCTCGCTCAGGTCGTCGAAGGCGACGTTGAAGACCACCTGCCAGGTGTTGACCAACAACTGCTCGCCCGACTGCAGGGTGTTGACCTGGGCGATGACCTCGGCCGGGTTGTTGCACCAGATGTCCAGCCGCTGCAACGTGGTCTGCAGGTCCATGGTGGGCGCGACCTGAGTGAGAATGTCGGCCGTGGGCGTGCCGTTGACGTCGTTGTAGAACAGGTCGTGCAGCGCCTCCTGGGCCCAGCTCAGGTCGCCGAAGGTGGCGCGCTGATCCTCGATGCGGCTGATGATGTACTCCAGCACCCTGATGGCCGTGCGCTCCCGCTGGCCCTGCGGCCGCGACATCATTCCTTCCAGGATCATGGCGTTCAGGTAGTGGGTGACAGCCGCCGGGCCGCGCGGGATGCGGCTGGCCAGCCCCACCGCCTGCACGCAGCGGATGGCGTCGCTGTCGGTGCCGGCCACCGTGTCATATTGCCCCAGCTTGGTCAGAATCGTGTCGCCGTCCCAGCCGCCGCCGCGGAAAGGAAGCGGGTCGGTGGGCGTCGGCGCGTTCTGGGTGATCGACTGCTGGCCGTGACTCAGGGTCACGCCGCCCGACGAGACCCCCTGCCCCGCCAGGTTGCCCAGCCCCGGCACCGCCTTTTCCACCGGGTTGCGCGTGCTGGTGATCGTCACCGGCGGCATGTTTACCACATCGCGCTGCACGGCCGCGGTCTGGCCGGCCTGCTGCTGCGCCACGTGGGTCAGCTCGTGCGCCAGCAGCCGCTGGCCGGCCGGCGTGTGCGGCGCATACTGGCCGGGGCCGAAGACGATATCGCGGCCGCTGGTGTAGGCGCGGGCGTTGATCTCCTGGGCCGACTGGGCAGCCGCGCCGTCGGTGTGCACGCGCACATCGCCCAGGCCGCGCCCGAAATGGGTTTCGGCGAAGGCGCGCGTCGCGGCGTCGGGCGACTGGCCAGGCGCTTGCAGCGTGCGCTGGACGCTGGCCGGTGCAACGCCGCCCGGCGCGGCGCTGGCGGATGCGCCCTCGACGCTGCGCATCACCTGCTCAGCCGCGGCGTCAGCCTCCTGTTCCAGCGGGTCGTTGGACGCGCCGACCATCAGCTTGGCCTGCACCGGCGGGCCTAAGCGCTGCGCCGGGCCGGCGCTGGCCAGCGCGCCGGCCGGCCGCTCAGCCAGTTTGGCCGGCGCGCTGCCGGCGCCGCTGGCGCTGGTCTCCTGTTCGACGGCGCCGGCGCGCCTCTGACGCCACAATCGCTTGCTTGCCATCTCACACTCCTGGCCTGCGTGGCCGGTAGGGCGGCCCCTCGCCGCCGCCCAGGTTGGCCAGACCGATGCTCGAACGAGATCGAGCGTTCGCGAGCGGAAGGTGAACAGGATACACAGGATCGCTGATCCGAATCCTGTGCATCCTGTTCATCCTGTTCAAACCGATATTCCTCTTTCACTGGCTCAACGCATCCACCAGCGCCGCCACGCCGTTGCGGCGGCCGTTGCGGTGGCCGTTTTGCGGCGGCTGCAAGGGGGAGGTGGCGCCGGCCTTGCGGTATTCGCTGTGGACGGCCTGCTCCAGGTGCGCCTCGGTGACGACGCCGACGGGGGTGTCCAGCGCCAGCAGGGTGGCCAGTTGCGCCGCGTTGCGAATCTGGCCGCCGGTCATGGCGCAGCGGCTGGCCACCCGCTCCAGCGCGGCCGCGTCGACCGAGTTGGCGGGGGGCAGGTGCAGTTGCCAGATGTGCCAGCGCTCCTCGGCCTGCGGCGCAGTGAAGTTGATGGCCACGTCCATGCGCCGCTGAAAGGCGCTGTCGATGTTCTCGGCGGCGTTGGTGGTGATCAGGACGATGCCCTGATAGCTCTCCAGCCGCTGCAAGAGGTAGTTGGTCTCCAGGTTGGCGTAGCGGTCGTTGGCCGAACGCACCTCGGTCCTGCTGCCCAGCAGCGCGTCTCCTTCGTCCAGCAGCAAGACCACGTCCAGGTCCTCGGCCGTGGAGAGGACGCGGTGCAGGTTCTTCTCGGTCTCGCCGATGTACTTGTTGATCACCGCGGCCAGGTCGACGCGGTAGAGGTCCATGCCCAGCTCGGCGGCCAGGATGCGCGCGGCCAGGGTCTTGCCGGTGCCGCTGGGGCCGGTAAGCAGGGCGCGCACGCCGCGGTTGCCCCCCGCGCCGAAGGCGGGACCCAGCCGGTCGGGCAGGCGCTCGCGGTGGCGGCAGCGCCGTTCCAGCTCGGCCAGCCGCTCGGCCACGCCGTCGCTGACCACCAGGGCCGGCCAGGAGAGCCCGTCGCCCTCCAGGTGAGCGGCCAGGGTGTCCAGCAGTTGACGATTGAGCGCGCGGCAGGCCTCCTGCACATCGTCCAGGGCGACGGCGGCGCGGCCTTCCAGCGCGGCGTAGGCGCTGGCGGTGGCCGCGGCGCGGCGGATGTGGCCATCGGGCAGGTGGAAGCGCTCGGCGATGGCGGGCAGGTCAGGCGAGGGCGCGTCCAGCGCGGCCTGCCAGCAGCGCAGGCGCTGTTCCGCCTTGAGCGGCGGCACGCGCAGGGTCAGGCTGGCCTCGGCCAGCTTGCCGTGCAGCCCCCCTTCCAGGCCCAGCAGCACCATCACCGGCCCGTCGTAGGCGGTCAGTTCCGCCGGCTGGGCCGTCTCGCCCGGCCCCAGGTCGTAGGAGATCACCGGCGCCGCGCCGACCATGCTGCACAGCGGCCCCAGCCAGCGCTGGGAACGCTCGCTCAGGCCCGGACCATCGACCGCGATCACGCTCCGCCCCAGGGCAGCCGCCACGGCGCCGGCGATGCGCAGGCGGTCGCTGCCGGCCGTGCCGCGCAGCACCAGGGCGCGGGCCTTGCCGGCCAGAAGCACCGCCGGGGCCTGCGTCAGCCGCTGCACGAACGGCTCCGGCAGAATGAGGTCGGCGATGGCGGGGAAGTCCGCGGCCGGGTGAAAGGTCAGGCCGGCGCTGCGGCTGGGCAGGTCGCCGCGCACCACGTCCCACAGCTCGCCGGGCACGCGCAACGCCCACTCGGCGCGCGCCGCGTCGGGGTTGACCGCCTCGACCAGCCCCAGGTCCAACAGGCTGCGCGCCAGGGCCAGGGCGTCCAGCGCGTCCTCATCGCCGCCGCGCGTCACCTGGCCGATCAGCTCCACCGAGGGCCGGCGGCTGGACAACGGCTCTTGCAGGCGGGCAAAGACCGCGCCGAAGCGGGAATCTTCCTCCACCAGGCCAGCCAGGATCAACGCCAGGCGGCCATCGATCCCCACATGGGCCGTGCGTTCCAGGCGCAGCAGGGGCAGGTGATCGGCGCGCCCAGCCTCCCAGCGCGCCAGTTCCTCCTGCCACCAGCGCCAACCCGCCTCCCAGGTGATCTCGGCCGGCATGAAGCGCAACATCTCCTCGAAATAGCCGCCCAGGAAGGGAAAGTCCTGTTGAAAGGTCGTCTCGCGGCCGACCGCGCTGTCCAGGCGGTGGACGGTGAACAGCAACCGGTAGACCGCGGCGTACATCAGCAGCAGAAAATGGCTGCGGGCGGTGGGGGGGAGGTGGGTGAAGGTGGTGTTTTGGGACATGGTGGGAAGAAGTCAGAGGTCAGAAGTCGGAGGTCAGAAGTCAGGGATACGTCTCGTGCTTGGGCCGGTCTCCGACCGAGCCGTTTCGTGTCCTAGAGCCCAGGGATTGAAATCCCTGGCTGACAGCACCAAGGCCCCTCAGGGCCTGCCGGAGCAGTCTCCCAGCGGCTGAGGCCGCTTCGTGCTGTCAGACGGTGAATTCCATTCACCGGGCCCGCGCCGGGCCGCTCATCACACCAAATCATAATGAAACCGCACCACCCGTCCGAAGCGCGGCAGCCAGCCGGGGTCGAAATCCAAACCGGCTATGCGAACCGGCAGCGACACGGCGGCCAGCGGCAGCATCAGATCGACGTGGCTCGACGTTACGTAAAGCTGACCGCGGCGCAGCAGCAGTTCGGCGGCCACGTCCTCCGCGTCGCCCAGCGCGCCGACCAGCATCTGACGCAGCAGCGGCGTCACCGCGGCCAGCCAGCGCCGCATGTCACGGCTGACGCCGGCCAGCAGCGAACCGTCCAACGGCGCGATCGGGGCCAGATCAATGGTCTGGTCAACGTCGGCGTCATCCAGCCAGGCGAGCCACGCGGCCGGGATGTGTAGGCTGTCGCGGAAAGCCGCAAAGCGCGCACCGGGCGGTTGTCCCGGCTCGCGACCATCAATGGCAGCCAGCGCAGCCCAGAGTGGGTCGGCGGCGAGGTCGTCAAGGTTGCCAACTTTCGGAAAAGTTGGCAACCTTGCGGCGTCCAGCAGCAGCGCCCGGCCCAGCAGCTCCAGCACGCCCCACGGCCCGACGGCGCTGGCCAACCGCCACTCCGCCTCGAAGCAGTCGGGCAGATCGAGCTGCTGCATGACGTTCAGCAGGAAGAGCACGCCGCCCAGTTGAGTGGCGACTCCTTCGGTCAACGCCGCTGCCGCCTGCGCCGC
>Ga0209200_1002642_pt1 | contig 16240 bp, 16 predicted proteins | sample AD_UKC033_MetaG_FD_184406 | JGI IMG/M metagenome (GOLD analysis project Ga0209200, IMG submission 184406) | Active sludge microbial communities of municipal wastewater-treating anaerobic digesters from USA - AD_UKC033_MetaG (SPAdes) (version 2) | ecosystem: Engineered > Bioreactor > Anaerobic >...
CGCGTCATCCTCGCTGGCGGCTTCCCCGGACGACGAGTCTGCCGGCAGGGCGGCAAGAATGTCTGGCGCGCTGGCGTCTTTTGCCGGCCGGGCGATCTGCGCCTTGAGGACGGCGGCAAAATCGACCGTGTCGGCGTCGGGCGCGGCGGCGTCGGCGGCCCCCGCTGCGGCAGGCTGGGCCGGGGCGATGCCGGGCATCGGCTGGGGGGCGGCAACTTGCGTCATGGCTGGCTCCTCGGGTGCACAGGTCTCATGCCCCGATACAGCAAGGGACGTGCCAACACCTCGGGAACGGCGCGAGAAGGGGGGGTCAGCTGCCGTCGCCGCGATGGGATTTCGCGGCATGCTCGTCCTGGGCGCGCTGCTCGGTTTTCGCCTCGCTGTGCGCTTCCTGGGCCCTGTGGCGCTGCGACAGGGTATCGAAGGCTTTCGCCCGGTTGCGTTTGTCCAGCCATTCCCTTTGTCCGTCGACCGTGCGCTGTTTCGAGGACTGGACGAGGGCGCGCTGCTGGGCGATGGCCTCGTCGAGCCGGCCCAGGAAAGACTGGTAATTGCCCCACTCGTCGCGGGACAGGCCGTTCTGGGCCGCCTGGCGAAAGCGCGTCTCGTATTCCTCGCGGTACTGCTCGAGCAGGGCCAGGGTCTTTTCCACTTCCTGCTCGCTGGCCAGCAGCTGGCCGAGCTTGCGCGCGGCGTCGTCCTTGCGGGCGTTCGACAGCTCCAGCAGCGACTGCAGGGGAAAAGCCTTCATCCTTCTGCTCCAGACGGGGTTTACGGCCTAATTCAACCGTACTTGATGGCCGAAGGCAAGGAAGGATTTCACGCTTCCAGGCCGAACAGGCGGTGCAGCTTGAGCACCGCGTCCTGGTAGTTCTCCCGTTCGTCCATGCCCTGCTGCAGGAAAGCCTCGAAGCCGGGCTGCATGGCGATGGCCTGGTCCAGGGCGGGGTCGGAGCCGGCGGCGTAGGCGCCGACCGAGATCAGGTCGCGCGAGCGCTGGTAGCGCGAGTAGAGGTGCTTGAAGCGCCGCACCACGTCCAGGTGCAGCGGCTTGATCAGGCCGGTCATGGCGCGCGAGATCGACGCCTCGATGTCGATGGCCGGGTAGTGGCCCTGCTCGGCGAGGTGGCGCGAGAGGACGAAATGGCCGTCGAGGATGGCGCGCGCGGCGTCGGCGATCGGGTCCTGCTGGTCGTCGCCCTCCGCCAGCACGGTGTAGAAGGCGGTGATCGAGCCGCCGCCCTCCGGGCCGTTGCCGGCGCGCTCCACCAGTTGCGGCAGGCGCGCGAACACCGAGGGCGGATAGCCGCGCGTCACCGGCGGCTCGCCGATGGCCAGCGCGATCTCGCGCTGCGCCATGGCGAAGCGCGTCAGCGAGTCCATGATGAGCAGGACATGGCGGCCCCGGTCGCGGAAGTGCTCGGCGATGGTGGTGGCGTAGGCGGCCCCCTGCAGGCGCATCAGCGGGCTGGTGTCGGCCGGCGCGGCCACCACCACCGAACGCTGGCGGCCCTCGGCGCCGAGGATGTTCTCGATGAACTCCTTCACCTCGCGGCCGCGCTCGCCGATCAGGCCGACGACGATCACTTCCGCCGCCGTGAAGCGCGCCATCATGCCGAGCAGCACGCTCTTGCCGACGCCGGAGCCGGCGAACAGCCCCAGCCGCTGGCCGCGGCCGACGGTGAGCAGGGCGTTGATGGCGCGAATGCCGACGTCGAGCGAGCTGTGGATGGGGGCGCGCTGCAGCGGGTTGAAGGGGCGGCTCTGCAGCGAGCGCGTGTGCCGGGTGGCGAGCGGGCCGAGGTTGTCGAGCGGCCGTCCGGCGCCGTCGAGCACGCGGCCGAGCAACTCGTCGCCCACCGGCAGGTGCTTGGCGCGGTCGGACAGGCGCCGGTTCGGCTGCAGGCGCCGGCCGACGGCGGGCAGCTCCTGGCGGCTTTCCAGCGGCACCACGTGGGCGCCCGGAGCGAGGCCGTAGACGTCGTCGGTGGGCATCATGAACAGCTTGTCGCCGGAGAAGCCGACCACCTCGGCCTCCACCGCCGCGCCGCCGGGCAGCGCGACATGGCAGCCCGAGCCGAGCGGCAGCTTGAGGCCGGCCGCCTCCATGACGAGGCCGTTGATGCGCGTCAGCCGGCCGCTCAGCTGGAAGGGGGCGGCCTCGGCGGCGAGGCTGCGGCAGTCGCCGAGAAAGCCTTGCCAGCGTTCCTGGTGGGGGTTCATGCCGTCTTCGCCGGGCCGCCCCAAGAAGGAGGCCGGCCAAAATATGGAAGCCGCCTTGGCGGCTGAACCGTTGTCACCCCCGCCCATGGGGCGGGGGATGGGGGGTGGGCGTTCATTCCAGGGGTTCGATCCAGTCGTCCGCGATGCCCATGCTCTCGATGACGCGCCGCCAGCGGCTGGCCAGGCTGGCGTCGAGGTGGCTGCCGCCGGCCTCCATGCGCAGGCTGCCGCGTCCGAGCGCCGCTTCCTCGAGAATGCGGTGGCCGAGGTGGGCGAGCTGGTCGCCGAGGTGGGCGCGCACCAGCGAGGCGTCTTCCGGGTGCAGGTAGATGGCGGCGTGCTGGTGCGGCAGCTGGTTCAGCGCCTCGCGCACCACCTCGAGGATCGCCTTCGGCCGCGCGGCGATGGTCTGGCGCACCACCTGGCGGGCGACCTCCAGCGAGAGTCCGAGCAGTTCCTCGGCGACCTGCTGGTCGAAGCCGGCGAGCGCCGCTTCCAGCTGCTCGACGAGGGTGTGCAGGCGCAGCGCCTCCATGCGCGCGCGCGCCGTGCCTTCCTCGTAGCCGGCGTCGAAGCCCTGCTTGTGGGCATCGCGGTGGATGCGCTCGATGTCGTCGGCGGTCGGCAGCTTGCCCGCCGGGGATGGCTTCTGCGCGCCGGCGGCGGCTTTCTTCTGGTCGAAGCTGCCCAGCTCCCAGCGCTGCCAGGCGGTGAGGTTCTCCTTGGGGATGGCGGCGTTCGACATCGGCGCTCGGGGGCTCAGACGAACTCGTCCTCGCCCTTGCCGCCGAGCTGGATCTGGCCCTCGTCGGCCAGCCGCCGGGCGATCTTGAGGATCTCCTTCTGCTCGCGCTCGACCTCGGACAGGCGCACCGGGCCCTTCGACTCGAGGTCCTCGCGCAGCATCTCGGCGGCGCGCTGCGACATGTTCTTGAAGACTTTCTCGCGCATCGCCTCGTTGGCCCCCTTGAGGGCGAGGATCAGCGACTCCGACTGGACCTCGCGCAGCAGCAGCTGGATGCCGCGGTCGTCGACGTCGATCAGGTTGTCGAAGACGAACATCTCGTCGATGATCTTCTGCGCCAGGTCCGGGTCGTATTCGCGCACGTTGTCGATGATCGCCGTCTCGTGCGCGGTGCCGACGAAGTTGAGGATTTCCGCCGCGGTGCGCACGCCGCCCATGGCCGTCTTCTTGACGTTGGCCGAGCCGGCGAGGATGCGGGTGAGGGCGTCGTTGAGTTCCTGCAGCGCGGCCGGCTGCACGCCGTCGAGCGTGGCGATGCGCAGCAGCACGTCGTTGCGCAGCCGGTCGGTGAAGTGCTTGATGATCTCGCCGGCGTGGTCGTACTCCAGGTGCACCAGGATGGTGGCGATGATCTGCGGATGCTCGTTGCGGATCAGCTCGGCGACGGTGGCCGCGTCCATCCATTTCAGGCCCTCGATGCCGGCGGTGTCGCCGCCCTGCAGGATGCGCGAGATCAGGTTGGCGGCGCGATCGTCGCCGAGCGCCTTGGTCAGCATGCCGCGGATGTATTCCTCGTCGGCCGTGACCGGGGCGCCGCGCTGGGTCTCCTCGTAGAACTGGTCGACGACGGCCTCGACCTTGTCGCGCGGCACCGACTTGAGCTGGGCCATGGCGGCGCCCAGCTTCTGCACCTCGCGCGGGCCGAGGTGCTTGAGCACTTCCGCCGCCTCGTCCTCGCCGAGGGTCAGCAGCAGCATGGCGCTGCGGGTGATGCCGTCTTCGTTGGCCATGGCGTTTCGTCCTTCTTATTGCACCTTGCCGGCCGGCTGGTTGCCGCCGCCGACCCAGTCCTTGATCACCGTCGCCACCGCCTTCGGTTCCTGCCGGGCCAGGTTGCGCGCCGCCTCCACCTTCTGGTCGTAGCCGACGCTACCCGGCGCGGCGTAGGCCGCCTCATCCGGCATGACCGGAATCTGCATGGCGCGCGCCATCAGCTTGCGCAGGAAGGGCAGCGCCACGCCGAACAGCAGGTAGCCGGCAATCCCGGCGAAGACCAGGTATTTCAAGCCTTCGAGAACCCAGGCGATGACGGTCGGGTTCTTCCAGATCGGCGTCTCCGCCACCTCCTGCTTGTCGGCCTCGGCGAAGGGACTGTTCTGCACGTTGAGGGTGTCGCCGCGCTCCTTGCTGTAGCCCATGGCCTCCTTGACGAGGTCGTTGATCTGCGCCATTTCCTTGGCGGCGAGCGGCTTGAAGCCGTCCTTGCCGGCTTCCTTGCGGTGATTCACCACCACCGCCACCGACAGGCGCTTGATGGCGCCGACCGGCTGGCGCACGTGGCGGATGGTCTTGTCCAGCTCGTAGTTGGTGGTGGCATCGCGGCGTCCCGCCGCGGACACCAGGGCGGCGCTGCCGGCGGCCGGCGCGGGAGCGGCGGCGGTGCCCGCCGGAGCCGTGGCGCCGGCGGGGGCGCCCGGCGTGCCGGGGGCGGGCGGGGCGGTGAGCGGCGCGGTGGCCGGCACCGGCGGCTGGTTGGAAAGCGCCCCGGGCACGCCGGCCGCCGCCGGCCGGCCCGTGCCGTCCTCGCTCACCTGCTGGCTGCGGATCGAGGCATCGTTCGGCGGGTTCGGCTTGTAGGTCTCGGCGACTTGCTCGGATTGCGAGAAATCCACGTCCGCCGTCACCTGGGCGCGGAAATTGCCCGGGCCGACGATGGGCGCCAGGATGGTCTCGATGCGGCGCACGTAGGCCGACTCGATTTCCTGCACGTATTTGAGTTGCGTGGCGTCGAGGCCGGTGCCGCGGCCGCCGGCCTTGTCCGACGACAGCAGGTTGCCGTTCTGGTCGATGACGCTGACGTTGGCGCTCGACATCTGCGGCACGCTGGAAGCGACCATGTGGGCGATGCCGGCCACCTGGTTCGGGTCGAGATTGCGTCCGGGATGGATGTTGAGCACGACCGAGGCCGAGGGTTTCTGGTCGTCGCGCAGGAAGCCGGTCTGCTTCGGGATGGCCAGGTGCACGCGGGCGCCCGCCACCGCGGCGAGCGACTGGATGGAGCGCGACAGCTCGCCCTCGAGGGCGCGCTGGAAATTGATCTGCTCGATGAACTGCGACATGCCGAGCTTCTGGTTCTCCATCAGCTCGAAGCCGACCAGGCCGCCCTTGGGCAGGCCCTGCGAGGCGAGCCGCATGCGCAGCTCGTGCACCTGCTGCTGCGGCACCAGGATGGCGCCGCCCGATTCGGAGAACCTGAACGGCACGTTCATCTGCTGCAGGGCGGCGATGATGTTGCCGCCGTCGCGTTCCGAGACATTGGTAAACAGCACAGAGAAGGTCGGCGTGCGCGTCCAGGTCCAGCCGGCCACGACGAGGGCCGCCACCATCGACAGGGCGATGATCGCCAGCAGCTTCTGCTGCATGGGCAGCCGCATGAAGGCGGCCAGCGAGAATTGCGTATCGGCCATATAACCAATGCTCCCTTGCCGGGCGGGGGGCCGGGCATCTGGCGGCATTCTGCCCACGCCATGCAAGAAGCGTTCTGGGAATAAGCGGCAATTTTTGCCTCCTATTTGCCGGCTTGGCCGGCCGGCCCGGGGCGTAATCTGCCGCCATCCCAACAGGGAGTGCGCATGGACAAGGCAACGGACAACCCGCAGCAGATCGAGGCCGGCCGGCTCGCCGAGGCCTTCCGCCTGTTCAGCCAGGCCTCGGAGGATCTGGCCGGCGCGTATACCAGCCTGCAGGAGCAGGTCGCCGGCCTGACGGCGGAGCTGGCCCTGGCGAATGGCCGCCTGAAGCGCGAAATCGCCGAGAAGACGGCGCTCACCGAGCGCCTGGCCCTGCTGCTCGATGCCCTGCCGGCCGGCGTCGCCGTGCTGGATGCCTTCGGCCGCGTCGAGCAGGCCAATCCGGCCGCCGCCGGCATCCTCGGCGCCGACATCGAAGGACGCAACTGGGAGGAGTTCGCCGCCTCCTGCCTGGCGGCGACGGCGACGCCGGGCGAATGGGAAATGCCGCGCCTGCGCAACCGCCGCGTCGCCGTCGCCGAAACGCGGCTGGCCGCCAGCGGCGGCCGCCTCGTGCTCATCCACGACGTCACCGAAGCGCACCGCATGAAGGCCCAGGCGGCGCGAAACGAGCGCCTGGCGGCGATGGGCGAGATGGCGGCGGGCCTGGCCCACCAGCTGCGCACGCCCCTGGCGGCGGCGCTGCTCTACGCCGGCGCGCTGGAGAACCCGCGCCTGCCCGAGGCCGAGCGCGCGCGCTGCGGCAGCCGCGTGGTCGAGCGCCTGCAGCACCTCGAGCGCCTGATCCGCGACATGCTGACCTTCGCCCGCGGCGAGGCCAGCGGCGGCGAATCGATTCCCGTCTCGGCCCTGCTGGCCGAGGCGGCGCAGGTGTTCGAGCCGCTGGCGCGCCGCCGCGAGGTGGCCTTCGTCGTCGCCGACGAGAGCGCCGGCGCCGTCGTCACCGGCAACCGCAAGACGCTGTCCGGCGCGCTGGTGAACCTGATGGAAAACGCCCTCGACGCCTGCGCCGCCGGCGGCCGCGTCGAGCTGAATGCCGCGCTGGCCGAGGCGACGGTGTGCATCCGCGTGCAGGACAACGGCCGCGGCATGGACGCGACCACCCGCGAGCGCCTGTTCGAACCCTTCTTCACGACGCGCGCCGAAGGCACCGGCCTCGGCCTGGCGATCGCCCGCGGCGTCGCCCGCGCCCACGGCGGCGGCATCGAGGTCGACTCCGCCCCCGGCGCCGGCGCCCTGTTCAGACTGACTTTGCCGGTTTGCGCGGCTGGAATTCCCCTCTCCCCCGGCCCCTCTCCCGCGCGCGGGAGGGGGGAGGAAGAACGCTCCCTCGCCCCGCTTGCGGGGAGAGGGCCGGGGAGAGGGGAGCTTTGTGATCGCGTTGCGATTTTGTAAATATGGAGAAGATCATGCCTGAGCCACTCAGCATCCTCGTCGTCGAGGACGACCTGCAACTGCGCGACGCCCTCTGCCTGACGCTGGAATGCGCCGGCCACCGCGTGCTCGGCGCGGCCGACGGTCCCGCGGCGCTGCGCCTGCTCGAGCGCGAGGCGTTCAACCTGGTGGTGAGCGACCTGCGCATGCAGCCGATGGACGGCATCGAACTGCTGCGCGCCATCCGCGCCAACTCCCCGCACCTGCCGGTGCTGCTGATGACCGCCTTCGGCGACGTCGACAAGGCCGTCTCGGCGATGCGCGCCGGCGCCTGCGACTTCCTGCTCAAGCCCTTCGAGCCGCGGGCGCTGCTCGAGCACGTCGCGCGCCACGCCGCGCAGCCGGCCCAGTCGGAAGGCCTCATCGCCGCCGATCCGCGTACGAAGAACCTGCTGGCGCTCGCCGCGCGCGTCGCCAGGACCGACGCCACCGTGCTGCTGACGGGTGAATCCGGCACCGGCAAGGAAGTCTTTGCCCGTTACATCCATGGTCAGTCGCCGCGGCACGGCGCGCCCTTCGTCGCCATCAACTGCGCGGCGATTCCGGAGAACCTGCTCGAGGCGACGCTGTTCGGCCACGAGAAGGGCGCCTTCACCGGCGCCCAGGCGGCGCAGGCCGGCAAGTTCGAGCAGGCCCAGGGCGGCACGCTGCTGCTCGACGAGATATCCGAGATGCCGCTCGGGCTGCAGGCCAAGCTCCTGCGCGTGCTGCAGGAGCGCGAGGTCGAGCGCGTCGGCGGCAAGAAGCCGATTCCGCTGGACATCCGCGTGCTCGCCACCAGCAACCGCGACATGGCCAAGGAAGTGGCGGCCGGCCGCTTCCGCGAGGACCTCTACTACCGCCTCAACGTCTTCCCTTTGCAGATTCCGGCCCTGCGCGAGCGCCCGGCCGACATCGTGCCGCTGGCGCGGCATTTCGCCGCCCTGCACGGCAGCGCGGCGGCAAGGTTTGCCGCCGACGCCGAGGCGCTGCTGGCCGCCCACGCCTGGCACGGCAACGTGCGCGAGTTGGAAAACGCCGTGCAGCGGGCGCTGATCCTGGCCGGCGGCAGCACCGTCGCGGCCGAGCACCTGCAGCTCTCGCTGCGCTTCGCGCCGGCCGCGCAGGCGCCGCAACCGCCTGTCGCCCTGGAGGAAATCCAGGCGTCCGGGCGTCCGCAGGCGGCGCCGGCGAACATGCGCGAGCTCGAGCGCCAGCACATCCTCGAGACGCTGGCGGCGGTCAACGGCTCGCGCAAGCGCGCCGTCGAGCTGCTCGGCATCTCCGAGCGCACCCTGCGCTACAAGTTGCAGCAATACCGCACGGCCGGCGCGCTGTGAAGACTGGCACGGCCCTTGCTGAAGGCGGGGCATCGGGAACAGGAGCGGGACCATGGACACACGCGGCATAGACCAGATGCTCGCCGAGCTGCGCGCCACGGCGCAGCTCGCCTCCGGCAAGGCGCTGCAGCCGAAGCAGGCGGCCGAGGCCGGCGCGGCCGATTTCGGCCAGATCCTCAAGAGCACGCTCGACCAGGTCAACCAGGCCCAGGTCAATGCCCAGCAGCTGGCGCAGGACTTCTCCGCCGGCACCGGCAACGCCAGCCTGCAGGACGTCATGATGTCGCTGCAGAAGGCCAACCTCTCCTTCCAGCAGATGGTGCAGGTGAGAAACCGCCTGGTCTCCGCCTACCACGACATCATGAACATGCAGGTCTGAGAAAAGTCAGTCCCTGCAACACGGCGGCGTGATGCTCCCGCATCGCCGCGACGGCTTCACCGCATCCCCGCTTCCTGTGCCTTGGGCCGGTCCGCCCTGCGCAACACGCCCTGCGCTACGGTGTCAAGGCCGCTGCAAAGGCCCTCCGATAACGCAACATCGCAACCCAACTCCCGGCCTGCTCTTCCTCCAGCCGGCCTACAGCATTCCCGATTCGCGCGCCTTGCGCTCCCGTTCGACGCGGATGATGTAGCGCTGGATCAGGGTCAGCATCTGGCCCGAAAGGTCGATGAACTCGCAGCCGGCGCGCTTGCTCTTGGCGCCGCTGTGCTGGGTGAACTCGAAGATGTTGCGCACGCGCAGGGTGGCCAGCACCGTGCCGACGTCGGGCAGCTCGATGCGGCAGTTCTCGAACAGGTGGTCGGTTTCGAACTCCACGCCCTCGGGCGGCGCCATCACCGCCAGCCCGCCGCCGCTGATGTCGATCACCGTCGTCTCGATCGTCGAGCGCTTGCCGTCGGCCAGCCGGACCGGGATGAGGCAGCGCAGCGGGTGGGCGATCGGCGTCGTCAGGCGGTAGAACTCGCGCCGCTGCAGGCGCAGCAGCTCGCCCGGGATGGCGGCGCGGAAGGCTTCGCGGCCTTCGTATTCCGCCTTGTCGAGCCGCCGCACGGTGAACTGGATCTTCACCTTCTCGTGCGTGGCGACGAAGATCAGCTTGTCGGCCGCCAGCGCCTTGCGGTTCATCTCGGCATTGCTGCCGGGATCGAGCAGCAGGGTATTGCCTTCCGCCGAGACCGCCAGCAGCGTCGTCAGCAGGAAATCGTTGCCCTGGTTGAAGTAGACCGTGACGAGGTCGCCCTTGTCGCGCATGGCGCGCAGGATGAAGAGGATTTCCTTCTTCGAATGCAGCAGGTACTTGCTGTCGTCGTCGGACTGCACCAGTTCGAAGCGGAGCTGCCCATCCTGCTGGTTTTCTTCCGGGTCCTCGGTGTCTTCGCCCATGCCGCAAGTTTACTCACAATTCCGCCGCCTGTGGCGGCGCCAGGCCTTCCTCCAGGCGGTAGATCCAGGCCAGCAGTTCCGCCACCGCGACATACAGCTGCGGCGGAATGCGCGCATCGAGGTCGACCTGCATCAGCAGCGCCACCAGCTCGGCCGATTCATGCACGAAGACGCCGTGCTCGCGCGCCCGCGCGACGATCTGCTCGGCGATCAGGCCGCGGCCCTTGGCCACCACCCGCGGCGCCCGGTCGGCGCTGGTGTAGGCCAGCGCCACCGCTTCCTGGCGGGTTTCAGGCGGGCTCATGGGTGTCCACATCCACGCCGGCGGCGAGCGGCGGCAGGCCGGCCGCGGCGAAGGCGGCGGCAAGCTCGCCCAATCCCTGCCGCAGGGCGGTCGCGCCGTCCGCATCCGCCGTGATGGCGAGACTGACTTTTGCCGGATTCAGGTCGAGCGCCACGCGCAGCGCGCCCAGGCGCGGCAGGGTGAGCGCGAGGCGGGTCGACCACGCGGCGGCCGTCTCCTCGCCCGTTTCGCCCTGCGCGTCGCGTTCTTCGTCGCGCCGCTCTTCGATTTCCCAGTGCAGGTTCTGGCCCGGCCAGATTTCGCCGCGCCAGACGAGGTGCGCGGTGGCGGCGGCGTTGAGCTGCTGGTGCACGAGCGGCTGCAATTCCGCCGGAAGTTCCGCGGCGGGCACGCCGCGCGCGGCGGCCGCGCCCGTGGCAACGGCGTCGGCCGGTGGCTTTCCCGCCGGCGCCGCTTCGCCTGTTTGGCTGGCGGCGGCCGGTTGCGGCGCCGGCTGCGGCGGGGCGCGCCGCGCCTGCGGCTCGCGCGCGAGCGCCTCGGCCGGATAGCGGCCGGCGACCCATAGCGCCTGGTGCGCTTCGTAGAACAGCCCGCTCTCGACGATGGCCTGCCTGAGCGCCGGCGCCAGCAGGGCGGCCAGCGGCTGCGCCGCGGGCAGCAGCGGCGCGGCGCGCGAAATCGTCGCCGGCCGCGGCGCCGCTTCGTCGCCGGCGAGCAGCGTGCCGATCATCCGCGCCGCGCGCGACAGCGTCGGCGGCGACTGCCTGGACGCCCCCTCCGCCGCCTGCTCGGCGACGATCAGCCGCGGCGTGCGCGCGGCGACGACGAGTTCGAGCGTGTCGCCCGGCGCGGCGGATTGGGGCAGGGCCAGCGTCAGGCTGCGGCCGGCCACCAGCGCGCGGAAGCTGCCGTCCGGCAGCGCGCTTTCAATGCGGGCGGTGAAGCGCTGGCCGACGGCCAGCTCCGGCAGCTCGGCGGAGATTTCGTGCACCGCCGAAACCGGATTGACGACGGATTCGGTGAGCAGGCGCAGACGTGCGGCAAGGTCGTTGGGAATCATGCCCCATGCTCTCCCTCATGAGGGTTCGGCGCCCGCCGGCCGCTACTGGGCGCCGTAGGCGCGGCGCACGCTGCGCTCGCGCGCGCCGCCGCCGAGGAACTGCTTGACCTGCTCCATCCAGGGTTCGGTGTGGCGCCGCACCTCGGCGTCGTCGGCGAGGATTTTCAGGATCAGGTCCTTCTTGCGCGCCCGCTCGGCCTCGCTCAGGCGGATCGGCTCCGCGCCGGCTTCGAGTTCGCGGGCCAGCCCGGCGCAATCGCGTTCCAGCTCCGTCAGCCGCGCCCAGTCGCCGGCACCGGCCGCCTCGGCCATCTGCGCGGCGAGGCTGCCCATCGATTCGTAGAGGGCCAGCGCGCTCATGGCTTGTTCCCGATCTGTTCCCAGGCGCCCTTCAGCTCGGCGAGCAGGTGGCTCACCTCGTCGAGCACGGCCGGCTGGTTGTGCGCGTTGGCGTGGAGCAGCCGGGCGCTCATGTAATCGTAGAGCGCGGCGAGCCGGCCGGCCAGCTCGCCGCCGGCTTCCTGGTCGAGGCTGGCCTTCAGGCCGTTGTCGATGATGTTGATGGCCTTCGAGATCGCCTCGCCCTTGCGCGCGACATCCCCGGCATCCTCGTTGCGCCTCATGTGCAGCGAGGCCGAGGCGAGGGCGAGCAGCGCGCCCTCGAACAGCATGAGCACCAGTTTGTGCGGATCGGCGGTCTCGACGCCGGTTTCGACCCCCGCCTTGGCGTAGGCCGCCTTCGGGTTGTGCATCGCTGCGAACATTATCGCCTGTCTCCTCGTGGTGTCCGTTTGTTATCCGTTCGAGCCGCCGATCTTCGGCAGATTCGCCAGTTGCTGCTGCAGGTAGTTGCTGGTCTTGGTCATGCTGGCGAGCATGGTGTCGAGTGCGGTGAATTGGGCGCGGTAGCGCTTCTCGATCATCTCGAGGCGGCTGGCGAGCGCCTCCCGCCGCGAGCCGAGTTCCTTGATCGAGGCGTTGATGCCGTCCATGCGGCCGTCGACCAGGCCGTCGTTTTCCAGCATGCGTCCGACCAGCTTGTCGAGCAGGTCGGCGTAGCCGCGGGCGAAGCCGATGCTGCCGCGGTCGCCGGTGGTGCCGCCCGTGACGTTGATCTTCAGCCCGGCGGCGTCGCCGCTGCCGGTCAGCGCCTGGCCCGATCCCGTCGCCGCCAGGCCGCCGATCGTGCCGGCGACATCCACCCCGGCCGTCTCCGTCGTGCCGCCGAAGAGGTCGCCGGCCGCGTTGCCGCCGGTGATGACGACATTCGAGGCCGAGCCGTAGCGGCTGGAGGTGACGGTGAGCTTGCCGCCCGCTTCCGTCACGGTCACGCGGCTGCCCGCCGACGTGAGCGCGCTCGCGCCGTTGATCTTCGACTGCAGCTCGGCGGCCAGCGTGGCGGCGGTATACGTGCCGGCCGCCAAGGTCAGGCTGGCCGAGACGCCGTCCACCGTGAAATTCAGCGTGTCGTTGCCGCCGCCGACGATGGTCAGCGCGGCATTGCCCTGGCCGGCGGCCTTGCCCTGCGTCGCCAGCTGCGTGACGTTGACGGCATAGCTGCCGTTTTTCGTCTCCGCGCTCGACGCCACGAAGGAAACCAGGCTGTCGGTGGGTTTCCCGACGGCGGCGAAAAGCGTGGATACGTCCTTGTTCGGGTCGTTCAGCGCGGCCGTCAGCTTGGCCGCATCCAGCTTCAGCGTGCCGTCCGTCTGGAAGCTCACGCCGATGTCGGCGAGCGTAGTCAGCCCGCCGCCGGCGCTCGCCAGCGCCGTGTTGAACAGCCCGCGCAGCTGGCTCTGCACCGCGCGCACCGTGGCGTCGCCGGTCAGCGTCGAGGCCTTCTTGTTGGCGGCGTCGTATTTCGACAGGTCGGTCAGCGTCTTGTTGAGGTCGTTGTAGGCCTTGACGAAGGATTCGACGGCGGCCTTGACGCCGGCGCTGTCCTTCGCCACCGTGAGCGTGGTCGTGCCGGCCTTCAGCAAGGTCAGCGTGACGCCCTCGAGGGCGTCGGTGAAGGTGTTCGAGGCCTTGCTCACCGTGATGCCGTCGATGACGGCGACGGCGTTCTGCGCCGGGACGGTCTGCGCCAGGTTCGTCGTGCCGCCCGTCGAGGCATCGTAGGCGAGCCGCGACAGGCCGGCGTTGTCGGTGTTGTCGAGGTCGTCGTCCGCCACGCTGATCTTCAGGGCATTCGCCAGCCCCGCATCCTTCGAGGCGACGACGAGGCGGTAGCCCGTGCCGTCGTTGACGACGCTGGCCGAGACGCCGGCGTCGGCGGCGTTGATGGCGTCGCGCACGCCGGCCAGCGACGCGGCGCCGCTGGAAATCGTGATGGTCCTGGCGGCCTTGTCCGGGTTCAGCGTGAAGCTGCCGCCGCTGTAGGTGCCGAACTGGATGGTCAGCGTGCCGCTGCCGAGGCTGTCGCCGGTGGCGGCGAAGACGTCCGACCTCAGCTTCTGCGCCTGCGCCAGCGTCTGCACCTCGATTGAATGGCTGCCGGCGGCGGCGCCGGGCGCGGCGCTGGCCGAAAATACCGTGCCGTCGGCAACGCTTGCCTTGGCGGCGGTAAATCTTGCCGGCGTGGCAAGTGCCGCCACCGCGCCCTGAAAGGAAGAAAGGGCGCCCTTCAGGCTGCCAAAGGCGGAAAGCTGCGCCTGCAGCTTGGCTTCCTTGGTGTTGAGCAGCGCCAAGGGCCGCTGCTCCAGCGCCATGAGCTGGCTGACCAGGCCGTTTACATCCAGCCCCGAGCCGATGCCGGGTGAAGAAAGCGCCATGCCTTGTCCTTGCAATGATTTACGGCCCGGGCAGAGGGCCCGCCGCCGTCCCGCCGCGACTGACTTTCTGCCCCAACCCGAAACTCGAAACCCGAAACCCGAAACCCGAAACCCGAAACCCGAAACCCGAAACCCGAAACCCGAAACCCGAAACCCGAAACCCGAAACCCGAAACCCGAAACTAAAACACCCTACGCCTTGCCCTTGAGCAGCAGGCCCTGCAGCCGGTCCAGCGCCCGCGCGACGGCCAGCACTTCCTCGCTGGGCATCTGGCGGATCACTTCCTGGGTGGCTGCATCCACCACCCGGACGACCGTCTTGCCGGTCGCGTCATCGACCGAGAATTGCAAGCTTCGTGCCACCGGCGCCACGACCTGGCGCAGCTGCTGAACCGCATCCCGCACCTGCTCCGGCCGGGGCTGGCCGGGCAGGGGCGCGGCAGCCGGCGCCGCCGGCTCGGCCGGCTTGGCGGGCCGCGACGCAGCCGCCGGCGTTGTGCCGCCGGGGTTCTGGATCGGTGCGATGGCCATGATTCCTTCTCTTGAAGCTGGGCCGGGAAGCGGCCGGGCCGGAGCCCGGCCGCTCATCCCTTATGCCCGATTTTAGCCGCGGATCAGGGCCAGCACGTTCTGCGGCAGGGCGTTGGCCTGCGCCAGCATCGCCACGCCAGCCTGCTGCAGGATCTGGGCGCGGGTGAGGTTGGCGGTTTCAGCCGCGAAGTCCGCGTCCTGGATGCGGGAGCGCGAAGCCGTCAGGTTTTCCGCGGTTGCCGAGAGACTGGAGATCACCGACTCGAATCGGTTCTGGATCGAGCCGAAGGTCGAGCGCAAGTTGGTGACCGAGGTGAGCGCCGCATCAATGCGGGTGATGGCGGTGTTGGCGTTGGCAACAGTTGTGACCGAAGCGGAGTTCAATGCGGACGCGCCTAGCGCGAACGAGGTCGCGGTATAGCCTATGTCCGTAGGTGTGCCGCCAATGGTGATAGCCTCGGCAGCCGTCAGCCGGATGGAACCCTTCATGGTAACGGTTGTGGACGCGCTGGCTGCGGTAGAAAGGGTCGTGGTGTTTGAGCTGTTGTTTGTGCCTTCGGCAGCAACAAATCCCTCGGCCGTACCGGCACTTCCGGCGCCTTTTGTCTGCACTACCGTGATGTCGCCGCCGCTTACGGATTGCAGGGTCATCCGTGTATTCGTGCTGTCATAGGTCGCGGTGACTCCGGTCGCCGAGGCGTTCGAGTTGATCGCGGCGGCCATTTGGTCTCCCGAAATGGTCACTCCCGTCGTTCCCGAATAGATGGCTTGTCCGTTGATCGTCAGTGTGTAGGTGTCGGTGGCGCCGGCGGTAAGGTCGAGAGCCCCGAAGTCGTATTGCACGGTGGTGTCTGCCGTCGCCGTGAGGCCACCGACGCCGGCGGCATTGATAGCGGCGGCCTTAGCATAAGCGCTTTGCGAAACCTGTCCGAGGCTCGTGCTACCCGTGTAGCTCGCGGACCCGGGAACAGAGACAGCACTACCGCTTCCCAGCGCGATAGTCATCGCGCCGCTCGAAAGTGCAGACGTCGTAACCCCGGCGCCTTGCTGGCCGATGTTGTAGCTGGAGGAATAGGCGCTGCCGCCAACGTAGTCGGCAGTCTTGCCGATGGCCGTGTAGCGCATGCTGGTCGACAGGCCGACGGAAATGGTTTCACCGACGTTGGCGCCAACCTGAAAGGAGGCAGTGCCGAAGGTGCCGTCGAGGATCTTCTGGCCATTGAAAGAGGTTTGCGCAGCTACACGGTCGACTTCAGCGAGGCGCTGCTGGACCTCGAGATCCAGCGCGGCGCGGTCGGAAGAGCTGTTGGTGGCGTTGGCCGCCTGCACAGCCAGCTCGCGAACGCGCTGCAGGTTGCTGGCGATCTCGGCCAGCGCGCCTTCGCCGGTTTGCGCCAGGGAAATGCCGTCGCTGGAATTGCGGGCAGCCTGGTTGAGGCCGCGAATCTGCGTCGTCATCCGCTCGGAAATTCCGAGGCCCGCGGCGTCGTCCTTGGCGCTGTTGATGCGCAGGCCGGAGGAGAGGCGCTGGAGGGAGGTGGCGAGTTGGGTTTGCGACGTATTGAGGTTGCGCTGCGAGTTCAGCGACGCAATGTTGGTGTTGATTACCTGAGGCATGATCTGTCTCCTAAGTGATGAGAGGGTTCTGACAGCCTCACGCCCCCTGACTCCCGATCAAGCTGGCGATGATGTTGCCGTCAGGAGCTTTATCGGTCCG
>Ga0209200_1002658_pt1 | contig 16174 bp, 22 predicted proteins | sample AD_UKC033_MetaG_FD_184406 | JGI IMG/M metagenome (GOLD analysis project Ga0209200, IMG submission 184406) | Active sludge microbial communities of municipal wastewater-treating anaerobic digesters from USA - AD_UKC033_MetaG (SPAdes) (version 2) | ecosystem: Engineered > Bioreactor > Anaerobic >...
TTCCTGCAGGCCACTGGCGTACCGCATGTAATCGCGTTCAAAAACAGCCATCGTTCGTCCTCCTTCTTTGATGCTTTCAGTCTATCCCGACCTATGGCTGTAGACCATTACAACTACTCGTCAGAAGTGGAATCCTTCTCTTCCGGCACGGCGTCCGTCAGGTCCTTGACCACCGAATTGATCAGCTCGGTGTCGTGCCACCACTTCACGATCGCGTAGTGGTCATAGCTGGCCTTGAAGCTGACCACGGCGATGTTGCCAAGGACGTACCCACGGGCGTAATCGATCGTCACCAGGGTCGGTGAAGCTGCATGGGACCGACCTGTCGGCGACCTTTTCAGAGGGATGCCGAGGATCGGGCATACCGCGGGAATCTCGATGTCCTCTACGCTGATGTCGTGCGGAACTTCTTTTTCCCTGGCCCGCCGGATAGAACGGGCGTACATGGCCTGCTCCGGGCTGCAGTTCTTGCGGTACCGGCGGCAGGCTATGTTGTTCGCCATCCGCTGTTCTTCAGTTGCTGTCATCTTGTCCTCCTTGTGCAGTTTGTTGTGCAAATGGTCGCGTACTCTGCGACCACGAAAATTTACTCATTGTGTCCGTAAAGGACGTCGATGATCCGGTCCACGTCGAACTTGAAGTTGAGCTCTCCGGTGTCTTCGTCAACCGACTCAATCGTGTAGGGCTCGGTAACCAGGACGTCCAGCAAGGGCCCGGCTACCCCTTTCTGGTCGTGAAACATCCCGATCTCGCTAAGCCTGCCCGAGTGATCGCGGATGAACTCGATGATCTTGTCCGACCGGATAGCGTGAGCCGTCGCCTTGGACGATCCGTACTTCTGGATCAAGTACCGTATCAGGTGATACTCCAGCTGGAACTGGTTCACCTTGATCATGCCGATCGTGCCGTCAGGGTTTTCGATCTCGATGTTTCCGTTATCGGGGTCGATGGGCCAGTCGTCCTTGGGCTTGTTTCCAACGCTGGCGCCGTACTGCCAGTAATCAAGCAGTCCGACTGTTGTCCAGGGAATGGATCCGCGCAGGCACGCCCCGAAGAATTCCGTGTTCTTGTCCATCTTGAATCTCCTAGATAAAGAATGCTGTGACGGCCGGATCTATCGTCACGGACTACTTGTATTTTTCTTTGTGCTTTGCGATGTCGTTATCAAGTTTCCTCTCGGCCTCGGCGAACCTCTTCTCCCGCTCCTTGTCTATCCGCTTCTTGTCCGCCATCCTCGCTTTTCTTTCTTTGACCTTCCGTTCTTCGTACTCATCAGCATCGAACAGATCTTTCAGGTTAGTCATGGCATCTCCTAATCAATCAAAAGAAACAAAAAGCCATTGTCGTCGAAGTACATCAGGTTCTTCTTCACGAAGTATTCGATGCCTTCACGGACTGTTTTCCTATCCATTCCCAGGTCTTTGGCGATGGTGGCGTACTTGGGCTTCACACCAAGGTATCCGCCCCACTGGTGCTGAGCCACCCATCCGTAGATCAGGGACTTTGTCGGGCCGTACCGCTTCGTGATTCCGGGAATAACCAGCGTAAAATCCTTCTTGACGTCGATAGGGTCCGGCAGTCCGGTATCGGGATTCAGCACAACCTTGATCGAGCTGTTGTCGCCGCGATTGTTCTCACGCACCAGCTTCTCAAGCTCCAACCTTTCCTTCGCCTTGTACACAGTACTGGTAGGCAACCGTGCGTCGTTGGCGATGGTCTCCCAGCTTCTGAAATCAGTAGGGTTACGGAACCGGAAGTCATTGAGGTCCGCCCACAGCACCTTGCAGCTCGCCGGCATCTTCCGGGAAGCTACGCATATCGGCAGCCTCTTCCATCGAGGGTTGAGCTTGAGGATTTGTTCTGTGCTGATAGGCCGGTACATAAAACAGGGCTCCAGTGGACCACAACAGCGACGAAGTGGTGGAGCCCTGGTAAAACTCAGATGTACTGACGGACACACTATCCCACTTCGTCGCTGTAATCAACATAGCGTCCGACGATCTGGACGCCAGTTACTTTCCGTCGGATGCTTTGTAATCGTCCGCCAGCCCCTAGATTTCATTGCAAAGTGGGGTCAAACGGGAACGACTGGGGTGGAATGAGAATAAAGTGGGGTGAAATGAGAACAGAGTGGGGTGAAATGAGAATGAAAGTGGGGTGAAATGGGTACTAACTCCTAAATGCTTACTCCTGCTTTTGACGCCTAAGTATACGCCTTCCGCCGGCGCTCGCTTCGCTCGCTTGGCAGTATGACGGATTCAACACAAAGGTCGCCGAACCTTGTTAGGCCGACGACCTTTGGCTGACCACGGTAAGGAGGACGCCGAACCGTGGAAAGGCTACGGCGAATTGTCGCCCAACCCACCGATCAGACCGGAAAGGTCAATCAGGCCGCCAGCCAACGCGCCGGCGAACTCGAAACTCGTCTTGATCAGGTTCTGCCAGAAAGCCCGCGCCTTCTCTTCGGCGATGGCCGCCGTACCGTAGAGCAGCCCCTTGGCGATAGATTCTCCGGCCTGCAGGAATTCCTTCTGAGGCAAGTGCGCCGCATTCTGCATGAGGATAGACGACCTGGTGAACAACTGGCTCTCTTCGACCAGGCCCTCTTTCGCCAGTTCCTGCGCCTTGACGTACAGCTTCTTGCCCGTGGACTTCAGTACATCTCCGAACTCAATGTCGCTCATCGCGTCCTCCTGTGTGCAATCGTTGGGCAAATGGTCGCAGACTACGCGACCACAGATTAGTCCTTGAGCAGCCGAAGAGCCTGCTCCTTCTCGAACCGTCGGGCGTCGAACAACGTCTGCGGCATGTACAGCGCCCTGGCCTCTTCGCTGTCCGGCAGCTTGTTGTACTCCTCGTCGGAGATCACCTTGCGGTGGTCTTCTTCCCACCGGTTCCAGCCGGATTCTGCCGCCATCCGGTACAGTGTCTTGTCCGCACAGCCTGAAAGCAGGATCAGGGCTACCAAAAACAGTGGCAGGGAGGCCGCTGGCTGCCTCCAGAATCGTCCGTTGAGCTTCATGGCTATCTCCATAGGGGTCAAAACAAAATTTCTGCCCAGAACGCTGTAGGATCGACACCGTCCGCGGGTGCTCTCTGGGTGATGTTCAGCTTGCGAGCATAACCTGATTTATTCTTCAGCTTGTTCAGAGGAGCCCTAACTTTTACAAGCATCGCTGCCTCTTCGGCTCCAGCCTCGTCACCGTCCCACAGGCCACGTTTCAGCACACGGAATATCGGAAGCATTCCCAAACGCCGTAGATCCTCTATCCACTCAAACTTCTCTCTGCTAGAGCGATCGCTGAGGTGCCCACGGTACCGACCAAGAGGGTCGTACGTGAAGCCAACGTACATGATCTTGTTTGTGCGTGGGTCGACTAACCCGTAGACGTAGCCGTTGTATTTCATAGATCCTCTGGGGCGTTTACGGCGTTTTGTCGGTAGCACGACGCTTCAGTACCCGCATATCCTGGCGCAGGTCGTCCACGTTGGCCTCGATGCGCTCCATGCGCTGATCGCCTGATCCCAGCCGCGACTTGATCACCTCAACGTCGGTGCTGGTGCGGTGCGTGTTCTCCATGATCAGGTTGAGCTTCTTGTGCATCTCGTCTTCCTGTGCGTCGCGCTTCTTGATGTAGCGACGGACCAGCCATGTGCACAGACCGATCACGCCGGATCCACCGGCCGCGGCGCCGCCGATCGCGGCATCCGAGTTCAGCAAGATGAAAAGCAAGGTGAACATCATTGTTGGTCGCTCCATTACTTCGGCGCTAAGGCGCCGCGATCGTGAATGGCCAGTTGCTGCTCATGGCTACACTCCCAGTGCTTCGCGTTCCTTGGTGGTCAACTTCGCCAGCGCGGCCTGTTTGTCGGCGATCCGCTGCGCTTCGGCCTGCTGCGCCAGTTCAATCTTCTCGTTGGTCAGCGCCTTGCCGCGCAATTCAGCCACCAGCGCCGCCCACGCCTTGTCATCCAGCGCCTCGAACTCGCCAGCCTTGAAGCTCTTGGTCGGATCGATCAGGTTGATTAGTTGTGATGCTCTTGCTTGCCAGTCCATTGGATTTCCTCAGGTTGGAGTGCCGATCACCAGCAGGCGGAACGAGACACCGCTCGCGTTCCAGGCGCCGTTGGTGCTGTTGATTGTCAGGGTTTGCGCGCTGCCGGCGCCCGGGGCGTTCAGGCTCCAGGTCGCCCAGTGAGAGCCGTCGGCGTCGTACTTCAGGTTGATCGTGCCCGTGCCGCCCATCGGCCAGCTTGAACTGGGGCCGCTGCCGCTGCCGTCGCGACACTGGTAAATGAAGTGCGCGCGGTTGATGCCGGTCAGCGCCACCGTCTTGCCGCTGCTGCCGCTGCCGGTGTACTCGACGACGACTGCCTTGCCCTCGCCGAACAGTCTGGCGATCGTCACGGCGTCGGTCTGGCTGGCGCTCGCGTCGTACAGCGGCACTTTGTCGTTGTAGACAGGTGCGGTTTCGGCGGTCAGTGAGTTGATGAGGTTGAACAGGGCCTGCGGCGTGGTCTTGCCGCCGTTCGTTCCCACGTCGTTGAAGGGGATTTCGTCGGTCAGCACGGGCGTGCGGCTGGTGGCTCCGTTGATGAAGTCGGCCAGCGTCAAGTCGTTCTGAGCAATCTCGATCATCCCGTTGGAGTTGATCGTCATTGCTGTAGCAAGAGAGTTCGACCCTTCAGGCGACACCTGAAAGACGATCACACCCGGAGAATCATTAGAGTTGAAGGCAGAGTTTGCCTGCACCAACATAGCTGCCGAGGGGTTGTAGTCCGTACCGTCGTGACCCGCCCACAGGAAGCCTCCGATGTACTGCTTGCTGCCAAGTGCGCCGTGGCTTGAACCCGTCGAATTGCTGCGGGTGAAGACAAACAATCCACCATCTGCAAAGTCGTTTCCAGCGCTGTGCTTGTGCAGGCTCAGCAGAGCGTTGAAGTCATCATCCAAGTCGCTGATGATCATCCGCGCTGTCTGTGTCCCGCCTGCGTAGGCAACGGAGTTCTGCTCCGAGCCCGTTGTTCCCACGTTGAACAGGCCGGGGACCACTACCGGCGTAGCGCTTGTGCCGAACACGAACGACCCTGCGGCGTAGTTCGAGCCGTCGTCAACGTACATGGTCTTGGCAGGAACGCCTCCGCCGTTGGAAGCCGCCGCCGTGAACTCAAGGAAGATAGGGTCGATGCCGCCGCCGACAGTCAACTTGTTCGGAATGACCACGCCGGTCGTGTTGACGTAGAGTTGCTCGGTTCCAGCAATGTCGAACAGGCCTGGGCCTTCTGCGTCCGTGGTGTCGAACTTCATGCCCGCGGCATCGCTGCCCGGCACGGTCGCCGCATCGAACATGTAGGCCGGGTCGCCGCTGTCCGGTCCTTCGAGCGGGAACGAGATCGAAGCAGTGGCCGGCCACACATCCTGCCACGACGCGCCGTCATAGACCTGAAGGAAAGAACTTGTTGTGTTCCAGATCAACGACCCTGCCCGCGGAGACAACGCGCCACGGTTGGCTGTGGTGTACTGGCCGAGATCGAGGCACAGGTGTGACAGCCGGAAGTGGGCGCGGTCAGTGTCGCTGGCATTGCCGTCCGTGGGAGCCAGCGTGAACACACTGGGGCTGCCAACCGCGAACCTGAAGTACACACCGCTCTTGGGCCGGTTGGTGGTGGTGCGATGCAGGCCGCCGAAAGCCAGCACGGTGAAGCTGCTGTCGCCACCGTTGGTTGACGGTGCCGAGTGGAGCAACACCATCGATTCACTCAGGTTGGTCGCCCAACGTGAGCCGGGGTTGGATCCGTCGCCGTGCAACTGGAAGTCCAGCAGCTCGGGCGGGTGGAATACCAGCGCACCGACACCAGTGCCTTCGTGGTACACGTCTGCGATCGCGTGCTTCTCACCAGTGCGGATCTCGAAGTGAGGCTCCTGCGTGTACACCGGCTTGGCCGTGTAGGCGTCGGCATCGTACTGCGGGACCGGCGTGATGCCTACGACCAGCGGCTGGGCCATGCGGTCGAACGCACCCTTGCCATCGGTCTTGGCAGCACCGCCTCCACTGCCGCCGTTCCACCAACTGGAGCTGGTGGTGCGGTCATCCTTGATGATGCCGGGACCGGCTCCGCATTCTTCGGGCGGAGGATCTCCAGTGATCGGGCCTGGCTCAGGCGGAGCAGGTGGATCGGGGTTCTGCGGAGGCGCCGGCGGAACAGGCGGCGACGACGGAGCGCCGCTGCGTCCCTTGCAAAGCAACGGCACGGCGATGTAGCCGGGGTACAAGTTGTTGAACGCCTCGGCGTCGTAGACGATCGTGCCCTGCACCGACGGCAAGCTGGCGTGGTACATCGACCCGCCCTGCAACGGGATCCGTGACAGGTAGACCTGGCATTGGGCAAAATTGGTTGTCAGGTACGCACCCATTCAGTGTCTCACACCGGTCGAGTCATCAGGTTCGGTCGCGGCTGGAAATAGATTCCACTCGCTTGCAGGTTACGGGTGAAGAAAATTCTCTGGTCTTCGGCAAAAGAACGATCGAGTCGGCTGTAATCCTTGGTCGGCTTGCAGGGCGGAGTCTCACCCAGAGGCAGCTTCACGAACTCACGCCACTGGCCATGCTTTGGTCCGCACAAGAAGGCGTGCGTGATGGACCCGTCGTACTGGCGGTGCACCTCGTACGGGATCTCGCCATTCAGCACCGGCGGGTACAACTCTTCCTCGAAGGCCATGGGGGCGGTGTATGGCATCTTCGACCCACGAAAGTAGGCATTGGTTGAGATTGCACCCGCCGACAGCGGAGCGTCCCCGGTGTGCGTCAGGCCATGCTTGGCGTAGAAGCTCGGGATCAGCGGGCCGCTTGCCATGAAGCTGAACAGCGCATCGTGGTCGCCGAAGCTGACGTGCAGGAAGCCCTGTCCTTCCGGGCTGGCGCGGCCGTTCAGCGCGATCGTGTACTGTTGGGCCGATGATGTCGACGTCTTGCCTGAGCACGGCGGCACCCACTTGCGTACTTCAAAAATCGTATCGAGGCCAGCGTGACGGACATGATCCACTGACTTGCCGGTGATGTCGTGGACATGGGTTGAGAACTCCGGCGGAGTCGTGCCTCTCCAGTGGGCGATCAGGGGTCCGCTGGCGCCGGCCACGATCGCCACCTTGTCGTGCGTGCCGTGACCGGCCGTCGCAAACACCACTGCATCGGCGCCTACAGGAACCTTGTGCCCGCCCAGAACATGGACCGGCAGCTTCTCGAAGTCGTCGTCCGGCAGAGAGCGGGTAGCCAACGGCTGGAACACGTTGAGGCCGAGGTGCCTTGCGGGCAACGCAAAGGACCATGAGCCCCAGGCGCCGCGGGGAGCGATCTGGCCGGTCTGACTGTGCTTCCAGAACAAGGCGTTGCCGGGCTCGGCAATCAGGTTTCCCTTATGATTCCAGAACCCAGGGTTAGCCTCTTCAGTGAGGACAGCAGCATTCATGGAAAACAAGCCACGAAGCGACTTCGGCTGAAGAGGAGAAACATCCAGCGAAAGAATGCCTGACCGATAGGATGTGATGATCTCAAACATCTTGATGATTATCCTATTCTTGCAGGGGCAACACCGTCCAACTGAACAGGTTCGATGCTGGCGTCTATACTGGAACGAAGACCCGGCAGAACATCATATTTCGTAGTGATGTTACCAGGCATCACCAGGATGGTACGCTGATTGATGTTTCCACGGCATTCGTAGCTCTGCGCCAACGGATCGATACCAGAAAACACAGCAACACCGCTTCGAGCCTCAGAAAGGGTTTCAAGTACAGCCGATGCCACGTAATTAGCCCGTTCGACAATGGCCGGCTGGTTCAACAACAGACCAGGAAAATTCCCTGTCTTGTCGTCGTAGGCCCAATTAGCGGTGAGACCTTCGGTACGAACCTGGATACGATCGACCTGACCATCCTGGAAAGCCGGGATCATTACGCTGTGAAGCCTGGGAAGCGTCGGGGTATCAATGGCCAGAAGTCCGTGATAATACACACGGAGCTTGAACTGACTTGTAAGTTCTGCCGTAGATTCAAGAACCAGATTATCTAAACCCTGAATAATCTGTTGTACGTCCCCGTATCCGATCGGTTTATTCAGCAACCCCGGCCACCGGTAAAGGATCTTCGACTGAAGGCGGCGCTCTGAAAGCTGGAAGATCAATCCAGTCTTGCCATCGGACATCCAGTCCGCATCGTAAGGAGCCTGGTAAGTCTCGGTGAAAACAGTCGGAAACGGGTAATTCTTGCTGTGCTCGTAGTCCGTCGAAACAAGATCAGATCCACCGGGGCGGATCCAGGTGAAGTGAAATTTCTGGACGTAGTCCAGGAAACAATAGCTGGACCGCAAGGTGTTTCCGTCAACACCAAGCCGGCCTAAGCGCTGGTCGGCATAGGGTCGGGATTCCCCACGATTTTCATTGGGATGCTTTACCAGCCACACCTTCCGATAGTGCTGACGAACCATCTCGGCCCGAATTCGGGCGTCTAACAGCGCCTGATCCTGTAAGGCGCCATCGGGTATGATCACGTCTCGCAGGTATCTCTTGCGGAATTCCTGGGCGTTGAAGCCCAGATACTTCCTGCAGTAAGCATCGACCTCGGTGAACCAGGATTTCTCGGTTCCATCAGGGTTGAAAGCATCCTGCCGATCGCTGAGAACAAAGTCCTGTACCACGTTTTCAAGATACTGATCGTGGACAGGCACCGTGGTCGCCGTAGCGGTGGGGTCTTCGTTATATGAGAAGATCCGCTCAACGCGCTGTTCAAACAGCACCTCAATGAATTTCGGCTTCTGATATCTCTTATCAAGGGGAGCAACGTGGCCCTCGATGGGAGAAAGATCCGCCAATCCACCAGTGTATTCAGTTACCCGGTCAGTGATCTCGATCTTCCCGTCGTCGTTCTGGAAGATATCGAGCTTCACGGATTCCAGCATCACCGGGAGGATCTCCCACGGCTTAGCCGCGAACCATCCACCTGCCTCTGAGTTCCCCTGATTCCGCGGTAACCTCTTGTCGCCGTACTTGCCTTGGATCGTACGATCGATCTCTACTTCAAAGCCGAAAGCTTTCAGTACCTTGGTAATCGCCGGCAAAGCCTTCCAGAAAACACCCGGACCAAGGATGGTTTCCGGCCTGTAAGTACCGTCCGGCAACTGAATGTTGAACCCGCCGGTGAAAGTATTGCGTTCGGCGTACCACCGTGAATCCTGGATGGTTACAGCGTAGTTCCCGCCTTCCCAGGGAGTGATGGAAGTGATGTACCAGTTCTTAAGTATCCGGACTTGCGGATACGTATTCGAGGCGTTCGGGGCCTTGAGCTTGATCTCTACCGGGTTTTTCAGATTCTGAAAATCAGAAGGCTTGCTGGTCAAAATGCGGAACGACGCCGGCGAGGCTCCTCTTCCTTCGATGATCTCGAACGGAATGGCGAACTCGACGGGAACGTCGTTGATCCACACGCCTATTTTGACGTCGCTCATGTAATCACCGGAGCGCTGATCGTAATTCCACCTGAACGGACCTTATCCCGCATGTACGTCGCCGCGTAAGTCTGCTCGTAAATTGCCTCTCCATCAAGAGTACCCTCGTCGGGATCTTCATCGATCTGGGTATCTCCGATGAGGGTAAAGGTGTATCCAGACTCCTGCGGCGGAGATACCTGACTCTTCAGATCGACAGCATTATAACCTGTTCTGGTTACGGTCTTTGTAACAGTGACTTCCCACGATTCCGGCGGAGTCTGAATGATGCTGAATCCGTCGGCATCCGGCCACTTGGTGAACAGCAACTTCCGGGAGATCAGCGTGGAAACTTTCAACGTGATCAACTCGGTATTCCTGGTTATGAACTGCATACCGAACTGCACAATCATCGATCCAGGAGTGGTAGTAACCACCTCTGAAATCCGGCGATTTCCGGTATTCCCGACCTGCAGCTCTACGTCAGCGATCACAGTGGGTTTGATCGTATTGAACAAACTGTGGATGGTCGTAGATCCGTACGCCTCTTTGTCGATGGTAAAAGATCCACTCACCACGATGATCGTCGGCTTGGGATAGCCAAGAGGCCAACGTTCGGGCTTCTGCGTCTGAACCGTGTAATTCAGTGCACGAATGGACGGAACGGCCGTGGTATCAAGCTGTACCCATTCGGCGTCCAGGGTGAAGGAAACATCGAAGCCTTCGATGGTTGCCCTGTTGATTACTTCTCCGGTGAGTGCCAGGCCGGTGCTTGAGTCACGTTCGCCGTCATCTCCGACCAGAAGATACTGGTTCAACAGCTGGTCTCTGTAGGCGATGTAGTTGTTGTACCCGGTGATCGGGTTTGTAAGCGATCCAGCTCCGGTAGCCGTGGCGGAATAATCCAGCTTCACGTCGATGGTCTTGGACGCAACGTTTACCGCGGTCACGAGCCAGGAACCTACGTAAGCACCCACCGTCGAACTGGAAACGATGAATTTCATTCCTTCCACGAAGGCGGCGGGATCGGTAGATATCGTGAATCTTACCTGACCTCCATTATTCGAGGCGGATACGATGGTGTAAGGTCCGTAGGCCGACCCTAAAGTGGTCGTAAAACTTCCAGAGACCGTTCTGGATTCAATCCGGCCGGCTGAGTAAGTACTGCTGATGGCGATCTGGCTGGACATCCCGGTAAACGGCATGTTCTTTACGCCGGCACCGCCGGCAGCTTCGACCACCTGGGTAACAGCGATGAAGTTGGCCATGATGGTGAAGCCAACCTGTTTCTGCGTAATATCCTGGGATACCTGCGTGAGGAGAGAATTACCGTGAGTACCGTCACCAGGATACATGTCTTCCAGGGGATTTGTTGCGGTTGAATCCAACCAGAACTGTACCCGTGGGTTAGTCTTACGGAAATCAGCCTGAGTAGTCTCCCAGTTCGACAGAAGATCCGCGTGACTCGTGCCCGTAACCAGGAAAGAGCAGGACAGGGATTTCGTTCCGTCAAGAGCCACGGATACGGTTACGTCGCCGACTATCCGGCGCCACGTCCCGTTATCCAACGAAACGTTGTCTACCTTCACCTGTGGAGTGATTTTTGCCATTACCGTCCTCCAATACGGTCGATGTTGATCTTCGGTCGTACTTTATCAAATTCTTCAGCCACCGACGCCCTGAGAAGCTGCTGTACCCGGTCATCGACCATCAAGGCAAGATTACTCTGCCTTCCGTGGAATCCCTGCTGTTTGAGCCTGGCAGCGACGTCCATGGACACATTCATTGACTGCTGATTTGCCTGCTCCAAGGCTTCATAGAAGGCTTTGTTCCACTGCCTCGACTGGAGCTGGAATGACCTGTTGTTGGCAACAGCTACCGCCTCGTCTACGTGGTAGTAGCTATCGAAAAACCGTTTCGCTGAGTTAGCGCGTCTATATGTATCGCTTGACGGAGGGAGAGGAATAAACGCGGGATTGACGTACTTCTCCGCCAACTCGGTGATTACCCCGTTCGCCGTTATCATTTTCTCAGCCGCGGCAGAAACATAGTTTCCGAGCCCAGCTGAAAATTCAGTAGCCTCCGCGTTGATGTAGGAGTTGATCGAAGCTCCGTTTCCGATGCCGGCAGCATTGTCTTCCATCTGCTGTTTCTTGGCATCGGCAAGGATACTTGCAAACTTCGCTACAGCGGTGAGTGCCCCTGTAATCGACAACTCAGGGAAAGCAGCTCCGATCTTGGGAACTCTCTTTGTGTAGTTCCAAATCGTTTTCAAAGACGACGAGTTCGTAAGAGTGCTGGAAATCGGGGTAAAAACATTCCGACCAGCCCAGCTCTTTGTCGCGCTGAACATTGAAGCCGTGGTGCCGTAAACGAAGGCGGCGCCCCTTTTGACCTGCCGGCCGGTCCAATAGAGAGCCGGGTCACCGATATCTGATATCCATCCACCCGACTTCTGGGATGAGGTCATATCAAAAATCAGGGGCTGTATCCTGGCGCGAGCCGCATTGAACAAACTGGTCTTCTTACCAGCGATCCAATACGACGTGGCCCACCAGGCTTCCTGGAACTTATTTACCTGCCGGCTGTAGTACTTGAACCCATTTACAGGGGTATCGCGGAACCGATCGTGCATCGGTTGACCACCCCAGCCGTCTACCAGGTAAGGATGCAATCCTCCCGACAACGGACGTTGGTAGATTCCGGTGACGGACATCGGGTGTGTTCCGCCAGGAGCCGGACCCATAAAGGTACTGTGTCTACCAAGTCCAGGATCAAACATGGGCCCGGAACCGCCGCCTATAACAGGTATTCCTTGGCTCATCATTTCACGAGCAAGTTCCCTGGATCGGGCGTGGATATCTCCGACTTTGGTTCTTTTGATACTGACTAAACCAGAAGTGCTGCCATAGGAGCGATGGCCGTCGCGGTCGATTTTGTACCAGTTGAATCCTCTGGCGCGTTCCGCCGAGATTACCGCGGCGGCCCTGCGCAGCATGGGACTGGCAGCGGCAGACAGTTCAGTTCCGATTCCACCTATTCTGGTGCTCATTCCTGCAGATACAGCAAGAGCTCCAAGAACAGCGCCGCCGCCAACTCCTACATTGGCGTCTATTGCAGAGGCCTGAAGCTGAAGTTCAGCAATGCGGGCCTCAGCGTCACTGAGGTCCACATTCACTTTGATGGTTACATTCCGCTGTTCAGGCATGTTAGGTCCGACGGATTGTGTACGCGAAATCGTAGCTCAACCCAACCACAACCTTGTCATCAAGCGTAAGAGAAGACAGCTGACCGACTCCGGCGTTGTAGATGCTGTTATCGTTGTCCCATTCCATGGCGGTAATGAGCAGGTCTCCAAGATCCAGAAGATCGAGTGTAGCCTGCTCGTTGACGTGATCCCGCATCCTCATCACGATAACCGTGATCGTAAACCTTCCAGTCCTAATTTTCCCGTTCATTGTATCGATGGAGTCCGATCCAGGCGTGATGATCGCACACGGGAATCTAGGAACAGCCAACAGAGGTTCGATGTCAACCTCTGGAGTGATGAACACACGGGGAAACTGGTCAACACCTCCACTCTGGATGGCTCGAACCCTGGTCTGGATTGCGGTGTAGAAGGTATTCAACTGACCCATTATAAGGCTCCCATAGAGGGTAGAGCAGTAGAATCACCGTAGAAAGCCGGCTGATCATAGTCATCATCCAACAGCGCGGCGATCGCCAGGTTCACTCCTTCAATATGGGTAATCGAACGAGCCCAGACCAACGGATAGGCGCCAATAACGACGGCTCTGGGTATCCACAACATCGGTTTCGTGGCATCTGCCGTACCGTCATCATCGTACGGGCGGATCAGAAGATTCTGAGTCTGTCCGCTTCCTAGAAGATGCCCAAGGTTGTACCCGTTGAAAGCCTGAAACGTGTTATTGGTGTTCATCCCTCTGGTCAGAAGTTTCAACCAGTTCTGGGAGTAATCGATCAAGGTTATCGAGTACAGCCAGTTGATGCCGGTAACCCTGGCGTCCACCAGAGTAGTACCGTGATATGGGTTGGTGAATGTATCCAGATCAAGAGAGAACCCGGCCATGTGGGCCGTTCCAATCAAGCCCAGGTCTGTTCCCCCTGTAGTGTAATCCGTGGGGTCCAGAATGAGCTTCGCGTTGGCATCCTTGAAGTCGGTGTAAAATGTCATCAGGTCTCCCCGATAGCCGTAACGACGATGCCATCCAGCTTCTTGATCTCTCCGATAGCTTTATCTATGTCCTGGTTGGAGAGGAAAAGAACAGGACGAGCAGGGAGGAACCTGGTTCCGTACTGATGAAACAGGGCAATTTCGGAGTCGGCGATGAAGGTAACTTTCAGTCTTGAGAGCATGTATGACACCGAGTTCTTGAGGCTTCCTGTCTTGAACAGCAAAGGCCACGGCGCCGAAGTCTTACGAGGAGCCCACGGGGAACCACCGTGATGCTGATGACCACCGAAGTCGAAGGCCGAGATGTTACGACCATGTTGGGCTTTCACCCAATTTTCGAACTTGATGGAAACCTGTTCAGACAGCGTAGTCATCACTATTCTTTGACGTCTTTGGAACTCTTGTCTTCCGCTTCCGTCTCCTGCTCCACTCCGAACAATCTTTCCAGGGTTTCGATGATTACGACGGCTGCATCGAAACATACTCCAAGAGCCTGTTTCATGGCCATGTTCTCTTTTTCCATCAGAGAACTGGACAGCTGTTTATTCTTGCTCTCAAGAGCAAGCATCTTGGCCTTCAATTCAGCGATCTCTTTGTCCCGCTGATTGACGGTCTCATTTTCAGTAGTCATTACAGCTCCGGTTCAGTAGCGTCGTCAGGGTTGCTGCCCCATGTCGAGTGCGGCCGACGCTTGTTGAGGGCCTCGTTATCCATGCGCTGGATCACGGTCCGCGGCGTCTCCTGCACCAGCGTCTGGCGGTACTCCTCGATCTCTTCGCGAACGGCGCCGACGTAGTTCATGCCCTTCTCGGTCAGCGTGAACGTATACACCTGCGAGTAGTACAGCAGCGCCATGCGCACACCGAAGTCGAGCCAGATCTGCTCGCCAATGGTGCCGTCGGTATCGTCGTAGCTGCCAGCCGAGCCCAGCCTGGACTCCACCTTCGCTGCTGCCATCTGGCACACGCGTGTAGTACGGACCGTGTTCTCGGTAGCCGTGGCATCACGCTGCCTCGACAGGTCGATCATCGAGTCGCTGGCGATCAGCACGGCCAGGTCCAGAGCTATGCGCTCAGCGTAGGTGCAACTAGCCATTTGCGGTCTCCACGTAGTTAGCCGCTGCACGCAACACGGCAGGGTCATCTCTCATCGAGCCAATTCCGTGATTACACCCGTGGCAGAGAAGTCCGCGTACCTTGCCGGTCTTATGATCGTGATCAACACACAAAACACTAAAGGACCGCCCTCTGATACCCCGTACTTCAGGCTGACGGCAGATTGCACAGAGGCCGCCCTGCTCTATCAGCATGATCGTGTAGTCGTCCGGCGTGATCCCGTACTTGCGCTTCAAGGTGGATTCCCACTTCACGTCAATATACTCAGGCTTGCTGCGGTAGTTCACCTGATGATTACGTTTGTGCTGCACACGGCACGCATCCGAGCACACGCTCTTGAAGCTGTGACTGGTCTTGAACGTTACCTCGCAGACCGGGCATTCAGCGGCGGCCATCACTTATCCTTTTTCTCAGGTTCAGCTTCGGGCGGTACCGCTTTGAGTTCCGGGCTTTTGGGCTGCTCCAGTTCAGCGTAGTGATCTTTCATCACCTCGCTGATCACCTGCAGGGCGCCCTTGATCTGCATGTGCTTCTCGACGTGATCAAGCCCGACCGGGAACGCCCCGGTAAGTGCGGCGTCCACTGCCTGTACCAGCAGGCTGAACGCCTGGCTGGCCTGCTCCTTTGTAATCTTGATTCCCTCTGACATGTCGTCCTCCTTAGTTGTGGTCGCAGAGTACGCGACCATTTGCCCAATCTAGTTGTGCAATTAGCTTACCGAACTCCAGATTCGGCCAGACTTGATCTGGCAAACTGTGGACGGGTCAATCCCGTAGTCTGCGGCGATATCCAAGTTGCGGTCTCCTGCTACGATCCTCTTGCGAATGGTACGTACATCGTCAGGCGTCAGCTTCTGTCCATTCGTTCCATGCTTCAGTTTATCCAGACAGTTCGTCCGGTGATCACACCACTCCAAGTTTTCAATCCGGTTATCACCGGGATCGCCGTTCAAGTGGCGAGCTTCCTGTCCTTCTTCCCGCGGACCGACGAAAGTGTCGAGCATCAGATGGTGAACACGGACCACCTTCGCTTTTCCGTTCTGGCTCAAGCACACCGTTTTGTAGCCGTTTTTGTCGGTGTACAACTTACGCGTGTCAATCTTTCCCTTTCGGCGCACCTGTCCGTCGGTGCTAAGTTCGTAATCCGTCCAACCTGCTGCGGTTTTCCAGTCCATGATGGTCTCCTATAAATTAGAGCCATCATGCTAATTAGCTTGATACTACTCAAGAAGGATCTTCCCAGTCCGCGGTGGCTGCGGTAGCGCTGCGGAAGTACCGTCCCAGCGCGATGTTGCCGAAGTACTTCTGGATCAACCCGCCTTCCGCGCTGGTGGTTTGGATCGTGAAGCTGTCTCCCTTCTTGTAGCGGCCCTGGGCATAGCCCGA
>Ga0209200_1002669_pt1 | contig 16109 bp, 12 predicted proteins | sample AD_UKC033_MetaG_FD_184406 | JGI IMG/M metagenome (GOLD analysis project Ga0209200, IMG submission 184406) | Active sludge microbial communities of municipal wastewater-treating anaerobic digesters from USA - AD_UKC033_MetaG (SPAdes) (version 2) | ecosystem: Engineered > Bioreactor > Anaerobic >...
GGCAGTGTCCGACAATAAGTGAATGACTCAGCCTGCCTGGCTGTGCTTTCCACCCCGGCAGAAACAGCATGATTCGGCTGGGACAGAAGCACCAATGCATTCAGTTATTTCCTGACACTGCCTAAGATAATCAAGCAGCTTCTCGTGTGACACGGAGGTCGTCCCGTTCTCACGACGCCAAACGAAATCCCTCCTTCTCGATATGATAACTCGCTCGCTATTGCAGGCTACTACATGGTTAACGAAGGCAACGCGTTGCTTGGTCACAGTCGTCACTTTCGAGAGTGTATCATGGTTCAGAACCAAGCATGCTTTCGCACTGACCGGGAAAAACAGATCCGCATCGGCATTCTGCAGCCATCGCCAGTTCGATACATGATTCGGAGATCTCGAAGTTGGCAGAATTGGACAGTCAGATATAGCGTACTCGGCATCAGATACGACATCGGTTATCTCAAGGTTTGGTGTCATTTCAGAAAAGATCGGAACCAAGAACATGGCCAATTCCAGCATGAACCGGACATAGTACGTTGTCGGTATATCGACTATAATCTTCAATTCATCGCGTGCACGTAACGCGTCCTCATATCGAAGGTTCAAGTCCGTGCCCGCCTGCTCACAGGAGTTCTTCACGATCGTGTTCCACCGCTCTTCATCTGCGTGGAGGAATTCACTTGTGGCCTCGGCGCCACACTGATACACGCGTTGAAGCACTCCCCTCGGGGTGGGGCCTCTCACGTACATAAGAGCTAGAAACTCAACAAGGACAGCCCAGTCCTTGCTCCCCCCCTTGGGGAACTTCCGTTGAGCGAGGATGCTCTGAATAACTGGCTCCGCTCTTCCCTCAACTGCGCCCAAGACCTTCTGTTCGATGCAATCTGCCGCTACCCCTCCTGTCGTTCCCACCGAATAGTAGTCCGTCTCACACGCTGCATTCACAATACTCGTCCGATAGGACGTTCTGTTCACGCGGTCCAGCACCCAGACTCTGTCTTCTTCGGAGAACCTCTTTAGCAGGAGTCTCGGTAGAATGTGATGTCGTCTCGCGAGGTTCCTTTGTTGATTGCTCATGGCCGCACCCCTACGTCATTGGCCTATCTCGGGACATCATACTCAATTCCACACGTTCTGTCTTATCCCTTCGAGTCGCCCGTGATGCCCGTCTCACTGGGAGGCAGCAGGGCCTTCGGCTTCTTTCGTCGCTTGGACGCCAGCTTCTTTATACTCTCGGCGGGCGGGAGGTTCTCGGGCATGGTCCCGCTTTCGACCATTTCGGTGATTTCAAAGAAATGGTCTTCGATCCGCTGGCCGCTCTTGACTTCAATCATAAGAGCCTCCCATCACGGTTCCCATTGTAGGGTCAGGTCATCGGAAAGGCAAGGGGCAAGTTCGTGAAGCGTGAAGTGTCGTGCGTGAAGCGCTGGCGGGGCCAGAAATCCGTGTCGATCCGTGTGAATCCGTGTCGGGGACAGAAAGACTATCCCAGAGGGCGGATTCCGGGTAGAATGACGCCATGGAGAAATCGCAGGAACAGCTTGTGCATCGGTGGATCGAGAATTGGCGGGCGACGGGACCTGTGTTGGAGAGCCTGCGTGCTGAGGAGATACGCAACAGCGACACCGCAGCCGCCATCGAGCAGCTCTCGGACGCCTTCGAATCCGCCCGGCGCGAGTGGTCGGCTCCGGCCACCTCCGGCCTCGTCGAGCAGCAGCGCTTGTTTGCGAGGCTGCGACTGTGAAACCACTCTTTCACACAGCGGCGGAACTGGAACGGTTCTTGATCGAACGAGGTTGGCGGTATTCCTTCATCGGTGGGATTGCCCTGCAGCGATGGGGGCAGCCGCGTCTGACGAACGACGTCGATCTGACGATTCTCGCAGGCTTTGGAAACGAAGCCGCCTACGTCGATGCTCTGTTGGAACGGTATCACGCCCGGATTCCTGACGGCCGCGAGTTCGCTCTGATGCACCGAGTGCTTCTGCTCCAATCTCGCGACGGGATACCCATCGACGTGGCGCTAGGTGGGATCGCCTTTGAGGAACAAGTCGTTTCGAGGGCAACTCGGCACGAGTTCCTTCCTGGCCTGTCTCTTCTGACGTGTTCAGCGGAGGACCTCATCATCCTCAAGACATTCGCCAATCGGCCCAGGGACTGGGCGGATGTGGAGACGATCATCACCCGTCAGCGGGCGTACCTTGACTGGAGCTACGTCTTCGAGCAGTTGGAACCCTTGTCCCAAGTCAAGGAGGCCCCCGAGATTCTGGATCGGCTGCACCGACTCGCTGGGACTGACGTCCAGGAAGAACCCGGACCGGGATCAGAATAGGGAAGAAGGGAGTACACGTTCCGCACGGACTATTGGGACTTCGGCGATTCGGTGACTGCCTTGCGGAGGATCGGCAGCAGGGATCGGGCCTGGCGGTCCATGCCGAGGTCGCTGAGGTGGACTCCGTCCACTGTGGCCTCGCCGTCGTGGCCGATCAGGTCCGTGCCGGGAACCAGGATGAGACCCTCGACTCCCTCTTTCTGCAGGGCCTGCACGGCGGTCTCCTGGCGGCCGGTGAGTTCTGTGGGGTGGGCCTCGGGCCGCAGGAGCGACTGACCCACGAAGAGGATGGGCGTGACGGGGTGGGCCTTTCGGGTCGTTCGCACGAGCTGGCCGACTCGATCCATGTACGCCTCCTGGCCGACGCCCATGTTCCAGGTGCAGTCGATCACATAGGCCGCAGGGTCCAGGTCGGCCAGCACCTCTCCCACGGGCGGTTCCATCGTGCCCGAGCCGGAGAAGCCGAGGTTGATCACGGGCCGGTCCAGGAGCCGACCCAGAATCGCGGGCCATGCCATCCCGGGTCGCGATGCGCAGCCGCCTTGGGCGATTGATGTGCCGTAGACGACAATCGGTTTTCGCAGACCCTCGGGCCGAGGCGGCGCCGGGTCCAGATGGGCGCCCGACGGAACTCCGATCTCCAGGGACTTCGTGCCGTTGTAGAGAGGCAGGTACAGCAGGCACTCGCGCGGACCTTGGACGCCGTCGGGGAACTGGAATGTGGCGAGATTGCCTTCTGCCTTGGTGGGCCTGCCGTTGCCGACGAACCGCCAGGAGCCATCCGCGAGGCGGGCGTAGAGGTCCACGCCACTGACGCCGGTTGCAGGCATGTGCGGCATGTCCAGCGACTCACTGGTGAGCGACCATCGAACGGTGAGGGCCGCCGCATCCGTGGCGAAGCGAACGCAGATGCCCGCGCTGTGCTTGCTCAGATGCCAGACCGACGAGGAGACCTTGCTCTGGGCCCAATCCGGGAGCCTATCGAAAGGACCCGCCGTCTGAGCCCAGCCTTTGCCTTCGACTTCGAGCGAAGCCGCGTCGCGCCATTGCACCTCCTGTTCAGCAGCACGGCCAGGAGACAGTACAAACGCGACCAGCACGAACAACGCAACACGGCACGAAGCAGTCATCAGCTTTCCCATCCTAATGCTTGAGGGGGACACATCTGTAGTTCCTATCGTGGACCCGATTGTACGAGCAGGGCGTCGGACCGGCAAGGCCAAGATCGTGGCGCGTGAAGCGTAGTGCGCCGTCCATCTGAAAGGGTGGGCAAGCGTCACGGACACCGTTTGGAGTTCCGCCTTCAGGCGGGTGAAGACCGCGTAAACGCGGAACTCCGAACAGGCCATATGCCGATAGGCTGCCCAGCGAATCAACGTGGATGGCATAGTGGGATGGGCCAAAGCCAACATAGGCGGTCTACACAGGTTGATGGGCTTTCTTGAGGGACCAGTAGAGGTAGCCGGGGATTCCGAGGGCGACCCAGACTAGGCCCATCAGGGAGTTGACCAGGGGGGTCTCGCCTTTGCGGAAGTTCAGGATGTCCGTATAGAGCGTGAAGACTACGTAGACCGAGGCGAAAGCGATGAACAGGATGGGCGTCCAGGGGTAACCCCAGACCCGGTAAGGTCGCGGCGTGTCGGGCATCCGCCTGCGGAGGGTGAATACGCTGGCCGCAGCCAAAGCGTAGAAGATCCAGCTCACGAAGATCAGCATGTCCGTCAGTTGGTCAAAGGTCCCGCTCAAGACGAGTATCGAGGTCCAGATCCCCTGCACGACGAGCGATCGGGCCGGCGTGCGGAACCGCGGGTGGACCTCGCCCAGGCTGCGGAAGAACAGGCCCTCGCGGGCCATCGCGAAGTAGACCCGCGCGGACATCATCGTGGTCCCGTTCACCGCGCCGAAGGTCGAGACCATGATGGCGGCGGCGATGATCGCGCCGCCCCATTTGGCATGGAAGCTGTTGGCGACGTCGATGGCGACGATATAGCCTCCGCCCGTAGCCTCGGCGGCCCGATACCGCTGGGCAATCTCGGGGACCGGGATGACGTAGATGTAGGCGAGGTTGACCAGGACGTAGACGCCGATGACGATCATCACGGCGGTCGCCATCGACTTGGGCAGGTTCCGCTGGACGTCGCGGATCTCGCCGGACATGTAGGTGACGTTGATCCACCCGTCGTAGGCCCAGAACGCGCCGGCCATGGCCATGATGATCATCAGAAAGACCGAGGATGAAGTCCCCGCCGCAGCGTTTGCGCCGGCCGCCGACTGCGTGAGGTTCGCGAGGTCGCCGTGTCCCAGGACGAACGCCAGCAGGACGATGCTCAGGATGATCGCGACTTTCATCGCGGCGAAGACGACCTGGATGGCGCTGCCGAGCTTGACGCCCAGGTAGTTCATCGCGGTGAGGAACACGACCAGGGCGATGGTGCAGAGCTTCAGGCCGATGAACCTGAAGGGGGTCATCGCGCCGATGAAGGGGATAGGGATGCTCCACTGCTCCCATGCTTCGGGCAGGCGGGGCATCGGGACGAAGTAGCTCAGGGAATCGGAGAAGACGTAGGCGATCGAGGCGATGGAGCCGGTCTGAATGATGATGAAGACCGCCCAGCCGTAGAGGTAGCCGACGAAGCGGTTGTAGCCGCGGTTGAAGTAGATGTACTGGCCGCCGGGATCGCGGAACATGCCGGAGATCTCCGCGATGGACAGCGCCCCGAACAGCGTCAGGATGCCCGCGACGATCCAGACGAGGATCAGCAGCTCAGGCGAGCCGAGTTGGGCGGCCATGACGCCGGGTTTCTTGAAGATGCCGGAGCCGATGATGGAGCCCACGCCGCACGCAACCGCGGCGATGAAGCCCAGCTCGCGACTGAGCTCGTGTCTCTTCGTTTCGTGGCTGTCGGTCATGGTGTCGCCAAGGGGGACCTGGGGTTCAAGCCCTGCACATCGTCACGATCTGCCTTTTCCATTCGAGTTCCCAGTGACGTCCGTTTTACCTGGCGGTCGCTCCAGGGCTTCGAGATCTCCTGTCACCGCGGCCATTGTAAGACGGAGCCGCCGGAACGCAAGGCAAATGCGGGAGAAGCGCAGGAAGGGGATGCATGACCGCAGTTACGACCTCCCGGAGAGTGACGAGACGTTGGCGCGACTCTGTCATTCCTGCGGCAAGCAGGAATCCAGGAACCGTGGTCTGCGCCGGGTCCCAGGAAGTGGATTCCCGCTTTCGCGGGAATGACAACCCACGGCCCCCATGAACCTCCATCGCATGCACGCAACTGCGGTCATGCACCCGGTCCCGATTCCCGGTGATAGTTGTTTTGTCATTCGAGCTGCTCTGGGGTATCGTGTCATTCGCTGTCTGTCAAATGCCATGGCCATGATTGGAGACGGGAACAGATGGACAATACTGTGATGGCGTGGTTCCGCCTGGGGGTCTGTCTGTCGGTGGCTGTCGTATCGGCATACGCTGCGGCGGAGGGGCGCATGCCGGCTCTGCACAATGCCTTGATTATCAACGAGGACGACAGCCATTTCTTCTCCTCTCGCCAGGCCGACGCCATGAACCGGGAGGGGCTTGATGCCTTCATCGATCAGTACGCCGGCACGGCGGTCACGCACCTGTTCCTGTGCCCCAACGCGATGCGAGCCAGTTTCCGCAGTCGGACACGGGACGCGATCTGGGACCCGGTCGAAGGCAGAGCACCCTCCAATCGCTGGGTGGATAACGCCCGTTTGCTCCATGAGCGGGGCCTCGATCCCTACACGGTCTGGATCGCACGCTGCCGGGAGAAAGGCATTTCGCCCTGGCTGTCGATGCGCATGAACGACATTCACAGCGTGGACGATCCGAACTCGTTCATGCACTCGTCGTTCTGGCGGGAACACCCGGAGTGGTGGCGCGTCCCCAACGGACCGGCTTCGCCCTGGCAGAACCGTGCGATGAACTACGCCCATGCGGCGGTTCGCGCGCACCAGATGGCCTTTGTGGAGGAGTTGCTCGAGCGCTACGATCCTGACGGCCTGGAACTGGACTGGATGCGGTTCGGCTGGCACCTGACTCCCGGGCGGGAGAGGGACGAAGGCAAGTATCTGACAGAATTCGTCCGAGGCGCTCGCGCCCTTGTCACGACGTGGGCGGGTCGGCGTGGACATCCGATCCTGCTCGGTGTGCGAGTCCCGGCCCATCCGGATGCGGCGGCACTCCTGGGGATGGACGGCGTGCAGTGGGCCAGAGATGGTCTGGTCGATGTGCTGGTGCCCTGTCCGTTCTGGTCCTCCTCTGATTTTGACATCCCGGTCGAGTTGTGGAAGGAGCGGCTGGGACCGGCCGCGGGGTCCGTAGGGGTCGCTCCCGGATTGGAGTACAACGCACGTCCCTGGCCGGGCGGCAAGGCCGTCGCCAACACGCTGGGGTCGGCCTATGGCTTCGCCGCCTCCTCGCTCGCTCGCGGAGCCGATGCGCTGTACCTGTTCAACTGGATGGATTCGGAAACGATACCTGTCTCAGCCGAATCCTACCGCAGGCTTGTCGAGGGCGGCCTGGGCAGCGATCTCGTGGGTCGTGTGGAGCGTCGGCACCCGGTGTGCTATCGTGACACGGTCCCCGAGGGTTTCCCCAACGGTGTCATGCTGCCGGGCGAAGGGTCCGAGGGTCGGGAGTTGCGCATCCATATCGGTCCGGTGCCTGCCTCAGGTCGCGTGGAGTTGATTGTTGGATTGGCCCGTCGTGAGGGCGTGTCCGGCGCGACGTTTCAGGCCGGGATCAACGGTGTCGATGCCGCCCTTGCCGGCGATCTCCAGGATACCGCCGACATCGGAGGCGACCCCGCTCGCGTCATTTGCTTTACGTGCCCACGAACGGCCGTCCGTGATGGCTACAACACCGTTCGAGTCCAGCAGACGCCGGGACAGCCGCCGCAGACGATTGTATGGGTCGAGCTGCGGATCGATCCGACGGCCGGCGGGATACTGTGAACTCAAGTTGTCGTTGGAGGTTACGCACGCCATGAGATCGATCTCAGCTTATGTCACTATTGTCGTCCTTATTGCGAGTGCGCAGACCATCGCGGTTGCTGCTGCGCAGGAGCCGATTGCCCTCGCCGACCGATGGGAACTCTTTGTTGACGACTATTTCATTGAGAAGATCGAGGGCGAGGTCGCGCTGCGCCTGCACGAGCCGATTCCGCAGGAAGTCGTGATCGTGCATGACAAGCCGTGGGAGGGCAACTCCTGCGGATACCATACGATCTTCCAGGATGGGCCGCTCTACCGGATGTACTATCGCGGCTGGAACCACGACATGACCACCCAGAAGCAGACTCACCCCGCGGTGGTCTGCTACGCGGAGAGCCGGGACGGGATTCACTGGGACAGACCCGCGCTCGACCTCGTCGAGTTCCAGGGTTCGAAGCAGAACAACATCATCTGGGCAGGCGCCGGGACACACAACTTCGTGCCCTTCAAGGACGCGCACCCCCAGTGTCCGCCGGACGCCAGATACAAAGCGGTCGCTGTGGGCGAGGGCGAGGACAGCGGCGCGCTTTTCGCGTTCAAGTCCACCGATGGCCTGCGCTGGCAGATGCTCGTAGAAAAGCCGATTCTGACCCAGGGCGCGTTCGACTCCCAGAACCTGGCTTTCTGGGACGCATTCCGCGGCCAGTACTGCTGCTATTTCCGGGACTTCCGCGACGGCAGGCGGGACATCAAAGTCTCCACCTCGAGGGACTTCCTGAACTGGACGCAAGCCGAATGGCTTCAGTTCCCCGATGTCGGCCCGGAGCACCTCTATACGAATGCGGTGATGCCATACTACCGCGCCCCGCACTTGTTCGTCGGCTTCCCCACGCGGTTCCTCCCGGATCGCGGCTCCTTGACCGAAGGACTGTTCATGAGTTCCCGAGACGGTCGGACATTCCGTCGTTGGGCACAGGTGTTCATTCGACCCGGGCTCAACCGGGACAAATGGCACAATCGCAGCAACTACACCTGGTGGGGACTGGTGGAAACGGCATCCCCCTTGCCGGGCGGCGGCAGGGAGCTGTCTCTCTACACCAATGAGAGCTACTATTTCCAGGGCCAGCCGGTGAAGACCCGACGCTACAGTTGCCGGATCGACGGCTTCGTCTCTCTGCGTGCCTCCTTTGCCGGCGGCAAGGTCCTGACGAAGCCATTGACCTTCGTGGGCGAGAGCCTGCGTATCAACTACTCGACCTCGGCCGCGGGCGGCCTGCAGGTTCAGATCGAAGATCTGGACCGCCGGCCCATCCCCGGGTTCGCCTTCTCCGATTGTCCCGAGATCTACGGAGATGCCGTCGAACACACGGTGACATGGCAGGGCGGCGGCAGCGTCCGTGCGCTGGCCGGCAAGCCGATTTGCCTGCGGTTCGCGTTGCGCGACGCGGACCTGTATGCCTTCGGCTTCTGAACGTCGCACGAAGAGAAGGTTCATCACGGAATTGCGGGGAAATCGGCACGGCTCTGAGAGACACGCAAGGCATTCGTTTGTTCTCAACGTGCCTTCATTTGGGGGCGCTGCCCCCAAGCCCCCGGCATTTGGCGCTTTGGGCCAGCAGCATGAAAACGGAGGAAAAGACGGCAAGACAAACTTGGTCGAGCGACCGATTCTTCCACCTCCATGCTGCTGGCCCAAAGCGGAAAATGCCCGCCGCAATGCGGCGGATTCCGGAGATGTCCGTTTCTTCCTTCCGACAGGCGTCCCCGCAATTCCGTGAAGAACCAAGAGAAAGCGGGGCCCAAGTCCTTTGACTCAGGCCCCGCCTGGTTCCACAGATCCCATGTCCCGGCCTTCTTGACCGTGTTCTCGATGATTACGGCACCGGCTTGCCGAAGGCGAGGTCGTCGAAGTACATCGTCCCGGTTCCGCCCGCGGCGGGGCTGGTCGGATTCCCCACGCCGACCGCGATCGATCTGATCGCGGTGACTTTCACCCCGGCCGCGGTCAGGTCGCTCAGCGGGACCAGCCACTGCTGCCAGTCGAATCGTCCGGTCGCCAGCGCATCCGGGCAGAGCAGCGTCGCGGTCTTGGAACTGTCCTTGACCGTCAGATAGAGACGCTCGACCGAATTGCCGCCCACCTGGGCGGTGCCGATCTCCGCGATCTCCCAATTGCCGGTGACGTTGCCCGTGGTGGCGACGTCGGAGAAGTCCGCGTAGGTCGCGACAGTGCTGTTGTGGCTGCACACCGCCAGGCCGATGAGGACAGGGTCCGTCATGGCGATCGTCTGCGTCTGGCCCAACTGGGTCCAGGCGGCTCCGTCGGGAGAGATGTAGGCGGAGATGCTGTTGCCGTTGCGTTCGAGCTTGACCCAGTAGGGGAACGCGACCGCAGTCGTGGGACTGGTGTTCGATGAGTCTGCGGCGGTGGTCAGTCGCCACTGGAAACTGGCGCCGTTGCCGTCGCTGGCGCTTTTGGCCATCATGGCATTGGCCGCGCTGACCGAGGCGTTCTGGCGGATCATGACGCCGGCCTTGGCCCACGGGTCGCTCGCGTAGAGGCTGTTGACGCGGGCCACGATCGAGCCATTGCCGCTGAGATTCTTGTAGGCGAAGCGGAAGGCGTCGGAGACGCCCCAGATGTCCTCGCCGATACCGTTCATCAGGACGGCGCCGTCGGAGCCTTCCACAAACGAAGCCCCGATACCGCGGAAGTGCAGCGACAGGGAGTCGGCTCCGTTGGCGGACAGATCCAGAGCGGAATCGAACGTCCGGGTCGCCTGCGAGTAGTAGGGACTGGCTGTGTTGTTATAGAGCATGGGCATCGATTGCCCGCCGCCGTGAACGATGATCGTCTCGCCGAACGTTCCCTTGCTGGAGTCTATGTACCCGACCTGGGAGCCGCTGCTCTTGTCGGTGTACCCGTCCTTCCAGGTGTCGAAGACGCAGTTGTCGCTGTCGTTGTAGCTCTCGAAGTCGTCAATCGCTTCGTATTGCCGGGAGGTGAAGCTCCAGACATCGCCTTCGCGAGTTCCCGTGTCGCCGACCTCGTTGACCTTCCAGTAGTACGTGGTCCCGAAGTCCAGGGCGCCCGGCGTGAAGCGGTGGTCGGCGACGGCCTGGGCCGTCACGGTCCCTTGAGCCACCGCGTTGGCGTCGGTCCCGAAGTAGACCTCGTGCGAGGTCGCTTCGCGTCCGGGGCGCCAGTTCAGCGTCGTGTCGAGGCCGACCTCCATGGCGTCGTCCGCCGGCTCAGGATTGAAGGCCTTCACCGGGACGTAGTAGAACCGCACCTCGCTGAGGCAGACCGTCGCGTACGCGCCGTATACGGTGTTGATGGTCAGCCGGACGTGCCTGGCGGTGACGCCGCCAAGGTTGACCGTGGTGTTCGCCTCATAGGTCGGCTCGCCGGTCCCCTGGCCGAATTCGGGCACGTTCTCCAGCGTGGCCCACGTCTGGCCGTCAGTGGAGTACTCGATGGTGACGTTCCTGGCACCCCAACCGACCCAGGCCTCGAACTGGGAGTTGGCGTTCCACACCCACAGCTCGTCCAACAGGTACTCCTGGTCGAAGGTGTATTCGATCCAGGCGGGCAGGGTCTTGACCATCCACATGTCGGTCGTGTTGATGGAATGCTGGTCGTCTTTGAGTCCGGAGCCGTCGATGGTCGCAGTGGCCGGGGACTTACTGTCCTGGCCGGAGGCTTTGACCGTCAGTTGGGTGATCGGATAGGCGTATGGCTCGGCCGTGAAGCTCCAGATATCGCCCTTGAAGACCGTGTAGTCCGGGGCCCCGTTGACCTCGTCGACTCGCCAGTAGTAGGTCTGGCCGTAGGAGAACCGACCCTCGGGGTCGAACGCGGTGTCCGTCTGGCCCTGGCCGACGAGGACGCCTCTCGGGTCCGACGTGCTGGCGGCGCTGACGTCTGCGAGGTCGGTCCCGAAGTACACATCGTGAGTTGCGGCGTAGCTGCCTGCCGTCCAACTCAGTATCGCATCGGAAGGAACATCCTGTGCCTCATGGAGCGGCTGCGGGTTGCCGGCCAGCGTGGGTGAGCCGGGACCCTCGGGCAGGACGAAATCCGCAGCGGGGTCGAACGCGCCGGTGAATGTCGAGAACGCCACTGCGTCGTACTCGCCGATGAGCTGTCGCCCGCCGTTAACGGAACTATGACGGATGTTGCCCCACGAGATCCATTTCGTGATCGATTGCGGCGAGCCGTTGACGCTCTGGAAGATCTGCACGCCGTCCAGGTAGTAGTTGATCGTGTTCGCGCCGTCGTAGACGATTGCGTAGTGGTGTACTTCCTCCGCGGCGGGAATGCTCTGAATGTTGTTGTTGGAGACGTCGGTGCTGCCGTTCCAGTTGCCGGCCGACAGCCCGGTGTGGAAACGGATGAAGCACTGGCCGCCGATGTCGATGATGGGGGCCATCGAGTCGCTCGTTCCAGTGCGGGTGAAGACCGCTTCGACGACGAAGGCCGTGCCCGTGAAGTTGGAGGCGTTCTTGTTGAAGGCCGATGCGTCGAACTCGAAGCTCTCCTGGCTGGCCGCGTCGGCGTCGGTCAGCACGCCCAGGCTGTTGGAGACGATCTCCGTCCCGTGGTGGGCTGCAAAGGTGCCCGTCGTGTCGATCTCGCGGTATCCTCGCGTGTACGCCGTGCCTTTCAGCGCCCCGACGAAATCGATGTATACGTGCGTCGTCACATCACCGGCACGGACAACCCCTGTTGAAACGACACACAACAGGGAGAAAAAGAGAACCGAACGTATCGCCTTCGTGCACATGTCATTCCTCCTCTAAGAAGTCTGCACTCCTGTCGATCCACCTGCGCTTGCCCACGCGACAAGCCACAGATCTCCCTCCGGCAATGGCCAGAGCGGTTTGTCGTTTCCGATTACTTCGTCATGCGTATGCCCTGACTTTGCCTTCGGCTCAAGCAACCTGGGCTCCCGCACATCGCAAGTCCTATAATACCAGACTGTGACATCCGCTGTCAACGACCCAGGCCATCAACTCCGTGCCGAACCTCGCTCTGTGCCCGTGGGCCATCGGGCAGCGCGTGCGAGCACGCCGGCCCTCACGGATTCAGCAACAAGATCGCTCGTTCCAGGACGGTGTCGCGCCCCGCTCGGATGTCCGCGATGGTCGGGGTGACGAGATGGTGAGGCTCGATCCCGTGCAGGGGGGAGGGCATCTTGCCGTGCAGCGGGAAGGTCAGCGAGCATCGCAAGGTTACGCCCGCCGGCAGGTCGATCCCGTTGGACCAGCCGCACGCGCCGATGGTCGGCGTGCCGACGAGAAGGGCGCCCGCCTCGAACATGCCCGACACGAAGTGCTCGCACGCGCTGGCGCAGCCTTCGTTCGTGAGGACCGCCACCTTGCCGGGATAGCACCAGGGCCCTCTCGGCTCCACGACATTGATGAATTTCTCGTATGTGTCGGTGCCCGGCTTTCTCTGGAAACTGATGCTGGCGACGACCTTGCGGGTAATGAATCGCGAGATGACCGTCTCCGCCAGCTCGTCCGCGCCGCCGCCGTTGTCGCGGACGTCGACGATCAGGCAGGGCTTGTCCCGCAGCGGTTCGAGCAGCTTGTCGAAGTCCGAGTCAGAGAAGCCACCCCAACTGCGGATTCGGATGCAGCCCACGCGGTCGTCGATCTCGCGACTGGAAATCACGGGCTCGCCCCTTCCGCCGTACCCTCCGCGGTAGCCTCCTCGCGTCAGAACCTTCTCGTAGGTCTCGCCGGTCGCGCTGCTCAGCTTCAGCTTGATCTGTGTGTCCGGCTCGCCCTCGAGAATCGTCCGACAGGCGGACCGGGCCCTGGCATAGGAGGTCGCCCCAAACGCCTCTGGCCAGGTTCGCTCGAATCGCTCCTTCGCGTCGGCGCCGTCGATCTCCAGCACGATGTCGCCCGGCGCAATCCCGAGGTCCTTCGCACATTGAAGTACGACGACCTGGTTCTCGATCCAGCCGGCGCGAATGGGCGGTCCGACGAGATCCCTCTTCCCGTCCCAGTACAGGCTCGTGTGGTAGTCGTTCAACCGTTGCACGAGCATGGCGTCCATGATGGGCAGTGCCTCGTACAACGCGTCCATGCCCTGAATTCGCTCTTTGCAGGCCTCGTACCAGCTCTCGTCGAATGCGCCCGCGTATTCCATCATCGGGTAGTTGTCCTTGAGCGAGTTCCAGAGCAGATCGAGGAAGCCCACTGGCGTCCCGACCGTGGGCATGGGGGCATTCGCATCGGCGCCCTTGGCCAGCAGCAGTTCCGCGATCTGCGCCAGCCCTCGCATCCTCGCCACCTGCAATGCCGTGAATCCATACTGGTCTGTCACACTCAGCTCGGCGCCGTGCGAGAGGCTCAACTCCGCGCCCGCCGCGTCCCCGCTGTGCAGGGCGGCCAGGAGCTTCTCCCCGAGGGCCTTGGCGTCCATCATCCGACAGGCGAAGCCCCACGACTGGCGGCCGTTCTGCACCTTCAACAGGAGCTGATTGGGCCCCGCCCGGAACTGCACGGGAACCAGGTCGTCGTCCTCTTTCGCAGCACGGTCCGTCCAGTTCTCGTGAACCAGCTTGCCATTGAGCCAGACCTTCACCGCGTCGTCGCTGCCGACGCCGAGCAGGGCCGACGTCTCCGCAGGCATATCGATTTGCGCCCAGGCATAGGAGATCACATACTCCTTGTACCCGAACCGCCGGACGAGATCGACGATGTCCGTCGGGCTATCGACCTTCCGCCAGCGATACGACAGGCCGTTTCTCTCATGGATTATCTCCGTCGTCGGGCGGATCTGTGCCTCGCCGCCGTGCTCCGTCAGGAGATCGCGGTCGAACGCCTGACGCAGGGCGTTCGGATCGTCCGGCTGCGGCGGTCCGTCGAAGACGGGGAACGGGTCGCTGACCAGCCACCGACTCATGAACACCCCCGGCTCCAAACCCTGATAGAATGCCGCCTGGGCCGGGGACAACGGCTCCTGGGCCGCCCGGACGCCCACGAATGATGCACACATGACAACGAAACCCGCCGCAACTCGCAAAACAGACCGCATATCACACTCCCGATGATTCTCCACGCAGACGTTCATCCGGACGACAACTCAACTATTAAGACGGTCGTGCGGCGGATTCGTTACCTGCGTGTTGGGGTCTACTCCGCGATTGCCCGGAGCGTGCCGCGGAGCTTGCGGTCTGTCTTGAGGCGGGCCTCCACCCGCCGGCAGGCGTGCGATACCGCCGAACACCTGTGTTACGCTTCGCATGTTGATGCGCCGAACGTTGATCAACGCCGATCCCGACTGTGTCATTCCCGCGAAAAGCTCGCCCTCGACCCGATCGGGGGCGGGAATCCAAGTTCTGTCAGCCACAGAGGACACCGAGGGCCGCAGAGGCACAACGGTACGTGGAATTCGGCGACAGCGGTAGGGTGGGCTGTGCCCACCAATCCCCTGTGACACCTACATCTAAAGCCTAACCCCCCATTCTCTCCCGTGACCTGGTACGTCTTGTCGTAGTCGTATACGTGCATAGACGACCCGTTGCTGTCCATCGTCATCCGGTTCCCCACCTTGTCGTAGGTGTAGTCGTAGATATAATGCCCGGAACCGGTGGAATTGTCAAGAGAAAGTAACCGATTGGCTGTGTCATATTCGTACGCGATGCTCGCGCCATTGGCGTAGTCCAGGCCCGTCCGGCGGGACCGGCTGTCGTAGGCGTAGGCGGCCAGGGTCGTGCCGGCGCAGGCAACCTCCACACTACAGCTATCCGCTATCGCCTGTCAGAAAACGGTGGCTGTCCCCAGTATCCCCGGATCGCTTGCGATCCCCGCGAATGGCTATGTTGCGCTTCGCATGTTAATGCGCCTATCCCCCCAAGATCCACAACAAAAGGTACGGGGCTATTGTCAGAACATAGAGGCCACCCATGATGCAATAGTATGTCAAGAACTGACGCAGAGAGGCCCTTGCGCACTTCGCACGGAAGGGATGCTGGCTGCTGACAGCGAACAGATCCAACACTAAGGACATACCTCGAACGCAGGTATGAGTAGAGACCACGCAAAGAGCCATGTACAATACTGCCCAGTCAATCAATGCTTGGAAGAGAGGCGTATCGGCGGACTCCGCACATTCCGTACATATGGCGAACACATAGATGAGACCACCGATGGAGAGCCCAAAACTAATAGAGTATATGTTCACGAGAGATCGGGCAGTTCTTGATTTCCACGCATGAGCCAACTCGGCTACCAAATTCAGCCCGACCCATGCGAGCAACAACGCGATCAGCAGCCGGAGCAATGCGCCCATCATGGCATCAAGCACAGTCATATGTGTGTCTCACTTCTCTCATCGTAATCTGTCGTTTTGCCAGAGCGTAGCAGCCGCTGTTTGATCTGGCAGCGACACAATGGTCACGCCTGTTTGTATAGTCTGACCCAGAGTTCCTTCTCTCGCCAAGGGGAAGCTTTCCACGACCGTTTGCATTGGGGTTCTGCCAAAGACGTATTCCCCATCCTGTAGTCGTGACTCATCGTTTTCATTCAACTAAGTATACAGACCGCCTCGAAGTTCGTCAAGGGTGTCACAGGCCCTCTTCTAGAGGGCGACTGGGCGGAACCCACAAGAGACGGTTCCGCGCCAATCTCCGCGGATGCCGTTGGACTGGGGCCTTCTCTACTTGCATTTATTCCACCAATAAGTAACTATCTCAAAACAGTGTTTCTGGCCGATAACCATCCGTAGGAGCCAATTGAAAGGAACCACGGATGGCACGACAGAAACGCAAGGTGAAACCACTTCCCACGATCTGGGAGGTCAGTGACGA
>Ga0209200_1002684_pt1 | contig 16042 bp, 10 predicted proteins | sample AD_UKC033_MetaG_FD_184406 | JGI IMG/M metagenome (GOLD analysis project Ga0209200, IMG submission 184406) | Active sludge microbial communities of municipal wastewater-treating anaerobic digesters from USA - AD_UKC033_MetaG (SPAdes) (version 2) | ecosystem: Engineered > Bioreactor > Anaerobic >...
TACTCACCAAACATTTAATTTCACCATTAATGATAATAGCAATGATATAAGAATTAAAATTGTTGCGAGTAATCCCTCAACATATTTAATTGTTGATGAATTGACAATTACAGCACTATCAACAGAGCCTGAATTAAATGTTTCTCCTGCATCATTATCCGGATTTATTTATATCGAAGGTTCAGGACCTTCTTCTGAACAAACTTATAATTTAAGTGGTAGTTTTCTGACCGGATACCCTGGAGACATTACAGCCAATGCACCAACGAATTACGAGATTTCATTAAGCTCAGGTTCAGGTTTTGCCAGCTCATTGAACATTCCTTATACTTCAGCTACTCTATCAACAACAGTTATTTATGTAAGATTAAAAGCCGGATTATCAGCCGGTACTTATAACTCTGAAACAATATCTCATTCGGGTGGTGCAGCTTCCACAGTAAATGTAACCTGTAGTGGCTCAGTTTCTGAAATACCACCTCCTGCCCTGGTTGTAAATCCTTCTACACTTAATGGATTTACATATGTCATTGGAAATGGACCCTCAGCTTTTCAATCTTTTGTATTAAGTGGAACTTATCTTACAGGATATCCTTCAAATATAACTGTTTCTGCTCCGACAAATTATGAAATATCTTTAAGTTCAGGCAGTGGTTATACAACAAACCTGAATATTCCATATTCTTCCGCTACTCTTAATTCTACAACTATTTATGTAAGGCTAGTAGCAGGACTGGTTACTGAAAACTATAATTCAGAAACAATTACTGTAAATGGAGGTGGCGCTCCTGAACAAACTGTTACCTGCAATGGAAGTGTAACAGATGTTCCACCTGCAATATTGTCCATTAATCCTTCTATTCTCTCAGGATTTTCATATACAGTAGGTTCAGGTCCATCAGGTGAACAATCATACAACCTTAGTGGTACTAACCTCACAGGTTATCCGGCAAATATTATCGTAACTGCTCCAACAAATTATGAAATTTCTTTAAGCTCAGGAAATGGATATACAACTAGTCTTAATATTCCATATTCTTCAGTAACACTTAATTCTACAACTATTTTTGTAAGATTAAAAGCTGATTTAATTGTTGGAACTTACAATTTTGAATTCATTACAAATTCTGGTGGTGGAGCTACCGATGTTGATGTAACATGCAACGGATATGTTTTGGAAGAATCTGAAGATCCTTGTCTCGCCGAAGATTTTAGCGGATTTACTTCGGGCACACACGAAAGTCCTGCTACAACTGACATTTCAGGTTCGCTTGATACTTATACACAAACTAATGGCTGGACTGGCTTAAAAATCTACTCTGCAGGAGGTGAAATTAAATTAGGTACGGCTTCTGCCAATGGTTATATAATTACTCCAACTATAGATTTATCGGATGGTGGCTCTTTAAGTTTTGATTACTCCAAATGGGCCAGTGATGCTTCTGTTGTTCAAGTTTTTCATGCTTCTGACGGTGTTAATTTCGTTCAGGTAGGTAGTGATATTACTCCTGAAACAGATTTTCAGAATGTTTCTTTGGAAATCTCTGAAGGCACAGCTTCATCTAAAATAAAAATCGGAACTAATGTTAAAAGAGCTTATCTTGATAATATTGAAGTTTTCTGCGGAGGCTCTGCACCTACCCCTTTATTATCAGTTACACCGAATAGCTTAAGTGGATTCAATTACATCGAAGGTTCAGGTCCATCTTCAGAACAGTCTTTCGCTTTGTCAGGTACAGATATGAATGGTACTGATGTAACAATCACTCCTTCTACAAGTTATGAGATTTCTCTCACAAGTGGAACAGGATTTCAAAGTACTCCAATTACACTTTCCAGTTTTAATGGAAATACCACAACAATTTACATTCGCTTAAAAGCAGGCTTACAATTTGGTATTTACAATTTGGAGCTTATAACAATCAGTGGTGGTGGCGCATCTGAGGTAATAGTAACTTGTAACGGATATGTTGAGGAACTACTAACTCCCGAATTATCTGCAAACCCTTCTGAATTATCAGGATTCGATTACATCGAAGGTTCAGGTCCATCCTCAGAACAGTCGTTCTCTTTGTCAGGCACAGATTTGAATGGAACTGATGTAACAATCACTCCCTCTACAAGTTATGAGATTTCTCTCACAAGTGGAACAGGATTTCAAAGTACTCCAATTACACTTTCTAGTTTTAATGGAAATACCACAACAATTTACATTCGCTTAAAAGCAGGCTTGCAATTTGGTATTTACAATTTGGAGCTTATAACAATCAGTGGTGGTGGTGCATCTGATATTACAGTTGGTTGTAGCGGATATGTTGAGGAATTACTAACTCCAGAACTTTTTGTAAACCCAGCAACTCTTGAGGGTTTTACATACTTATGGGGCGAAGGTCCTTCTGTTGAACAAAGTTTTGTATTAAGCGGAAGCAATTTGAATGATGATCAACTAACTCTTACTCCTCCTGCAAATTATGAAATATCTTTAAGTCAGGAAACAGGCTATCAAAGCGATCCAATTATTTTTAATTCTTTTAGCGGAGATGCAACTACAATTTATGTAAGATTAAAATCTGGACTCGAAATTGGAGAATATAATTCAGAAATGATAAACATTTCGGGAAGTGGAGCTTCAGATGTGACAGTAATCTGTAATGGATATGTTGACATTAATGAAAACATCCTATTATTCAATTCTTCTGATAATTGTATTATTTATCCTATACCGTTTTCTGATATATTAAACATAAGTTTTAATGAATTAAACAATAATAAAGTCTTTATCGAAATTTATGATGTCCTCGGAAAAGTCATTTATCATAACACATTTTCAATTAAATCAGAAAGATTGGAAACAGCAATAGACCTACACAATCTGAATACAGGGATATACTTTTTAAGATATAAAAACGGTAACGATACATTTGTTAAAAAAATTGAAAAAAGATAGCTGTAATTAAAACTTTACTATTATTCAATTTTGTAATACAATACACTAACCAGATTTGTATATCGTGTTAGCATACTAAAAATTTAATCCGCTCATCTCAATAATTAATAGTACTTTTGCGACTTGAAATAAATTTATGATACATTCATTTGAAAACTACGGGCTGAGTGAAGATATTCTTGCAGCTATAAAAGAATTAGATTTTAATACTCCTACTCCAATACAAGAAAAAGTAATACCTCATCTACTCGAAACAAAACAAGATCTTGTTGGACTTGCGCAAACAGGAACAGGAAAAACTGCTGCTTTTGGATTACCTATTTTACAACAAATTAATTATAATGATAATCATACTCAATGCATTATAATTAGTCCGACACGCGAGCTGTGTGTACAGATTGCAAAAGATATGACGAATTATGCCAAATACATTCCTGCAGTACGCATTGTTGCAGTTTATGGAGGAGCATCAATCGAAAATCAAATCCGTGATTTAAAAAAAGGCTCACACATCATTGCCGGAACTCCCGGAAGAGTTCTTGATTTAATAAAGAGAAAAATACTAAAAATTGACAAAATTTCATTTTTAGTTCTTGACGAAGCTGACGAAATGCTTAATATGGGTTTCAAAGAAGATATTGATTTAATTCTTGAAACCACTCCCAAACACAAACAAACTCTTCTATTTTCGGCTACAATGCCTCCCGAAATTATGAAGATTGCCGAAAACTATATGGTCAATCCTTTGGAAATTTCTGTAGGAAATAAAAATTCAGGTGCAGAAAATGTAGAGCATTTCTACTATCTGGTAAATGCAAAAAACCGCTATCTGGCACTAAAACGTATTGCCGATATAAATCCTGATGTTTACGGTATTGTTTTTTGTCGTACACGAAAAGAAACTCAGGAAATTGCAGACAAACTAATTGAAGACGGATACAATGCAGATGCCTTGCATGGTGATTTATCGCAGTCGCAACGAGATCATGTTATGCAAAAGTTCCGTAGCGGACACTTACAGCTACTTGTTGCTACAGATGTCGCTGCCAGAGGTTTAGATGTTAATAATCTTACTCATATTATCAACTATAATCTACCTGACGAAAGGGAAGTCTATATTCACCGAAGTGGTCGAACCGGAAGAGCAGGCAAAAAGGGAGAATCAGTGTCTATTATTCACAGCAAAGAATTACACAAAATAAGAGAAATAGAAAAAACATTAAAAAGACCTATTACACGAAAACAAGTGCCAGAAGGAAAAGAAATCTGCATGAAACAGTTAATGAATATGATTGACAAAATTGAAAAATTAGAAGATATTGATAATCAGATTCATGATTTTTTACCAATGATTTTGAAAAAGTTAAGTTGGATTGAAAGGGATGAACTGATAAAAAGATTTGTGTCGGTTGAATTTAATCGTTTTCTAACATATTACAAAAATGCTCCCGATTTGAATATTAATGAAAAATCTGATCGTAACGACTCTTCAACAAACAGAAGAGAAGGAAAAAGAGAACGAAATAGTGTAAGTGCAAATTTTACAAAGTTTTTCTTAACTTTGGGTGAAAAAGACGGATTGACAAAATTAAAATTGATGGACCTTATTAATAGCAATGATAGTCTTGCCGGAGCTGAAATAGGGAAAATCGAAATTCTTGCCGGATATACTTTTTTCGAGATGGAATCTGCTATGGAAAATTTGGTAATCAAAGCTTTTAATAATAAAAGATACGCAGGTAAAAGGCTTAAAGTGGAAGTAAAAAACGACAGCAGACGTAAATCGGGTGGGTTTAACAAAAGCAGCGATGACAGAGGTGGATATAAAAGACGCGATGACAATACTGGCGGATACAAAAGACGTAGCGATGACAAAGATAGTAGAAGTAGGAATAGCGGAAAATGGGGAAGATAAAACAAAATAATAATATTTGACGAAATAAATTTAAGTTTTCTACAAGTCTATCTTGAGCTAAAAAACATATTTTTAGCTATTAATAATAAAATTATTCCATATATTTTGTTTACCCTAGCCTTTTAATAGATTTTTATATTTTTGCAATATAAAATCATGTATTATGAACTGGTTTGTTTTTTGGATTGCAGTATATACCATACTTTTAGTTGCATTGACTTTAAAATATGTAAGAAAAAAAGACTTTGACGGATATTTAATTAACAACCGCAAAACTAAGCTATTACCCTTACTTTTTACTACTCTTGCAACTTTTGTCGGTGGTGGTGTAAGTATGGGACTTATTGCCATGGGCTACGCTTCAGGTTTTGCAGCTATTGCAATTGGCATTTCTTATGTGCTTGGTTTTTTTATTCTTTATTTCTTCGCAGCAAAAATTCGTAAAATAGGTGCAGAAAAAAATATCTATTCATTTGCCGAATTCCTAAACAAAGCATACTTGAAAAATCACAAGTTGTCAACTTTTCCTAAAGCTTTTTCAGGTCTGATAAGCGGAATAAATATCCTTATTTTCTTTTTTCTAACAGCAGCTCAATTCGTTGGGATGGCAACACTTTTACATTATGCTTTTAATGTAGGCTATGTTTGGGCTGCAGGGATTTCATTTATTGTAGTCATCTTTTATACTGCTTTTGCAGGATTATCAGGAGTTATTGTTACCGATTTTATTCAATTTATTGTAATAATATTAATGATAATTACAATATTTATTCCCGGGGTATGGAACGACACAAACGGGTTAGAAAGTCTGAAACAGCTTCCTGCATCTTTTCTTAACGGCACCCACGAAGGATGGATATTTTTAATTGGCTTACCTATTCTTTTAAGCCCATCTGTCCTTACACGAATGGACATTTGGCAACGAACATTGGCTGCAGGTAGCGAAAAAATTGCAAAACGAAACAGCATTTTAAGTGGATTTGCAATGTTGCCTTTTTATATAATTTTCCCTTTGGTTGGAATGGCTTTGCGTGTTGATTTTGGTACCGACATTGACCCAAATCATGCAACTCACCTATTTTTGGAGAACAACACAAATGCAATCTTCCTCGGATTTGCTGTGGTTGGTTTGCTGGCAGCTTTGATGTCGTCAGCCGACAGCTTCCTTAATATTGTTGCAATGACTGCTGTCAGAGACTTCTCGTCGTGGAAGGATGAAAATTTGTCAAAAGAAAAAACCTTTAAATTTGTAAGAATTGCTGTTGTGATATTTGGAGCTGCTGCTCTTGGAATGGCATTGTATATGGCTGATATTGTTGAGCTTTTTATTGCAGGAATTACTTTAAATATTTTATTTACACCGGTTACTTTACTCGCTTTAATTAAAAATGATGTGTATAAATACAAATTTGCTGCTTTTGCAAGCGTGCTTGCTGGTGTAATTGTTATTGCTGCACTATTTATCTATGGATTTATTAGTAAAGACAGCGGAATACTCAAAATTGCCTTTGTACCGGCTACAATAGTGGCTACAATAACTCTGTTTGTTGGAATTTGGATTGGAAAAAGGACAAAAAAGCATAGATATGATAATTAGTTCAGAATTTTATTATTTACAATTTCTGCAGCCAATAATATAACACTTGATTTAATATAATATGCATAGAAAACTACTTTTTTTGATTTTAATTATTCCTATCGAATTCGGATATAAACTGTATGCTCAAGAAAACCCAATAGTTTTAAAAGATATAGAAATTTCATCCATGAGAAATGACCAGCTTTTAAAAAATAGCCCAGAGCTAATTAGAGTAATAACTTCGACTGAAATAAGAGCATTGAATTTAAGTAATGTTTCGGATATTTTAGATTACGTTGCAGGTGTAAATATTGAAACCGGAACAGGTTCGGGGTTTGCCAATCGGGGTATTGCAGCAATGAATGGAATGCCAGCTCAATATACATTGGTTCTGCTAAATGGAAACAGAATTCTTAGCGACCATATTCATTCAGGGCAAAATATCAACTTTATACCTGTTGAAGAAATCGAAAGAATAGAAATAATTAAAACTGCCTCATCCGCACAATACGGTAGTGATGCAATTGCAGGAGTAATAAATATTATTACCAAAACCGCCGACACAAAATCTGCTGCTACTTTTTTTGGTGAATATGGTTCTTACAAAACATATAACACCGGAGCATCTGTTCAGTCTATGACAAATGAAAAGACCGGGGTTTATACTTTCATAAATTACAAAGAATCGGACGGAATTCCATTACTTGCACCTGCAAATCGAATTGGTAAAATGGGATACAACTCCCTAAATCTCACACAAAGATTTACATCAAATATTGGCAGCTCTCTAAAAATTGATGCCTGGATAAAATACATTGACAGTAACATGCAATATAAAGATGAGATGAACGAAAGTTTTATGTTTATGCCTAATATCAACCTAAAATACACAATAAACGACAAATCTTTTATTTCTACAAAACTTGCTTTCTCTAAATGGAATAGCGAAACAAGTCTGGAAAATAATGAAATCTTCAGACCTGAAATTTTTTACTTTTTAAAATTAAGTAACGACAATAATATAATTGCAGGGACAGACTTATCAGTAAACAGTTTTACAAGGAGTGCTGTTGAGTTACATATACAAAGAATGATTGGTTTCTTTATTCAAGACGAGCATAAATTTAATGAAAAGCTATCAGCATTAGGCTCTATAAGAGTTGACAAACTACAATATTCATCAATGGTTTTCACTCCAAAACTTGCCTTGATGTACAACTTAAATCAAGATTTAAAAATTCGTGCATCAGTTAGTCGTGGATACCATGCCCCATCAGTTCAGGAGTTGTACGAAGTTGGATATGGTCATGGAGGAACGGCTTTCCGTTTCGGAAATCCTGATTTAAAACCTGAATACAGCACATCGGTTGGTTTGGGTCTTGACTACAGCAAAAACAACAAATTTTTTATAAATTTAAGCGGTTTTTACAGCAATATTACCAATATGATTGTTCCTGTTTACTCCGGACCATGGGAACAAGATACGACCAAAGACGTGTGGATGAGAAAAAACATTTTGGAAGCACAGATAATTTCTGCTGAAATTAGTGCTAGTTGGTATATTACAAACAACTACAATTTACTGCTCTCTTACAATTATGCAGACAATATTGCAAAATCAGAAATAAGTCAAAAACTTCCGTATAATCCGGGTCAAAGTTTAAATATACGTTTTACGGCAAAACAAAACATTGGCAATAATCTCATAATTTCTGAATATGTAAGCATGCGTAGTGTTTTTGGACGCAGTGCATGGAACTGGAAACCTGAGACAGGTTCGGAGCCAACAAATCCTTTTGGACTAACAACAGAACTTGCCGACTATCAAAAACTTGATGCAGGAATAAACCTTTGCTTTGCAAAAAAATACAATATTTATTTCAATATAGGAAACATTTTAGGACAAGATATCGAAAACCTCGATGATGCATATACTGTTATTGATGGAGAACCGGTTTATAAAGTTGGAGTAAAATTCAATTTATATTAGAGGGACGGTGGCTTCGAGACGCAACTCCCTAAGGTCGTTGCTCCTCAGCCACCTTATATACTGCTAAGAAAGATTGTTGGATGTATAGGGGAATGAGGAAAAGCGACTACAAGGAGCTTTGTCTCCAAGTCCCCGATTAAAAAATTATTTATCTTTACAACATGAAGTGTTATATGTATATACTTGAATGTTCTGACGGTTCATATTACACCGGTAGTACAAAAGACCTTAAAAGGAGACTCGAACAACACCAATCCGGAGAAGGAGCTAATCATACAGCTAAAAGATTACCTGTAAAACTAGTTTATTACGAAGAATACAAGAGAATAGATTATGCTTTTGACAGAGAAAAACAAGTTCAAGGCTGGAGTAGAGCAAAAAAAGAAGCTCTGATATTTGGTCATTTTAACGACCTTCCTGAATTAGCAATCCCTTACCGATTTAGAACTAAAGAATAGATATAAGGTGGCTTCGAGGAGCAACTCCCTAATGTCGTTGCTCCTCAGCCACCTTATATACTGCAAAGAAAGATTGTTGGATGTATAGGGGACTGAGGAAAAGCGACTACAAGGAGCTTTGTCTCGAAGTCCCCGTCTTACACACCCTTCACATTACCATACTTATCAAAAATCTTAACATTTGCATACCACAAGCTAAGAGTCAGCGACAAAACACATCCTACAAAAATTGCAATCATAATCATTATTTGATATTTTATAGCAGTTGCCGGTGATGCTCCACCGAGAATTTGACCTGTCATCATTCCGGGCAAAGATATCAACCCCATTACCGACATTCCGGCAAGTAAAGGATTTATACCCTTTACCAAAGCTTCCTGAATAAATGGTCTGATTGCTAATTTTTGACTTCCACTATTTGTTAAAACAAAATAGTAAAGCTCTCTTTTTTGCTTTAATCCATCGAAATAAGTGCTTAACCCAACTATATTATGATTTAGAGAATTACCTAAAATCATTCCCGAAATAGGAATAAAATAACGAGCATCAAATACATAATCCAATCTAATAATCAAGCCTAAAAAAAAGCCGTCAATAATAACTAATGAAAACAATACTGCCAGTGAAAATGGAATAAAAAATGTTTTTGCACTAACTTTTATTCTTTTTATGCTAGTTCCGGCACTTATTAAAATCATAACAATTACCCAAGCTGAGTTTATCCAAGCATTATTAAGCTTAAAAATCCACTCTAGATAAACAGCAACAAGAGCTAATTGAACAATCATTCGCAAGCTGCTAATTAATAAATCTTTTACCAGCCTAACACGATAGTACAAGAATATTGCAATCGGAATAATCATCACCGAAAACCCGATAATCAGGTTCAACAATTCTATATCTTGAGTTGATCCTTTCATAAATTAATAATTTTATCTGCACTTTCTATCCAAACCGGATTATGAGATGCCGAAACAATTGTTTTATTTTTCAGATTTCTTATAACTTTTAGTAATTCTTCAGTTGATTCTGCATCAAGCGAAGCTGTAGGCTCGTCCATCAAAATTATTTGGCGTTCAAGAGATAAGCAAACAGCTACTATCAGCCTTTGTTTTTGTCCGCCACTCATTTGATCGAACTTTCGTGTATAAAATTCCTTTTCCAGTCCCATTTGGCTGCAATAATCCAAAATCAAATCATGTTTACTCTCAAACCCCAACATTTTTACAAGATCGGAGCCATTATCCACAGGCAAATGAATATTTTGAGGGATATATGCCAACTGCGACCTAACAGCAGCAATATTTTCAGCATTTAAACCTAATCCATGAACTGCTATCTCTCCTTTTTGTGGCAAAACATATCCCTGAATAAGTTTTAAAATAGTTGACTTACCCTTACCAGATGCTCCTGCAAAACAAGTATGTTGATTGATTTCGATTTTCGCCGAAAAATCTACGAATACAGGTTTATTATCAAAATTGAGAGATATGTTTTTGAATTCAATCATAATGTAAAACCTATTTTCTGCAAAAATAAACTAATCACAAACAATAATAACATCAATTTACTATTTTTGTCTAAAGCTTTGAAAAACTCATGGACGACAAATTACAAATATGGCTGGCAAAAATGAATCCGGCTGCAAAAGTTACTTACGAACAGGAATCATTTTGTCTTACAAGCGAAGAAATTCAATCACAATTTTGCGACTCCAATTATTGGCACTCAACAGGACAACCCAGCTCTTGGTTAGTTCAATCTATAGTATCAAAAGTAAAGTATAAATTCAGAGGTAAATTGCCACGTAATAAAGCGATTGAACTATCTGCATTTATTCTGCAAATAAGTACTGCTGAAATTGAAAGTGCTCTGGACTGGAACGCAAATTATAATGCCTGGCACGATGGAAGAAGCGTTGAGGACTGCCATGTTTGGTTGAAGGATGAGTGATTTTATTCTTTTACTACAATTTTATCTTAACTCCCCCCATTACTGCAATTCCCGGAGCCGGAACATTGGCAATATCAAAATATTCAGTGTTTGTAAGGTTGTAACCGCTTATATAAATATCAAATTTATTAAATTCGGCATAAATTCTAGAGTTTAGCAAAGTACTTAATGGAAATTCTACGGTCTCTGTGTAAGCGTTTTGGTCAAAATCAAAAAATAAGTACTCGCCATTACGTTTAAATATATTTAGAGTCCAATCGGCAGAAAGATTCTTATAAATTTTGTGACTTAAATTAAAGACAAACTTATGCTTAAGCTGGTCCAGTGTGTACTTAGATTCCAACCCCTCTGCATATTTATCCTGATATATATACGAATACACTAAATTTATGCTTTTAACAAAAAAATCTTCCTTAAAATCACGGTATGCAGCAAAAACCTCTATCCCTGCAACATTTAGTTCGGTGAGATTTTTTGTTTCCCAAACAGTGCTGTTTTCTTCGCGAACCCAGGATATGATATTTGTACCGTATCTGTTAAATAAATTGAGATTGATATAAGAATTTTTCGAAATATAATATTTTGCTCCTGCCTCAAAACTTAATGCCTGTTCCGGAATAAGATCAACATTTCCGATGTTCGAAGGACCTTTATAATATAATTCAGTGAATGTCGGTAAACGCATTGACTTATTCACCCCTGTTTTTATCATAAATTTTTCACTCAAATAATAACCGACATCCACTCCATAATAGTAATTCATGCCGTATTTTTGATTATGATAAATCATCAGACCTGCATTAAAAAGAAATTTCTCAGAATAATATCCGTGTTCGGCAAAAAAACTAAGATTTTTACGGTCGTCAGATTTGTCATACAAACCATTGTGAATAGGTTCTACATCATTACCCAAAACACTAGAATAAATCTGTTCGTAACGATACTCACCACCAATTGCCGATTTCCCGAATCTCCAATCCTTTTCTAAATTAAAACCCGTACCTGCAATATTTGTAAAATGATTATTATGTCTTTGGTACCAACTTACTGTATCGCCTGTATTGAAGTTTATCCAATTACCTCCTATTTGAGTATAATAGTCTTCAGTTTCCCGAAATAACTGGAATTCATCTACTAAAGCTCTATAATAAATTTTGTAATCCCATTTCAAATCTGTTCCACCTGAAAATTTACATGCTGCAAAGCCTGTTCTGATTTTTTCGTACTGATTTGAATACATGGGAGTATAAAAGCTAAATGCTCCATAATCTTTGTACAAAAAACCAAGCATTGATTTAACTTTTACTCTGCCAATCGGAAAATTATTCTCATAGTAAACATTTGTACGATTATAATCAGTATTTTTCATAAAGCCATCCGAACGCGAAAAAGACAAGGTAAGATTTTGTTTAAACTTCTTTATAACATTATCTATTCCCAATTCTGTATTAATAGTATTAAAACTACCGTATGACAAATCTAGTTTTAAAGCATTTTTTTCCGGGATTCTACTAATAAAATTTACTGCTCCTGTCAGAGCATTTGCCCCAAATGTTCTTGATGCCGGACCGTATAGAACTTCAATATTTTCAAGATTTGTTAATCCAATTGGAATACTTAAACTGTAATGTCCGGTTTGCGGATCACTTAAATTTATTCCGTTTAATAAAACCAAGGTCTGGTCGAAACTACCACCTCTTGTACTTATATCGGACTGCACAGAGGAAAATGAACGCTGTCTAATATCAATTGCGGAAAAATCCTTTAATGCAGTACTTATATCATTGTCATGAGAAATATTTAGATTTCTGTTATCAATAATTTGTATTGGTCTTAGCATTTGCTTTTCCGAAGTTTCTGTTCTCGAAGAATTAATTACTATTTCTTTAAGAATTATCGTATCAATAGTTTGCGAAAAAACTATTTCACCAATAATTATTAACAATACACATATTATAACAAGTTTCACTACTTGATTTTTTTTGCAAAAATCGTATTTAATTTTGTAACCTGACAATAAAAATACAAGTTTTTGTATTTTATGATTTTTAAAAATAGGTCTATATAGTTCAATTATGTTATTTTTACAAAGATTTGTAAAGTTTAAAATGAAGTTTTTTATATCCTTATTATTATTATTTTCTTGTTATACTATAATTGCTCAGGATAATGGAACAGCAAAATTTGGACGTAACAGACATTTTAAACTTACAGATTTTAGTTTAAGCTATTCAGGATCTATTTATAATTTCAGTTCAAAGTATTTAAACCACGTTCACGATTTATATGCTTATTCTCCGCCACAATGGGAAAATACTGATTCTATGCTTTATCATGACAACAGATCTGTAATTAATGCAAAACTTAATCTCCAAAGACAATTAGGAAATGAACAGTCTCATTTATATGGTAATTTATCATTTGGAATATGCATTAGTACGGGAGGAAGGATAAAAGCATCTTATATGGCTCAATATCATTCGCATACCGATTCGGCAATCATCAATTCCGAACCGGTAAGAAATCTGGACACAACAATAGTTAAGCAAAATGAATATGTTTATTATTCTACAGACGTAGGATTTGATATTGCATTCACAGTAGGCTCACCACCTAAAAATACTTTTTGCGCAGAATCGGGTGTAGGAATAAGTGGAATGAGAAGTGTTACAGAAACTATGTTCTATACCGAATCTTTTTCAATAAATCATAATTACATAAATCAATATAACAGATTTCTTAATTTTGATAATCTTCAAACATCTACAGTAAAAGTGCAACCTGCTTCTCAAATTCTGATAAAAGCCTATATCCCATTAATATTCACCTACAAAATGACAAGAAATCTTTCTTTAATGACCTTATTTCATGGTGGAGTAGAGCTGCAAAAACCTGAAAATAAAAGTTTTTATACTTATCCGTATTTTACTATTGGAATAGGTTGCAGATTAAGATTTTAGTGTATTTTTCCCAAACTCTTCATTTATTCAATTACCGGATCAGGATTTTGTGCTTTTTTAGCATTTTTAATCGCTTTCTCGTGTTCATGATATTGCTTTTCCAGTTGTTCAAAATTGATAAGCGTTCCTTGTAGTTTAAATTTGTATTTATTTGCAAACGCAATTTGAGTTTCCTGCGATTTTTTCTGTACTAAAATAAGTTTCCAATATATATCCAAAATTATTTCTGAAATTTCAATACTATTGGCCTCCGTTATCCCAAAGCTAATCTTATCAATTAAATCGGTGTATTCATTTTGTAATATTTTTTTACAATCAGCCATATTCTCTAAAGCAATCTTTTTATAGTTGATTTCTTTATCGAATTCTTCGAGTTTATTAATCGAATCAGTATAAATATCTACTATTCTAACAAGATTACCAATTTGGGCATATTCCTTCGCAATGCTAATACTATCAATATTATCACTAATCGAATTATTTATCAATTGTTCCGTAGTCCCAAACAATCCATTAATTCCATCAATCACAGGGCTATAATAAGTAAATATTTTTTCATGATAATCCATTGCAGCTTCTTTCTTTTCTTTTGATACATAATTGCACGAAAAACACATTACAGCCAAAGCGATAACAAATAAAATAGTTCTTGCTTTCATTTTTTGTAATTATAAATATAATTCAAAGAAACATAAATGTTTTTAATTTACAAAATACATCGGTTTGCAGCTATCCGTCATGCTGCGAATAAGTGCTTTTGGCACTGGTGGTTGTCAATTTAAGTTTATATTAGATAACAAAACTTTATTTGAATTTAGTCCGATGTCTTTTTGCATTATTAACACAGAATTTATTAATAACCACAGACTTGAATTTATTCCTTGTCTGAGGTTATTTATGAATTAGTTTTTCAGGCATTTTGAAAGTACTTATAGAATAATTGTTTTTTATATTCTTACTTTGTCAGCACCATTTTCTTCGATTCTATTGTTATTCCGTCTGCGACAAGATAGTAGGTATAATTTCCGGCACTCAGGTCATAAGCATAAACAAGTAATTCGCCACAACCACGTTCCTGTATTTCTACTTGTTTCAGGATATTACCAAGATTATCAATAAAGACAATTTTTGCTTCTTTAACGGTTTCGGGTATCTGAAAACTTATTGTGGTTTGTTCTCTAAACGGATTCGGTACGTTCTGATTTAAGACAATAGCCATTTTATTTTCGAGAACTACTTCCTGTTGAAAATCTGCAGGTTTTGTTGTTTTTGCTTCTATTTCGCCCAGATTATCGAAAACAAACTGTTCGAGATTGTTAAGACGACTTTCAAGCATATTTACACTTTCGCTGAGACTGTCGTTTATGTATTTCAGCTCTTTTACTGACTCAACCAGTACAGGAATCAGACTGCTGTAATCAATATACAAAATTCCGTTTGCATCTGAACTTACCACTTCAGGAAATATTAGTTGTACTTCTTGTGCTATAAGTCCCAAATTTGTTCCTTCGCTGAGATTCCGTCCCGGGTTATTGGCTATGTCCCACTCGAAACTTACTCCTTGCAACAACATTGTTTTGTTTAATGCGTCTTCGATTTCGTTTACGTTGGTTTTAAGTGTTATATCCGACAACTCCGACACAGACTTGATATAATCATCGCCATAAGTATAGTGCAAATTGAAATATCTTATCTCCGAATATTCGCTAATGCCGAATGCACCCAAAGACCTTACCGCCCAGTAAACAACAGTATCATTTTTGTACGGGAAACCCATTTTTAGTATTGTATCAAAAGCAACTTGTGATTCAAATAAATCTGACATATCCGGAGAGTAAGAATAATCAGCAATATAACAAAGAGCTTCTTCGGCGGAATGCCAGGTAAAAATACCGCTAAAACTTGATGCTTTAACTGCATTCCCACCACCATAAATAGTATCATTATTTTCGGGTGAAATTAGTATCGGCGGTTCTGGAATTTTGACTAACTCGGTTAGGTTGCTGTCGAGTTCTTTGACTGATTGTACTAATATTGGAGTTAGTTGTAAATAATCCAGACTTTTATACGGAATACTTTCAGATATAATATTACCGGCAGTATCAAACTTTTCCGGAATGATTTCATTACTTACAAGTTCAGGGAATACAGTTTCGACTTCCTGTGCTATCAAACCATATTGCAAGTCAGTAGGGAAATTCAATTTATAATTTACAGTATCAAAATAAAAATTTACAGGT
>Ga0209200_1002687_pt1 | contig 16027 bp, 7 predicted proteins | sample AD_UKC033_MetaG_FD_184406 | JGI IMG/M metagenome (GOLD analysis project Ga0209200, IMG submission 184406) | Active sludge microbial communities of municipal wastewater-treating anaerobic digesters from USA - AD_UKC033_MetaG (SPAdes) (version 2) | ecosystem: Engineered > Bioreactor > Anaerobic >...
AATTCGAAAAGCTACCAGTGTGGACGGCTTGGCTCACGCACAAACAGACTTGGCTGAAATAGAAGCCATAAACGAGTATTCCAAGAAATATCACCACGAGCAGAACTCTAACGCTGATTTCGAGCCTCTCTCAGAAGACGAATTACACGGGTTTGTAAAACGAACACTTCGACTTGTGGGAGGCTGTTGAGGAATGAAAAAGATTGGAGATCTTTTCAATTATAGTTCGAAAACTGAACCATCTGGTCCGGTGGAATGTCTCGGCCTAACATTTCCGAACGACGAGGAGCGGCGGAAGCATTTCCTCGGTCTCCTGAGTGAGAAACTGAAGGACCCCGAGTTCCGCAAGATCGAGGGATTCCCTATCGGTTCGGACGAGGATATCCTGGCGCTCTCCGATCCACCATACTACACGGCTTGTCCGAATCCGTTTATCGCGGATTTCATCAAGCACTTCGGCAAGCCCTACAATCCGAGCAAGCCATATAGCCGGGAGCCGTTCGCCGCGGACGTGAGCGAGGGTAAGAACGACCCGATCTACAACGCCCACTCTTACCACACCAAGGTGCCGCACAAGGCCATCATGCGGTACATCCTCCATTACACCGAGCCGGGGGACGTGGTTTTCGATGGATTTTGCGGGACCGGGATGACGGGCGTAGCGGCGCAGATGTGCGGCGACAAGGCGGTGGTCGAATCGCTGGGCTACCGAGTCGACGAAGATGGGACGATCTCTCGGCAGGAAACCGACGAGAATGGGAAGACGATTTGGAAGCCATTTTCAAAGCTCGGTTCACGCCGCGCCGTACTGAATGATCTCTCTCCGGCGGCCACCTTCATCGCCTACAATTACAACACGCCGGTGAATGTTGTGGAGTTCGAACGGGAAGCAAAGCGCATCCTGAAGGAAGTGGAAACCGAATGCGGCTGGATGTATGAGACGCTCCATGTAGAGCCGGCTTCCAGCCGGCTGATCTCCGCATTAGAGTTCACTCCCTGTGATCCTTTCAAAACCGAAAAGGGAACATACAGAAAAGACAATCTGCCTCACATTCAGGTTCCGGGCGCGACCTATTTCATAACCTTTCGGACTCATGAGTTTCGCGCGCTCTCCCCGGAAGCCCGCGGTATCGTTTTAAACGCTCTGTGTCATTGGGATAATCAGCGGTGGAAACTCTTCTCGGCCGTCGTCATGCCGGATCACGTTCATATGGTCGCTAAACCGCTTCCCAAACAGGGGGAACAGTATTGGGATCTTTCGGAGATATTGCATAGCGTCAAAAGTTTCAGCGCCAACGAAATTAACAAATTGGAAGAAAAAACGGGAAGCCCTGTTTGGCAGACAGAGAGTTATGACCGAGTGATACGAGACGCCTATGAACTCGCCAATGAACTGGCTTACCTTAACCATAATCCGGTTAAAGCGCGTTTAGTGAACGAAGCGGAAGAGTATGTTTGGAGATATGTGGCCGGTGAATTGAAGACAGCCGGCTGGAAGCCGGCTCTACTGGGCAAGATCAACTATACCGTCTGGTCGGATGTATTTGTATGTCCGGAATGCACGCGTGAGATCATCTTTTGGGAAGCGGCGGTGGATAAAGAAGCGGGAAGCGTTAGGGATGAATTCCCTTGTCCGCACTGCGGGACGCTGCTCACCAAACGGCGTATGGATCGGGCGTGGGTCAGCAAATATGATCGCGCCATCAAACAAACGGTTCGTCAAGCCAAACAGGTGCCCGTGCTTATTAATTATTCCGTAGAGCCGGCTTCCAGCCGGCTTATGAAAGAAGCAGAACCCGTATCCAGCCGGCAGTCAAAACGATTCGAAAAAACACCGGATAAAGCAGATTTGGCGTTGATTGAGAAAATCGAGAACAGCAATATTCCCTATTGGTTCCCGACGAACCGCTTGATGGAGGGCGGTGAAACCCGGCGTAACGATCCCATAGGCATTACCCATGTGCATCATTTCTACACAAAGCGAAACCTGTGGATACTGAGTGCGCTAAGAGAAGAGATAAAAAGCTGTAGGTTTCACCATCAACTGTCTTTTTTGATCAGTTCCTACGATCTCACGCATAGCACATTGATGACAAGGATCATCTTCAAGGCTGGTGGCAAAAAACCAGTTTTGACTGGGTACCAGTCTGGAACACTTTATGTCAGCTCCTTGCCTGTCGAAAAAAATCTGTTTGAGGGTATGAGACTGCAAAAACTTCCGATCATTAAGGAATCGCTTGCAAGTGTAATCAAATGGAATCTCACATCCTCCGCAAGTGCACAGTGCGCGTCGCTTGGTGACGATTCGCTTGACTATTTCTTCTTCGATCCACCCTTTGGATCAAACTTGAATTACTCAGAACTCAATTTCCTTTGGGAATCCTGGCACAAGGTATGGACCAACAACAAATCCGAGGCCATCGAAAACAGTGTGCAGGGAAAAGGGCCGAACGAATACCGCCGTCTCATGACTGCCTGCTTCAAAGAGGCATACCGGATTTTAAAACCCGGGCGCTGGATGACAGTAGAGTTCTCCAACACGAAAGCATCGGTCTGGAACAGCATCCAGACGGCACTTACTGACGCGGGTTTTATTGTGGCCAATGTTTCTGCACTCGACAAACAACAGGGGAGCTTCAAGGCGGTCACCACGCCGACCGCCGTCAAGCAAGATTTGATCATCTCTGCGTACAAGCCCAACGGCGGCTTTGAAGAGCGTTTCCGGGAAGAAGCCAGCACCGAAGAAGGCGTGTGGGATTTCGTGCGCACACATCTGAAATATCTCCCCGTCGTCAAAAGTAGAGCCGGCTTCCAGCCGGCTGATACGAACGACGAAATTAAAGCCGGCAGGATGCCGGCTCTACCGCCCGACGAAATTAAAGCCGGCAGGATGCCGGCTCTACCGCCCGACGAAATTAAAGCCGGCAGGATGCCGGCTCTACTGTTCGTCACGGAGCGGGATCCACGCATCCTATATGACCAGATGGTAGCTTACTATGTTCGCAAAGGGTACCCCGTACCGTTGAACAGCGCGGAATTTCAAGAAGGGTTATCCCAACGTTTCTCGTATCGTGACGGCATGTATTTTCTCCCAGACCAGGTGGCCGAATATGACAAGAAAAAGATGGCCGCTGGAGCTGTGGAGCAAATGGCGCTCTTTGTCTCCGACGAATCCTCTGCCATTGCCTGGATTCGCCAACTCCTCAAAGACAAGCCGCAGACATTTCAGGACATCCATCCGTTGTTCCTGAGAGAACTTGGCGGCTGGCAAAAGTACGAGAAGCCGCTGGAGCTCTCCGAGCTGTTAGAGCAGAGCTTCCTACGCTACGACGGCAAGGGCGAGGTGCCGAATCAGATACACAGCTACCTCTCCACGAACTTCAAAGAACTTCGGAACCTGCCCAAGGACGACGAGAGTCTGCGCGCCAAGGGCAAGGACCGCTGGTACGTGCCAGACCCGAACAAGGCCGGCGACCTGGAGAAGCTGCGCGAGAGGTCTCTCCTCAAGGAATTTCAGGAATATGTGGTGCTGGCTTCCAGCCAGCGGAAATTAAAGGTGTTCCGTCTCGAGGCCATCCGCGCCGGATTCAAGAAAGCGTGGCAGGAGCGCGATTACGTCACGATTATCGCTGTCGCGCGAAAAATCCCCGAGAGTATCCTCCAGGAAGACCCGAAGCTCCTCATGTGGTACGATCAGGCGCTCACCCGCTCGGGGGAGGATTCATGATGACAGAAAAAGGAGAGATTAACTATGCATGCGCATGACCGATTTCTACCAGAATGGTTTAATCGTATTCGCTCTCGGCAAATCACACTACCGCGATTTCAAAGGTTAATGGCGTGGGGACACGGAGAGGTCTCTGGACTATTGACGACGGTTCTACGCGGCCTGCCTTCAGGCGCGACGCTGATCCTAGAGGTCAGCGATGAGGAAAAGTTCAAGAGCCGCACGATGACCGATGCGCCGGAGTCGGGAGAAAAGGTGACCGAGCAACTCCTGGACGGTCAGCAGCGGCTGACGGCCCTGTGGCGCAGTCTGCACGATAAGTATCCTGACCGGAGCTACCTGATCGGCTTCGAGGATGACCCCAGTGGCGGGTCCACAAAGCTGCCCTATGTCTATGGCCAGGCCCGCTGGTACAAGAACGGCAGTCGATATCCGATATGGGTAGATGATCCAAAGGAGTGTTGGAACCGAGGGTTTATCCCAGTCACCTTGCTTCGACCGGATGACATCTTCCCGGAGATTCGTCAGTGGATCGTCGCTTCTGTCGAAAATGACCACGATCGGAATGATAAGCTATTCGACCAGATCATCGCATTGCGCGACAAGGTGAAGGCATTCAACTTGCCGTACCTGGCACTACCGGCCAAGACGCCCAAGGAAGTAGCTTTGGACGTCTTCATCAAGATGAACACCAGTTCTGTGCATCTGTCTACTTACGACATCGTGGTGGCGCTGGTGGAAGAAGAGACCGGGAAATCACTACACGAGCATGTGGACGCTTTGAACATGGCCGTTCCGCGTGCGGCGGAATACGCTGATCTCCCTAGTCTGGTATTAGACATGGTCGCTCTTCGCCAGGATCGCAACCCTAGTCAAGCAGGGTACCGGGGGATCGACTACACCCGGATGCTCAACGAGTGGGATTCGGTCGTCCAAGGCATCAAGAATATGGTGAACTTTCTCGAAGAAGAGAAAGTTTTTGACACCGAGCGGCTTCCGAGCTACACGCCTATCCCTGTTATCGCTGCGCTTTGGGAGCATTTGCCAACACAACCGGATAAATCCGGTAATGGGCGGGTTCTTCTACGCAAATACCTCTGGCGGGCTTTTCTAACTTCACGTTATGAGCAATCAACGACCGCTAACGCTTTACAAGATTACCGTGGATTACGAAAAGTACTCCACGACTGTGGGACCGAGAACGATGTACCGATTCTGAACACGGAATCTTATCCACTTCCTTCAAAGGAAATGGTGTTGCAGGCCGATTGGCCGAAACGCAAATCGATCCTTGGCCGCGGGTTATTGTCACTTCAGCTCTGGTACGGCGCCGAGGACCTGGCCGACGGGTCGTCGGCGACGATCACTACCATTACATCCAAAGAGCATCCTCGAGAGTATCACCACCTCTTTCCGGCTGCGACGCTCGACGATGCGGGAATCCCTGATGAGCAAATATCCCGAGCGCTCAACTGTGCTCTGGTTACTTGGCGGACAAATCGTACTATTTCGGACAAGGACCCCATTACCTATCTGAAAGAACGGGCGAACAACTGCACACTTGGGGAAGATGAGATGAAGCGGCGATTGAGAACGCACCTCATTCCCTATTTCCAGATAGCAGTCGGTTATGATTGTATCACCGACGATGAGCGGCGCAGGCGGGTAAAGAAAGATTATGACGCTTTTCTGTCTGCAAGGGCCGATATCCTAGTAAAGGCTGCTCATAGCCGGTGTGAGGGTAAACGTCTGGAGCTAAGCGAGCTGTTGGATGATGCAGATTGACGCAAGTCACTGGTACTACAGCCCGGACCACGGTCAGCTCTGTCAGGTTATCGAAGCCCAGACGCTCTGGGGAGAGACGACCTGTCGCGTTTGGCTGCCCGACCGCGACGCCGTAGTCCGCATCCCCTTTTCCAGGCTCAAGTCCCTGGAGAGCGCGGGGATAGGTTCGCCGGAGGATATTGCCTACATCGCTGCCGCCGCGCGGGTAGCCGATGCCCTGAACCAGGACGTCCTGCTCGCGCCCATCGAGTCCTCCGTTATCCCGCTGCCGCACCAGTTACGAGCGCTGTCCCGCGCCATCGCCAACGATCGTGTGCGCTATCTCCTGGCGGACGAGGTCGGTCTGGGCAAGACCATCGAGGCCGGGCTCATCATGCGGGAGCTCAAACTGCGCGGGCTGGTCAAACGAACGCTGATCATCGCCCCGAAGGGGCTGGTGAGCCAGTGGGTCAGCGAGATGCGCCTGCACTTCAATGAACACTTCAATCTCATTCTACCCGAAGATCTTCGCACATTGCGGCGCATTTCCTCAGGACTGAGCAATGAGGACTTAGGACTGATTAATGTCCCGACCGGGGCTCATACTCAGTCCGCAGCACTCAGTCCTCATCCCTCAAACGCCTGGCAGATGTTCTCCCAGGTGGTCGTGCCGATGGACTCGGTCAAGCCCCTGGACAAGCGCCGCGGCTGGAGCGCGGCTCAGGTGAGCGAGCACAATCGTGAACGGTTCGAGGACCTGATCTCCGCCGGCTGGGACCTGGTCATCGTGGACGAAGCGCACCGACTCGGCGGCAGCACTGATCAAGTAGCCCGATTTAAGTTGGGTCAGGGGCTGGCTGAAGCCGCGCCTTATTTTTTGCTTCTTACGGCCACTCCACATCAGGGCAAGACCGACGCCTTTCATCGGCTGGTTTCCCTGATCGACGCCCAGGAATTCCCGGATATCAGCAGCGTCACCCGCGAGCGGGTCCAGCCGCACGTCATCCGCACCGAAAAACGACGCGCCATCGACGCCGATGGGAAACCCCTATTCAAGCCAAGACACACGCGACTTTTTCCGGTTTCCTGGGAAGAACGTCATCACAATCAGCAACTCCTTTATGAGACGGTTACGGAATACGTTCGGGAAGGCTACAATCAGGCTATGCGGGAGAAGCAGAGCTACATCGGCTTTCTGATGATCCTGATGCAGCGTCTGGTGGTCTCCAGCACGAGCGCCATCCGCACCACACTCGAAAGGCGGCTTGAAGCGCTCGCCGCACCCCAGGAGCAACTGACCCTGTTCCCGCTCGCCTCCGAGGAGGAATGGGCGGATTTGGACGGCCAGGAGCAGATCGACGTGTTGCTTCGTACCCGCCTCAAGGCGCTCAAGAACGAGCGTGCCGAGGTCAAATTGTTGCTGGAAGCTGCTGCCCGCTGCGAGCAGATCGGACCGGACGCCAAGGCTGAGGCACTGCTCGACTGGCTCTACCACCTTCAGTCCGAGGAGAGCGATCCGGAACTCAAGGCGCTGGTATTTACCGAGTTCATTCCTACTCAGGAGATGTTGCGTCGGTTCCTGACCGAGCGTGGGTTTTCGGTCGTCTGTCTGAACGGCTCCATGGACATGGAAGAGCGTAAGCGGGTCCAGGAGGCGTTCGCCAAGGATGTTCGCATTCTCGTCTCCACCGACGCCGGTGGGGAGGGTTTGAACCTCCAGTTCTGCCACGTGGTGATCAATTACGATATCCCATGGAACCCGATGCGCCTCGAACAGCGGATCGGCCGGGTAGATCGTATCGGCCAGGCCCGTGCGGTGCGCGCGGTCAACTTCGTCTTCGAAGGCTCTGTCGAGCACAGGGTCCGGGAGGTGTTGGAGCAGAAGCTCGCCGTCATCTTCGAGGAGTTTGGCATCGACAAGACTGGCGACGTTCTCGACTCGGCCCAGGCAGGCTACATGTTCGACGAGTTGTATGTCGAGGCGATCCTCAACCCCGAAAAGGTAGAGGACTCCGTGGAGAGTGTGGTCGCCCGCCTGCAGGAGCAGGCTCGCGAGGCGCGCGCGACAGCATCGGTACTTGGCGCGACCGAGAACCTGGAACCTGGCGAAGCCCAGCGGCTGCTGACTCACCCCTTGCCCCATTGGGTCGAGCGCATGACCGTGAGCTATCTGAAGGCGCATGGCGGTCGGGCTGAGAGGAGAAGCCAAAGCTGGAACCTCACCTGGCCCGATGGCGAGACCTACGAGAATGTGGTTTTCACCGGCAAGGAAGCTGAGAAGCTTCCGGCTTCCCGGCATTTTACCCTTGAAGAGCCGAAGGTCCGCGGTCTGGCCATGCGGCTTCCGCGTTTTGCGCCGGGCCAACCGATCTCCATTGTATCGCTCCCAGGTCTCTCCGAGGGAGTTCAAGGCTTCTGGTCCTTGTGGCGGATCGCGATTGCCACGATGGAGTGGAACCGTCGGCGGATCCTGCCTCTCTTCCTGGCCGACAACGGCATGGTCTATATGCCGACAGCCAGACACGTGTGGAATCTGCTACTCACGGAAAGCGTACAGCTCAAGGCCCATCTTGACGCCGATGTCTCCCGGTCCGCTTTTGAAAAGCTGAAAAGCGCCGCGGAGGAACACGGGAAACCTGTCTACGAAGCCCTCACGCAAGAGCATAAGGGCCGCATCGCGCGCGAGCGCGAAAAAGCCGACTACGCCTTTGCCGCGCGCCGCAAGACCATCGAGCGGTTTGGCCTGCCGCAAGTCCGCAACTATCGACTGAATCTGCTTTCGCACGAGGAGCGGAGTTTCCGGGAGCAGCTTGAACAGAAGGCTCATGCCTATCCCGAAATGGTGCCGCTACTTGTGATTCGGGTGGAGGGCGGTGGCGATGAGTAGCTGGCGCGATCAAATCCTGAAGGAATTCACCCCGAAGGTAGCCCGACTCACCCTGGTGGCCGACCCGGACGGACTTCTCCTTGAAGAAGGGATTCTCGAAGGCATTCGCGAACGTGGATTCGAGCTGATCCCGTTCGAAGACCACATCGCGTTCCGTTACGCCTACGAGTCGAAGTTCCGTTCCCAATGGGATAAAGAAGCGAGAAGCGCAGCGTCCGAAGCGCGTAAAGATAACAGTCTCAACGCGCCACGCGCTCCGCGCTACACGACGCAACCGATACCCGATATTGTCGTTGTTCTTCACTCCATGGCGCATGATTTGGAAAAATTACCTTACGATCTTTTACAGGCCGGTCGCAGGCTCTCTTTCAACCTCGGGGACATCTTCCCAAACCTCAGTTACCCGGTTGTAACCGCCCTGGATCGTGGGGACCTCGATGCCCTGTATGAGGCTTCGATCCGACATGCCCCCGGCCAGTTGGGCGACAACGCCACCAAGGAATTCGTCCTCCGACATGTCTTTCAAATCGCGCCCGAGCTGGTCAAACAGCCATCGGACCTCTTGCGGGTGCTGTTGCGCCGTCACTACCGTGGCCAAAGAATCCCTGCTGACCTCGACGGGCGGTTCGTCCAGCTTCTACGCCAGAGTAACGTCTTCGACGACTGGCCACTTGAGACGCTTGTTTCGGACAGGGAAGCCTTCTTCGCATTCCTCCAGGAGCGCTGGCCGATCTTCCTTGACCACTACATGACCAAGGAAGTGCGCGAAAGCCCCGGTAACGGTTATTCTCAGGGATCACACCCCGCACTCCATACTCCGTACTTGCTTCCTTTCGACCACCAGGACATCCGGGTCTACATCGACAACCTGTTCGCCGAAGGGGTACTCCACTCCGTTCCACACGAGCATATGGATATCTTGTCCAAAACCTGGGTTAGTATCGGCGTTCGTACCGCTCCCATCGAAGACAGATCCCGTCGACTGGGTAAGCTCATCGACAGACTGGAGTCATCCATTCCGACCGAGGACGCGAAGCACACGGACTGGTTCCATTTTGCCCGCGGATGGGCGGAAGTGAGTGTGATAAGTAATGAGGACTGTGGACTGAGTGAAGATCAAAGGAGCCGCCTGAATGAACTCTCGCAGAAAATCGATGAACGCTTTCTCGCTTGGATTAAAAAACGTTTTGCCGGACTCGTTCAGTTGCCTCCCAACCCGCCGGTCATGGTTCATCATATCCCTCGCTTCTTGGCCAACTCATTACTCAGTTCTCATCACTCATCACTGCGATCACCAACTAAGCTTGCTTTATTGGTGATCGACGGCCTTGCCTTGGACCAATGGCTGGCAGTCCGCGAAGTACTTGCCTCAAAGCAGCCCGGGTTAATATTCCGGGAGCAGGCGGTCTTTGCCTGGATTCCTTCGCTCACCTCCGTCTCGCGCCAGGCAACATTCGCAGGTAAGGCTCCCATCTTTTTCCCGGACAGTATCCAGACTACCGATAAAGAACCGACTCTCTGGGCACAATTTTGGGCGGATCAGGGCTTTACGAAAAACGAGGTCATCTACATCAAGGGGCTTGGCGACGATGGTCTGGGAAACGTTTCCGAAGCGCTTTCTCACCCAAAGGCAAGGATCGCCGGGTTGGTCGTGGATAAAGTTGACAAGATCATGCACGGGATGGAAATGGGCAACGCCGGGATGCACAACCAGGTATGCCAGTGGGCCAGGCAGCCGTACTTGAATACTCTCCTCGATCTGCTCTTGGATCGGGGTTTCCGCATCTATCTGACTTCTGATCACGGCAACCTCGAAGCGGAAGGTTGTGGTCGTCCATCCGAAGGAGCCGTGGCGGACCTGCGCGGCGAACGAGTCCGCGTTTATTCGGACGCAACCCTTCGCCGCAAAGTGAAAGAACGCTTTCCCGATGCGTTGGAATGGGGGACTGTTGGTCTCCCGGAGGACTACCTCGCCCTGCTTGCCCCGAATAGGCAGGCGTTTGTCGAAAAGAAGAAGCGCGTTGTGAGCCATGGTGGCACTTCAATTGAAGAACTCATCGTTCCGTTTGTCTCTATAGATAAAAAAAGGGGATTAGAACGAATGGAAATTCCAAAATGACGCAAAGAACGGCCAAAGTAGGGTACAGTCAACGAATACGCCTGGAATGGTTTGAACACACAGTCAACCTAATCTTGGAAGGAAACGAGAAAACAGCAATTAACGTTGCCTTGCAGGCGTTCTTGAGGGACAAGGTGTCAATTGGCGGAAGTGCGAAGGGTTGCAATCGTGACAAAATCATCAGTATCCTTCGCACGGTATGGCTGACACCGAGGAAGGAACTGGAAATACTACGTAAAAGGGGGCTGAATTTCCTTGCCGATCGATCCTCATTGGTCAATCCACGGGATTTGAGCGTCGTAATCCATTGGGGAATGGTTACGGCTGCCTATCCGTTTTGGTCGGTTGTAGCCACCCAAACCGGTCGTCTCCTGAAGCTTCAGGGCTTTGCTTCAGCTTCTCAGATCCAGCGCCGGATTCGCGAGCTGTACGGGGAGAGGGAAACCGTTTCCAGAGCTACCCAGCGCGTACTACGTACATACTTTGACTGGGGCGTGCTTCAAGAGACCGGTACAAAGGGTGTTTACTCGGCAGAGGCAGCGATCGCCGTTAATGATCCCCAACTCATCGCCTGGCTGGTTGAAGCCTCTCTCCACGTCCGCACGAACAGGTCAGCCCCGCTGAAAGAACTGTTTACCAACCCGTGCCTTTTCCCTATCCAGATAAAACCCGTGGCTGCCGAAAATCTCGTGGCTGTTTCACCCGGACTCGATCTTTTCCGCCACGGGTTAGATAACGAACTCATCCTGCTCAAGAAGCAAATTCGGGCTTAATCAAGCGCTCGACAAACCATGCGCTTGATCAAAAGCGGGCGGCAACGGGACCGAGTATCTATTGAATATTTAATCCGATATTATATTCATTGGAATGATTTAGTCAATTATGATATAATATCGTCAAAGTTTACGAATGCCTTTGATGCCGGGGTAAGAAGGGCGTATCGCCGGGAAAAAATAAACAAACAAATCGGATTGATACCGGTTGAAAGCGGATTCCGCCATGTGTTGAACGGGGACAACCGATAGAATCTTCTGGCGCCTAACGTCATCCCTTACTCGATCACCGTCCGGACGATCCGGAATCCCGTCCCGTAGAAACGGATAGAGGGATCGCCCATGAAACTCCGGAAACAAAGTTTGGAATCATCCGGCCACCAATAAAATATGCCGCCGCGTGTGACGCGCCCGTCGGATCCGCTTTGAGGGCCGGTAGGATTCATCACGGAACCGGAATAGATGTAATTTGCGAACCAATCGAAGCACCATTCTTCGACATTACCGGTCATATCGTAGATACCGAGCTCATTCGGAGCTTTCTGGCCCACCGGTTGAGTCTTTGATCCGGAATTATCACAGTACCATGCGACTTCACCCAGGTTGTTCCCGCCGGAGTAAACGTACTTGTTTGTTTCGACACCTCCGTTAATATCGGCGTTACCGCCGCGCGCGGCATATTCCCATTCCGCTTCGGTCGGTAAGCGTATTCCGGCGACCATCGAAACATTTCTCGTGACCTGGCCTGCAGGCGTTATCGTATTCCCGTTGGCATCGTACGCGGGGCTTAATCCCATTTTTCCGCTCAGCCAGTTGCAGTACGCAATCGCGTCCCACCAGTTCACATTCATCACCGGTCGCGTTCCCCTTCCCCAGCCGTTGTCGTAGGGTTTGGAACGTCCGGTATCGTCGCAGAAAGCGTCAAATTCGTTGAAGGTGACTTCGTAAATGCCCATCAGGTAGGTAATACCGATGACGACATTATGTACCGGTCCCATCCATGATGTCTCCCACTCTTCCAATCCGTCTCCCATGCGGAAGTATCCTGGTCCGATTTCGACCATGGGTGTCGGCTGGAGAAACTGCATCCCCCCGGTTCCGGTTTCGAAAACCCATTCTTCGCTGGGAATAACGGATCCGTCACTGTTGACAGCTTCGATTTTCCATTTGTATGGCGTTTTCCGCGCCAAGTAAGGCGTGTTAAAGGTTAGCGGTTGCGCTGGTTCTTCGGGGTTTCCGCCCCCCCGTTCCGGCCAAACGATGAACGGTTCATAATAAAAATGATCGGAAATGGCCAAAAAAACGCGGTAGTATTCGACGTATACGCCTCTCGGGGATAACCCGTCAGGTTGGTCTGGCAAAGCCTCCCAGGACAGCGTCGCGTTCAACGCCTGATTGGTCGCTTGATTGGCGGGAGTTAGCAAGGTAATTCGAACGATCGGTTGCATATAAACGCAGGAACCCAAAAAGACACAGAGTATCACGGCCAGCAGAACGAATATTAAAAAACGAAACCGTTTCGACATCGAACCCTCCTCCTTCAAAAGACGCTCTGGTTAAGGATCGGCAGTTAATCTATGTATCGTCGGCAAACAAAAGAAGGAAACGGGTTTTCCGGTAATTCCTGAGACGAGCGCCACTCGGAAACACACCATGATTGTACCATAAGGTCTACTACTCCGAATGAAAAACCTTAGCGTAAGCGGCACGGACAAAGCGAAGCTCGGGGATATCCCAGGCGATATTTGATGGAATTTGCGCCGGTTTACGTTGATACGGCGATGTACCCCGCGCCCCCCCTCTGCCGAAATCGGACGGGTCGCCGTAAACCTCGTTATGCCACGTTTAGGGTAACGAAACCTCAGGCAGAACGGTTCTTGCGATACGGAACCCGACATCGCTTTCCGTGTTTTCGGGGAAGATCGAAAAGCGTCGGACGTTGGATAAATATGTTAAACCATCCTCACCGTCCTCGGTGCCCCAGGACCCGCCTCGCATCACCTTGAAGGAAAAAACAGGCGGATCGGGCTGTTCGGGTCCCGCAGGATCCGTCATCAACAGCGGACACCCTTCCGGTGCGTATTCAGCGCAATACATTTCCCACCAATCCGAACACATCTCGAAAACGTTGCCAGTCATATCGTAGAGTTCGAGTTCATTGGGGAGTTTTTGCCCGACTTCGTGAACCCGTCGGCCTGTCCCGTCTGAAAGATCGCTGTTCCAATAGAACCAGGCGTAGTTTGCGGGGAAAATACTCGTTCCGGAGTAAAGCGTATCACCCCCGCCCCCGCGCGCGCAGTACTCCCATTCCGCTTCTGTGGGGAGCCGGTAACCGCCGTTATCTCGCGGGACGATTCGCGCCTCTCCGGAGGAAGAATTGTAAGCTTCCGCGTATCCCGACATTCGACTCAGCCAGTCGCAGTAAAAAGTCGCGCCGTACCAGGAAACGCGTGTGACAGGCATCGCGGCGTAGTTCAGCGGAACGGTCACGTTGGGCTCGACGTTGGTGTTCGTCCAAGCCGTTTTTATCTTCCATTTTTTGTCGACGATGTCGTAATAGATACCGGTCGATGGGTCATCCCACCACGTCTCAATCACCGGCCGCCCGTTCAGCCATCCCATCCCTTCCGTCGGATACGCCGGGTCTTCCTCATAAAAAGGAACGCCAACGTTATTGAGAAATTCCAGAAACTCCTGATTGGTGACTTCGTATTTGCCGATTTCGAAGTTCTTCGTCAAACTGACCGCGTGGGCCGGCTGATCGTTGAAATACCAGGGCGGTATTTCGCCTCCCTCCCATTCCGGGTGGAAGTGGTCTCCCATCGTAAATTGCCCGGGGGCTATCGTCACCATCTCTCCGGGTTCTTTCATGGTCGTGAAAGAAAAAACGTTGGATTTTCCTTCGACAATTCTTCTACTGCTTTGTTTATCGGCTTCTTCGACTTCCTGATAGGCAAAGACCTGCCAACGGTAAGTCGTATTGTAGTCGAGTACACGGCTTTCGACACCGGTTGCGGCAGTCGTATACGAAATGCGATTTGCGGGATTCCACCATTCGCTTTCTTCCGCATAAACGACAACATAATGGTCTATTACAGGATCCTCTCTGGTTTTCACCTCTGTTTTTATTGTGGGAAACCCGATCCATTGGAAAAACACATTGAGCCCTAAGCCAGTTTGAGTATCACCAGGCCAAAGAAGACGCACGATCGGAAGATCGGTGTCATTTACATTATAAAAGCAGGCTGAGAATAGAAAAATAACGCAAATAAGCAGAAATCGGAGTGCCGCCTTTTTCATTGTTTCACCCCCGAAAAGTTGTATTTATCAACGTAATGCGCGCCGTGGCTTTTACTGAGGATATCTTCAAGAAGGCTATGCCAGAAACAATTCATAAAGCCTGAAGCCGACGGTTCGCTCATTTGCGGTTTTATACGAAAATCCGTTTTATGTCTAAACGATTCGGTTCATCAGGTGGTAGAACCCGGAGTGATCACGATTTTAATAACAATATTATACACCGTTATTATGTCATAACAATAAAAAACGAAAGGCGATTTACGAACCGTTTTTCGCCCTTCCCACGATTTCTTGGCAATAAGTGTTACAATGTTCTGGTACATCTCGGATTCTGTGGAACCGAAAGAGGAAAAGAATGAAGGAAAAAAATCATAACGAAAGCCCCCCTTCCATCACATTAAAGGGGCGCTACGCCACGGTAATCGTCTACGCACAAACAGTAGATGAAAGTGCTATCGCTCAGATCATCGCTCTCTGTAATCACCCCTTTACCGAAGGAACGCATATCCGCGTGATGCCGGATGTCCATACCGGCGCGGGATGCGTGATTGGGTTGACGATGGACCTGAACCGTTCCAACGCCGTGTGTCCGAATCTGGTCGGTGTCGATATCGGTTGCGGGGTCAGGGTGTCGGAGTTGGGAAAAGTGTCTTTGGATTTACATCAGCTGGACGAAACGATACGAGGAACCATACCCTTCGGGTTGAATGTGCATTCTCGAACGTTTCGAGAAGATTTGGACTTTTTCTACGCGCTGTTCAATGAATTAGTCATCAAAGATCAGATTAAAAGTCGCGAAAAGATGGAATGGCTAGAGCGATCGCTTGGCACCCTGGGAGGCGGGAATCACTTTATCGAAATCGATACGGACGAAGACGGGCGAGCGTACCTGATCGTCCACTCGGGTTCCCGTCATTTTGGGTTAACCGTGGCGAAGCTCTATCAGGAGAGGGCGGCAAAAAGTATGAAGGACTCTGGCAAAGCCGATCAGGCAAAAATAAAAGAAATGGTTCGCACCCTGACAGCCGAGGGAAAGAGCCATCAGATACCCGAAACATTGAATTTGATGAAAAAAGCGTCGGCTATAAACGGGCAGAATCGCGATTTGGCCTATCTGATAGGAGAGGACAAGGATCACTATCTTCACGATATCCAATTGATCCAAACCTACGCGATACGGAACCGTCAACGGATTGCCGAAACGCTCCTTCAGAAGATGGGGCTCAAAGAAGTGGACCGTTTCGAGTCGGTCCACAACTATATCGACGATAGGAATATTCTTCGCAAAGGCGCGATCGCGGCGCATGTAGATCAACGCGTGATTATCCCTCTGAATATGAGAGACGGGTGCATTCTGGGAATGGGGAAAGGGAACCCGGAATGGAACTGGTCAGCGCCACATGGCGCGGGTCGCTTGATGAGCCGGCATGAGGCAAAAAAACGCCTTTCTTTGGACG
>Ga0209200_1002688_pt1 | contig 16023 bp, 7 predicted proteins | sample AD_UKC033_MetaG_FD_184406 | JGI IMG/M metagenome (GOLD analysis project Ga0209200, IMG submission 184406) | Active sludge microbial communities of municipal wastewater-treating anaerobic digesters from USA - AD_UKC033_MetaG (SPAdes) (version 2) | ecosystem: Engineered > Bioreactor > Anaerobic >...
CGACAGTCCTGAACGAGACCAATGTCAGCTATCAATGGATGATGGATAATCTCCCGGTCATGGGTGACGGAGTAACTCACTACTATCACCAGGGGCCGGTCTTTAAAGATGACCCGGATCCTGTGGTACAGGAACAGCTCCGATGGAATCCCGAAGAGGATACCAACATCCGGGAGAAGGATATGGGTGCCGTCAAAGGGACCGCGGTGAAGGATCTGGTCAATCTTGTTGGCGGAATGGAGCCTGGTGATACCGTCACCATTGGGGCCGTCGATGGATTCTCCAAGACGTTTGGGTACCAGAATGTATACCTGCCCCCTGATCGCCAGGGACCGATGGTCGTCACCTGGTACCGGGAAGATGAGGGATATGTCCCGGATTATTCGAGCGGGATGAGGCTGATCTTCTTTGCCGATGCATCAACAAATCTCTGGGACATCCATGCATTTGGAAACTGGGACTGGCACGAGTCGGCCGATCCTGAATATTATTATTACTACACACAAGGCAGCGAGCGATACCCTACGACAACAGGGTTATCAGTGCAGATGGTCTCTTCCATTCGTATCCATGAAGGTGCAGATACAACCCTGCCTGTTACTACGACATCTACCCCCTCAATTCCCCTGAGTGTCCTTACGATTTCTTCCGGAATCATCGGAGGACTATGGATTGTTCTTTCCAGAGGTGATCCAAAATGAAGCCACAATTTACAAAAAAGAAGGCAGTGATAATCGTCCTGTTGAGTATATTCTGCTGTGCAGGGGCCCTTGCCGTGCCGACGACTGAGCTGCTCGTATCAGCGTATGGAGCAGATGGTACCCTGTCCATGAACAATACCGTGACCATCCCGTGGATGGAGGCAAACCTCCCGGTCCAGGGTGATGGAAAGACCCACTACTATCACCAGGGCCCCGTCTTTGTCGAATCCAAGGAAGGACAATGGGACATGAACGAGACCACTAATTTCAAAGACATGGGAGCAGTCAAAGGTACCGCCGTCCGCGACCTCTGCGATCTTGTCGGAGGGATGAATCCCGGTGATGACGTGATGGTAAAAGCAGTCGACGGGTATCATGTTGAGATCCCGTACGAGAATATATACCATCCTGATCCCCGGCAGGGGAACATCACCGTATGCTGGTTCAACGGTGAAGAATCATCAGTGGGAGAGCGGCAGGGAACGGGCTATCCGCCCTCGTACCACGTCGGGATGCGGCTTCTGTTCCTCGCCGATACATCAACCAACAGTGAAGGGAAGCATGTCTTTGGCAACTGGGACATGCATGAGGTGATGCCCGCTGAACGCATCCACCTGTTCGATAACCTGTACCCCTCCACCGGGGGTTACACCGTGAAGTGGGTTGATGAGATCCGGGTGTATCGAGATGGGTACAAGGGATCATCAGATCTCCTCCCCAAGTCCTACGAGTCGAAGGTGAACGAGACCTATCCGGCTCCTCCCACAGAATCTCCGCTGCTTCTCACCACCCTCCTGGCAGGATGTGGTGCCTTCCTGGTATTCGGGAGGTGGAATAAATGAGAGAGAGGGCACTATCAAGAACGATCGTTCTTTCCGTGACCATCCTTGTCTTTTCCCTCACTTTAGCCGGATGCACGGCTCCAGTTCAGGACTCGCTTGCGGCGGACTGGCGGCTGACCATCAACGGGACTACCGAGAAAGTGCTGACGATGAACGATCTCAGGGCACTTCCCGCGGTGAACGGTCATGGGTACTGTGTCTCTACGACCGGCTTCAGGTTCGGCCCCTACACCTGTAAGGGTGTGGATCTCCGGGATCTCAGCGCGGTTGCCGGAGGGGTGGAGGAGGGCAAGCAGGTCTGGGTCTCTGCCCCTGACGGATATCTCTGGGTCTTTGATTCAGACCAGCTTGAGGGACGAGGATTCGTGACCTTCGATGAGAATCTGAAGGAGATTCCATCACCCCCGTTGCGGATCATCCTGATGTATGAGCAGAACGGAACTCCCCTGTCCTACGATGATGGCGGTCCGGCCCGTATCGCAATCATCTCGGAACAGCCGGGGGTCATTACCGAAGGGAGCGCCTGGGTGAAATGGGTGGATCGGATCGAGATAAGGGAATGAGGAGCGTCGCCATCGCAGTACTCCTGGTAGGGAGTATCCTCCTTGCAGGATGCTCTGGTTCCACTCCGGCACCAAAGACCCTGAAGGTGATTGCGGCAGGCAGTCTCCTTGCTCCCTTTGCAGAGGCGGAGCAGGAGTTTGAAGCCTCACATCCGGGCGTCGATGTCCAGATCGAGGGGCACGGGAGCATCCAGGTCATCCGCCAGGTCACCGACCTCGGCAGGTCTGCCGATGTGATTGCTGTTGCCGACGAATCCCTGATCCCCGACCTAATGTACCGCCCCATGAAAAATTCGTCACGCAACTATACTGACTGGTACCAGCCCATATCCACGAACGAGATGGTGATCGCCTATACGAACAAAAGCAGGTATCACGAGGAGATACGCCCGGACAACTGGTACCGGATCCTCGCGCGGCCGGATGTCAGGCTGGGATTCTCAAACCCGATGCTCGATGCTGCAGGGTACCGTTCCCTGATGGTGCTGCAGCTTGCTGAAGAGGAGTACCGGGAGCCTATGCTGTTTGAGACGCTCGTCACCCATCACTTCCCTTCGACCATCACCGTTTCATCCGGGGAAGAGGTCACCACGATCTCCCTCCCCGAGATCATGCGCCCTTCCGATGACAAGGTGGTCATCCGGGACGGGAGTATCTACCTGCTCTCACTTCTCTCCGCAGGGGGGATCGATTATGCCATCGAGTACCGGAGCGTGGCAGAAGGGATGAACCTCTCATATGTCACCCTCCCGCCATCCATCCATCTCGGTTCTGCGGAATATGCCGACCGCTACCGCGATGTCACGGTCATCCTGGGATTTCCCCGGTTTGCAACCATCGGCAGTGAGCGGAACGGCCTCCCTGTCGTGTATGCAGTGACCATCCCGGCAAACGCTCCGAATCCGGATCTCGCCCGCGAGTTTATCGGATACATCGCCAATGAGTCAGCAAAAGGACGCCCCGGATGGCCCGCACCGCTGCCGGAAGGGGCAGTCTCATGAGCTCCCCGGAGCAGCCCCTTAGGAAGAAATACTGGTCTTCGGGAAATTCTCTTGCCGCCTTCTGGATCCCCGGGATGATCCTTGTCGGGATCATTGCCCTGGCTCTCCTCGTGATTACCATCCCGGTCCTCAGGAACCCGGAATACCTTGCCGGTGCCGCCAGCGACCCGGTGGTGTTCCAGGCGTTCTTTGTCACCTTCCTTGCAGGGTTCTGTGCGGTCGGGATCCTTGCTATCACCGGGACACCGCTGGCGTATGCACTCAGCCGGAGCGATACTCCTTGGAAGGGAGTCGTTGAGACCCTGGTGGATATTCCGCTGGTGCTGCCGCATACGGTTGCAGGGCTCATGGTCTACCTCCTCTTCATGTCCAGGGGGCTGCTCGGGGCTCCGCTTGGCGGGATCGGCCTGACCTTCGAGGACGCCTTCCCCGGCATCGTTGCCGCCATGGTCTTTGTCGCCATCCCCTACTATGTGAACGCCGTGAGGGAAGGATTCGGGAGGGTGCCGGTCCAGCTTGAGAACGTCGCCCGGAGTCTTGGTGCTTCGCGGGCCAGGGCGTTTGTAACGGTGACCCTGCCCCTTACCACCCGCCACATTATGTATGGTGCACTCCTTGCCTGGGGAAGAGCTATCGGGGAATTTGCTGCCGTGATCATGATCGCCTACTTTCCGGTGGTAATATCGACCCTGATCTATTACCGTTTCAATACCGGCGGGATCGCAGAAAGCCAGGCCATCGCATTCATACTCATCCTGCTCTGCCTGGTCCTCTTCTTCGTGTTCAGGTTCCTGACACGCCGTGCCGGGGTGTACGATGATCGCAGTTGAAGAGATCAGTCTGACCCGCGGGGACTTCTCATTTGCAGGGATCTCTCTCCAGGTTCCCAAATCCTCCTATACGGTGCTCATGGGGCCTTCGGGTGCAGGAAAGACCCTTCTTCTCGAGAGTATCGGGGGATTTCTGCCGGTCACCGGAGGGAGGATTCTGGTAGCGGGACGGGACGTCACGATGCTGCCACCCGAGAAACGGGGAATCGGGTTCATGTACCAGGACTACTCACTGTTCCCGCACCTCACCGTAGAGGAGAACATTGCGTATGGGCTGAAAATGAAGGGGATTGCGTCCCGCGAACGGACCAGTACGGTGAAAACACTCCTCTCCTCGTTCTCACTCCAAACTCTCGCCTCCCGCCATACCGGATCGCTCTCGGGCGGGGAAAAACAACGGGTGGCGCTCGTCCGGGCACTCGCGACCAGGCCTACCGCTCTCCTCCTCGATGAACCGTTTGCCGCCCTCGATCCGGAAGCACGTTTGTCCTGCATGGACGAGGTGAAGGCCATCCAGAAGGATCATGGGCTCACGATTCTCCAGGTGAGCCATGACCGGGATGAAGCCTATCGCCTTGCCGATCGGGTGGTGGTGATGGATAATGGCAGGATCCTGCAGACCGGCACCCCAGCCGCTATCTTCTCCCATCCCGTCCACCCTACCGTAGCCGCTCTCGCGGGATTCGAGAACATCCTCAAGGGAACTTCCGGCTCATCGGAGGGGGGAAGAACCCGGCTCTCGATAGGTACCGGCACCATCATCGCCGACCGCATAGTGCCTGCCGGAGACCGCATCCTTGCCTGTATAAGGTCACGCGATATCACGCTTGCCGGGGCTGATATCCCACTGAGTGAGCAGGTCAATCGTATCGATGGGCAGGTGATCTCCATGGTAGCGACCGACCATGGCTGCCAGGTCCGTTTCGCAGGTCCGTTCCCCCTTCTGATCGACATTCCAGGAGATCGGTCGTCATGGGAGTATCGGCCTGGCGAACAGGTTGTCGCATGGGTTGCTCCAAAAGACGTGCATCTCATCCGCATTCCGAAAAACACGGGTGATGGGGGGAATGCCCCGTGAAGTATCAGCTCTGCATGCTGCTTCTCATCCTCTGCCTCCTTCCGATCATAGCCGTCCCGGCCGGAGGGGCTACCACTGCCGTACGGGTTGTCCTCTATGCTGCCGATGGGTATACCATCCTCAATGAGACCACGGTCGACTACCGCTGGATGGAATCACACCTCCCGGTGATGGGTGACGGGACGACCCAGTATTACCACCAGGGACCGGTCTTTATCGATGATCCTGACGAAGCGACCGAAGAGGCGCTCCGCTGGAACCCTGAAGAAGATGTGAATGTCGAATCAAAGGGCATGGGTGCGGTGAAGGGTACGAAGGTCAGTGATCTCTGCGAACTTGTGGGAGGAATGCAGCCTGACGAGGAGGTGAAGATCGTGTCAGCCGATGGCTGGAGCATGCGGTTTGCTTATGCCAATGTCTATGAGTATTCAGGCCGGGAAGGGCCGATGATACTTGCCTGGTATAATGGGGCAGAAGCGCCGGGGACCTGGGAACGGCAGGGTGTCGGGTATGTGCCGGAATACCAGTCCGGCATGCGGCTGGTCTGGCTGGCCGATACCAGTACCAATCTGCAGGGGTTCCATGCTTTCGGAAACTACGACTGGCACGAGGCTGCAGAGCCGGAATACTGGTATTATTACCAATCGGGAGGTGAGAGGTACCCTACCACGACAGGGCTCTCGGGGAAGTACATCTCAGAACTCCATATCCTGTCAAACCGGGAACCGGAAGGAGCGATCGAGGTAACCTCGAATCCTCCGGGGGCAAGGGTCTCCCTTGACGGTTCCGACAGCGGGTATGAGACCCCCTGCCGCCTCGAAGCACTCCAGGAGGGATTGTATTCCCTCACGGTCATGAAGGAGGGGTATCTTACCCCTGAAGAACAATCAGTGGAGGTAATCCCTGGAAAGAGCCTGCCTGTGCATTTTGACCTGGTCCCTGCCCCTGCGGGGGGAGGAGATTCAGGCACGGACTCATCGGGAAGTAGCCCGCTCTCCCCTCTCCCGGACCTGGCAATCCTCGAAGGAGGGCAGTTGGCGATGATGGAATTTCTCCGTATAAACGGCAGCTTTTCCGCCCATCCCTCCACTACCCTGCCGTTCACCCTCAAAGGCGGGGAAGAGGGGGCTGTTGCCTTTGACAAGAACATATCGGATTCCTCTCCAGAGCTTCTCCGTCTCTACCTGTTTTTCGATCGAAGCAGTGCTGATCCCGGGATCGATGCTGATCCCAAGGTTTCCCTGGTCACCGATCAGGGTGAAGTGACACCGATCAGGACCTGGGTTGAACGGGGCGAGGATGACCGGCCTTACGCCACGACGCTGGTATTCTTACTCCCGGTGGTGAACCCGGATGGCACGGTAATCATGCGGAGCAGGAACCATGCTTCCTGGAATGCTACGGTAGCGGGAGGTCTGCTGCTGATGGGATACGAGGACCCGGGAGCAGGCACTAACGGGGTATGGATCGCAGAAGGGGCGGATCTGATCGGGGAAGCCCCCGGCCTTGGGAGTCCCCTGACCCTGGCAGAATTTACCGGGCCTTTCCCTGACCGGGAACCAAATGCCACCCTCGTCCTGGCAACCACCCCAGGCTCAGCAGCAGGCAATCTGACCTTTTTTATCAACGGTGTCAGCATGCCGGGTCGATTGGTTTCCGGCGAGAGCCCTGTTGCAGTCCACGAGATACTGCTTCAGGATGGGACCGGATCCATGGTACGGTTTCATACCGGTGCCGATGATTCGGTAGTGACATGCCGGGTGGCAATCCTTTCAATGGATATTTCTGACCTTGCGGAGGATACGGCAGGATCCATTCCGACTACGGGACCGATCACTCCCGGTACGACAACCCCTGCCGTTGCCCTCCCTGGGGAGTCGATACCTGCCCCGGAAGAAGCGACACCTCCCCTTACATCCCCATCAGGTACACAGAAGCTGCCTGGCTTCGACCCGATCGGGAGCTTCCTCTGCTGGCTCCATAATTTCGTTCTCTGGCTGCAGGGCATGCCGGCCGAACCATGTTATCAGCGCGATGTTACCGGATTGCCTTTGAACACGACACCGCCACCCACCCCTGATATCCCGCAGGCAGAAAACTTCACAATGACAGTCGTTTCATCTCCTGCCGGAGCCGTGGTGGTGCTCGATGGCCAGCCGACCGGTCTGATGACTCCATGCGAGCTCACAGTGCCATTCGAAGGAGAACACACGGTGTTACTGACAAAGGAGGGATACCAGCCTGCTGAACAGGTCATAAGGGGTAATGAAGCTATTGAGGTGCTCCTCCATCCGATGGTGCCGGAACCGGTAATGACAACCATGCCTGCAGGTGCCCCTATCCCTGCAACCGGAACTGCACAGGCACACCATGGTGGGGTATCCATCCGGACCTACCCTGAGCAGGCTGAGATTAAGATCGATGGGGTCGTAGTGGGCTCGAGATCTCCTCTCCTCGTCTATCCTCTGCGGGAGGGATTCCACACAATATCGGCAGGGATCCTGACAACAGGGAACGCCTATGCATCGCAGAAGACGATCCGGGCATGGGTCTTCCCCGATGCGATCATGCCCATCGAGTTCAACCTGATGGGTGCCGCCTCGTCCGGCTCTGTCACCATCGGTGGGGAGGCCTGGAAAGGTACGTCGTTCACCGTGAATGGCTATTACCCGCTAAAGAGGGTCCCTGAAAAGGTCGAGTTTGCAGAGCATCCTTCGTTTGTCACCCTCATAAAGGACGCCGCCTATTATTCCTACACGATCTCACAAAGCAGCCGGGACAGCGGAGAGTTCCTTGTCCCGGCCAAAACACCCCTGGTCTGCAATCTCTCGATTGCGAGCGATCCAGCCGGTGCAGAAATTTTTATCGATGGTATTCGCACAGGGCTCCTGACTCCTGCGATAATCCCCAATGTATCTGAGGGTTACCACCGGGTTTCGCTCACTGCAGAAAACCGGATCCCGGTGACTGAGCGCATTTTCCTCGCCGAAAGCCATTGCCTCATCGGGGATTTCCAGGTAAAGTATTCACTTCCATGGTATGCTTCAGGGAGCATTGTTCTCACCAGCGATCCCCCCAAGGCGGCGGTCTCCATCCGGGGTCTGAAGACAGGCGAGGTGACACCATGTACCATCGACGGGATCCCAATCGGGGTCTGGGAGGTGCTGCTCACCCTTGACAAGGAGAAGCGCTACCTTGATGTGACGGTCGAGCCGGGCCAGACCAGGAACTATTCGGTGGTGTTTGACTGATCAATTGTACTGAATACTGGCAAAATCATCATCAAGGTATATTTACTTGATTAAAAATAATGAATGTTTAAAAACAAATAATTGTAAAGCCTGCAACAATTACCTAATTCCATCCCATACCAGGACTGTGATCAGATGGCTGAGTTATGTTCTCCTAATCGAGCTGAAAAAGTGTCGGTTCATTCAAAAGGACGATGCCTGCTGACAATACTGTCTCTCATTTTTATCGTTACCAGTGTGTCAGCTGCAACCACCCAGGTAGAGATAGTGAAGTATGCAAACGATGGTAAGACTGTCATCAGCCAGAGAACGGTCAGTTACCAATGGATGATGGATAACCTCCCGGTTCTGGGTGATGGGGTGACCCATTACTACCACCAGGGGCCGGTCTTTAAAGATGACCCGGATCCTGTGGTACAGGAACAGCTCCGTTGGAATCCCGAAGAGGACACCAATGTCCTCGAGAAAGACATGGGTGCCGTAAAGGGGACTAATATTAGGGATCTCTGCGACCTTGTGGGAGGAATGTCAACAGGAGAAGAGGTAAAGATACGGGCTGCTGACGGATGGAGTATGTGGTTTGGGTATAAAAATGTCTATGATTATTCGTCCCGTGAAGGTCCTATTGTCCTGTGTTGGTATCAGAATGGGAAATATCCTGATTCCGGGTATAATGATGGAATGAGACTGGTCTGGTTTGCGGATGATTCGGTCAATACCCTTGGGCCTGGCGGAACGGGTGTCCATGCGTTCGGGAACTGGGACTGGCACGAGGCTGCAGCACCTGAATACTGGTATTATTACAATGGCGGATGGCCAACAACGACGGGTTTATCAGGGTTTACAATAAGTGGCATTTCTCTTTACAGTGATGACCCAGTGCCGGTTATCCTGCCACTCCCCGGCCAGACATCAGTACCCACGGATCCGGACAAGGATGGACTCTACGAGGATATGAACGGAAATGGGGCGATTGGATTCGGCGACGTCGTTCTGTTTTTCACTCATATTGAATGGATAAAGGAGAAAGAACCGGTAATAGCGTTTGATTTCAGCGGCAATGGTGTGATTGGCTTTCAGGATGTTGTGGTATTCTTCAACCAGGTGGGTTGAGGTACATGGTCTTTTCAATTGTTGCCGGATAACGAACTGTCGGGAACTAATTGAACCCACTCACTTTTTTAGGAGGATTGGTGTAACGAGATTTTCCCACGAGAAGTAGAGGAAAAAAATTCCATTCATACCGCGCCGGGAGAATTGAACTGTTTATCAGTTGGTGTTTACTAAAACCCTTTATTAATTTATTATTTATCGTTTAACTCATTTTTTATCATGAAAGTAAAAATAGGATTCATTTCTTCTCTGGATAGTGAAAAAAAAGTGTAATTGGTCCATAAAAAGAGGCAGGCCATTATTTTTTAAATAATTATAAACTTACTATTTTTTAAAATTCTCTGAAGTAAATAATAAATCTTTTAACAGCTCCAGTTGACAATTCCATTGTTTTTGTTGTACATTTGGAAATTTCATCCAAACGAGGTAGAACCATGGACAAGAAGAAGACGATATGGGCATATTCGCTCATCTTTATTGCAGTATTGCTGTTTGCCACACCAGCGATAGCTGCGACCACGACCGTGCACATTGTACGGTATGCAAACGATGGAACAACGGTCCTGAACGAGACCAATATCACCTATCAATGGATGAGGGATAACCTCCCAGTGCTGGGTGATGGAGTTACCCACTATTACCACCAGGGACCGGTCTTCATCGATGATGATAACGAGACTCTCGAACAGGAGCTGAGGTGGAACCCTCAGGAAAATACCAATGTCCTCGAGAAGGATATGGGTGCGGTAAAGGGTACCAACGTCAAGGATCTCTGCGACCTTGTGGGAGGAATGGCTCCTGGCGAACAGGCAAAGATCCTTTCCTCGGATGGTTTTTCCAAATGGTTCGCTTACGAGAATGTATATGGGTACTCCTCGCGTGAAGGTCCAATTGGCCTTACCTGGTACATGAATGGGAATTATCCCGACTCGGGGTATTCAGATGGTATGCGTCTTGTCTGGTTTGCCGATGATTCGGTCAATACCCTTGGGCCGGGGGGGGCCGGGGTCCATGCATTCGGGAACTTCGACTGGCATGAGGCAGCTGCGCCTGAGTATTGGTACTACTACCAGCAAGGCGGTGAAAATTATCCGACCACTACCGGCCTTTCAGCGAAGTATGTGAACCGAATCTACATCTACAGTAATGAGTCCCCGCCGGCGGTCGCAGCGTTCACGGCCAATGTCACATCGGGCACCGTCCCGCTGACGGTCCAGTTCACCGGCCAGTCCACGGGGATTGCCCCGCTCACCTACGAATGGGACTTCGACAATGATGGAACGGTAGACTCCACAGAAAAGAGCCCAGTCCATACCTACAATACAGCTGGCACCTATACGGTAAAACTCACGGTTACTGACGCTGTGGGAAGTGATGATGACGAAGTCAAGATCGATTATATCACGGTGACTCCGCCATCCACTGCCCCGGTTGCCGCCTTCACTGTAAAAGCAATTCGTATACTGAATGGGAATTTTGAGACAGGTGTTCTCGATCCCTGGGTTCCAAGCGTACTCGTTCCCTATGGGGATACACCTGGCGTTCAATTAGTCACAACCGGAAGCTACAAGAAAAATACAACGGGGATCCGGATCTGGCGGACCCCTATTGGGGGTAGCAACTGGATCGAGCAGGATGTTGACCTGACAGATGTCAATGAGATCCGGTTCTGGAGATTACAATATGCGGGTATTGACAGAGAACTTCAGGTACTGGTAGACGGGGAGATTGTCGCACGATATAACGAGACCTCTGGCACAATAAACAGGTATGAGACCATCGACTTGTCTTCCTATGGTTTTACGGGGACACATACGCTCCGGTTTAATTCGTGGTGTTATGGTGGATCGGGCTTATTCAGCCTCTATCTGGATGACATCGAGGGCTATGGGACAACTGCATCGGGCACAGTACCGCTGAGCATCCAATTCACCGACCAGTCCTCGGGTACTCCCCCGCTCACCTACGCATGGGACTTCGACAACGATGGAACGGTTGACTCCGCAGAAAAGAGCCCAAGCCACATCTACAACGTAGTTGGTACCTTTACGGTAAAACTCACCGTGACCAATGCTGTGGGAAGCGATGACGAAGTCAAGACCGATTACATCACGGTGACACCGTTACCTCCGTCTATCAAGGTGGAATCTCCTAACGGCGGAGAGATCTGGCCGCTGGGTTCCCCCCAGAGCATTCAATGGAGCTATATCGAGAACCCGGGCTCCACGGTAAAGATCGAGGCACTCAGGGGAGAAACGGTAATAGCGACAATTCCCAATGTACCTATCGGGGCAAACGGATCAGGTATCTACAATCTGACAGTTCCCTCCAGTACACCATTAGGTGATGATTACCAGTTCCGGGTGACCAGCACCAGCAATCCGGCGTATACCGATATCAGCGATGCACCATTCACCATCAGTTCTCCGATTACGGTAGTTTCACCTGATGGAGGCGAGGTCTGGCAGCTGGGTTCCGCACAGGCTGTTCAGTGGGACTATACCGGGATCCCGGGCTCTACGGTAAAGATCGAGGCGCTCCGGGGAGAAACGGTAGTAGCGACAATTCCCAATGTGCCCATCGGGACGGGTGGATCAGGTTTCTACAATCTGACGGTTCCTTTCAGTACACCGCTTGGAGATAATTACCGGTTCCGTGTTACTAGCACCAGCAATCCGGCGTATACCGATGTCAGCGATGGACCATTCACCATCGCTCCTGATACTGGTTCATCTATCACGCTGGTATCTCCCGACGGGGGAGAAGTCTGGACGCAGGGTACCACACAGTTCATAAACTGGACCTATGCAGGCAACCCCGGGTCCATGGTAAAAATCGAATTCTTGAAAGGTTCAGCAGTCCTGAAAACAGTCACTGACATTCCCACCACATCAGGCTCTGTCTCTATACTGGTTCCCAATAGCACGCCTCCTGGTGATGATTACAAGGTGAAGATTACCAGCACCAGCAATCCGGCATATACCGATACCAGCAACGCACCATTCACCATCGGTCCTGATACTAGTTCATCTATCACGCTGGTATCTCCCGACGGGGGAGAAGTCTGGACGCAGGGTACTGAACAGTACATAAACTGGACCTCTACCGGCAATCCAGGGCCCACGGTAAAGATTGAGGTATTGAAAGGCTCAACAGTCCTGAAAACAGTCACTGGAATTCCTACAAGTTCCGGTTCTTATAGCGTACCGGTCTCCTACAACACGCCTCTTGGTGATGATTACCGGGTGAAGATTACCAGCACCAGCAACCCGGCATATACTGATACAAGCGCAGACACCTTCACGGTTCAATCCGCTATCACCGTCGTTTCGCCCAATGGCGGGGAGATCTGGCCGCCGGGGTCTGCCCACCTCCTCCAGTGGACCTATACCGGCACTCCCGGATCCACGGTAAAGATCGAGGCACTCCGGGGAGAAACGGTTCTGGCGGTTATATCGTCCAGCCACCCCATCGGATCGGCCGGGGCTGGATCGTTGAACCTCACCTTCCCCAATAGCACTCCGCTAGGTGATGATTACCGGATACGGGTTACGAGTACCACCTATCCCACCTGCACTGATACCAGTAATGGATTCTTCAGTGTTGGTTCGCCACCGGCCATAGACGTGCTGTTTAACGGGACCGTGTCACTCACTCCAGAAGCGACGTTCAATGTAACCGCGTCCAATAGCGGTGCAAACTATATCGTGAACCGTACCACTCCGCTTGGTGCGCTGGATGTAGCTGCAACCACAGCCGGGTTCACCTACGATGTTACAGACAAGAAATATGGGGAATCAGGAGCGCTTCTGCTGGACAACATCAGTATATATCACTACCAGAAGACACCCCGGATGGCCTGGTATGCCTACGTCAACGATGTATTCAAGGATGGGTACGACAATGCTGCCGACGCCCTGAACCTCATTGCGCTGAATGACGGCGACCGGGTGGAATTCTACTTTGTCAATGGTACTGTTGCGGACTCAACCAACCTTGCGGCGGTCAAGGCAAATGCCTCAGCCGCGGTCCTGACCATCGCTGATATTCCCTCTGCCCCGGTCATGGACGTGCTGTTTAACGGGACCGTATCACTCACGCCCGGAGTGACGTTCAATGTTACCGCTTACAATACGAACCTGTCGTATACCGTGAACCAGACCACCCCGTTAGGAGCCCTGGATGTGGCTGCCACCACGGCCGGGTTCACCTACGGCGTGACGGACAAACAGTGGTCGGGATATGGCGTCCTCCTGCTGGACAACATCGATACGTATCTCTACCAGAAAACGCCCAGGCAGGCTTGGTATGCCTATGTCAATGACGTCTTCAAGGACGGATATAACAACCCTGCCGGCGGGCTGAACCTCATTCCGCTGAATGACGGCGACCGAGTGGAATTCTACTTCGTCAATGGCGCTGTTGACAATCCCGAGAACCTGGCTGCAGTAAAAGCAAATGCCTCAGCCGCGGTACTCACCATCGCTGATACTACACCAGGTCCGGTCATGGACGTGCTGTTTAACGGGACTGTGTCACTCACGCCCGGAGTGACGTTCAATGTCACCGCTTACAATACGAACCTGACGTATACCGTGAACCGGACCACCCCGTTAGGGGCCCTGGATGTGGCTGCCACCACGGCCGGGTTCACCTACGGCGTGACGGACAAGCAGTGGTCGGGATATGGCGTCCTCCTGCTGGACAACATCGATACGTATCTCTACCAGAAAACGCCCAGGCAGGCCTGGTATGCCTATGTCAATGACGTCTTCAAGGACGGATATAACAACCCTGCCGGCGGGCTGAACCTCATTCCGCTGAATGACGGCGATCGGGTGGAATTCTACTTTGTCAATGGTACCGTTGCGGACCCGGCCAACCTTGCGGCGGTCAAGGCAAATGCATCAGCAGCGGTCATGACAATTGCTTCGACAGGGGTAATCCCTACCGACTGGAACCTCATCCTCGATGGGGCAAAGGTCGAGACGGTGACAAAAGCTTACTTCGAATCTGGTCTTGCCTGCCCGAGCTCCGGTCACCAGGTATTCTGGACCGATGGCGAGGGAAACGAGTGGGGCGGCGTCCCACTCTGGTTGCTGGTCGGCATGGTAGATGATGATCCGGACGTAGGGCCAGCCCATTTCAACTTCAATGATGGGCTCGCTGCGGAGGGTTACTCAGTGAAGGTGACCGCGGGAGACGGGTATTCCATCAATTTCGAGAGCACCGATATAGCCCGCAACAATGACTACATCGTGGCAAATACCCTGAACGGGGAGCCGCTGCCACTGCTCCGTCCCAACAGCACCAAGCCCTGCTTCCCGCTCCAGATGATCGGCCCCGCGGTCACCTCCGGGAAACTGATAGGGAACATCAACTCGATCGAGCTCGTTGGACTTCCCGAGCCGCCTGAGGGATGGACGCTCAGTATGGAAGGTGATGTGGTGGATATCATCACGCAGCAATACTTCGAGGAGGGCATTGCCTGTCACCACAACACCACTTATACCGATGGCAGCGGGAATGTATGGAGTGGCGTCCCTCTCTGGGAACTTTTGGGGGCTGTCGATGACACCGAGACCGCTTCCCACTGGACCTTCAATGATACCCGCGCTTCCACAGGTTACACCATTCGCGTGATCGCCGTTGACGGATTCAATCGGACCTTTGCGAGCGGGGATGTCGCGAGGAGCAGTAACTATATCGTTGCGAACAAGAAGAACGGCGAACCACTGAACGAAACTGATGCTCCGCTCCGCCTGGTGGGCGCGAATGCCACCGGTGGGAAGAGCGTGAGTAAAATCTCAGCTATCCGGCTCGAAGGCCTGCCTGCATACCCACCCGGAAACTGGAGCCTGCTGCTCGATGGTGCGATCAGTGATATCATCCCCCAGCCTGAGTTTGAGGACTGGGCCGCCTGCCATCCGGCGGCATATACCGATGGGGACGGGAATGTCTATGAGGGTATACCCCTCTGGCGTCTCATGGGGTGGGTCGATGACAGGATCCCCCATGGATCGGATGGATTTAACAATGCACTCGCCATTGCCGGGTACAAGGTGATCGTCACTGCCGGGGACGGATATAGCAAGGAGTTCACGAGCCAGGAGATAGGAACGACGAACGGCTTTATCATCGCGAACAAGATGAACGGGCTGCCGCTTCCTGTCGATGGAGAACACCCACCGTATCCATTACGCCTCGTCGGTGCAGGTCTCCCCTCCGTCCATTATAGCGTTGGCAACGTAGTCAAGATTGGGCTGACCGACTTCCAGGAACCCACCGAGATCCCGGAAATTACCATCATCAAGTATGCATCCGATGAGGTCACGATCATCAACCAGACCACGGTCGACTATGTCTGGATGGAGGCACACCTCCCGGTCATAGGCGATGGTGTGACGCACTATCAATACCAGGGCCTCACCCTCGATCCGGACGACCTCTGGGACCCCACCGAGACCAAGGGGATGACTCCGCCCAAGATCGATAACGCGATCAAGGGAACAAAAGTACAGGATCTGTGCAACCTGGTGGGCGGGATGGAGCCGGGCACCGAGATCACGTTTGTTGCTACCGACAATTGGGAGACCACGCTTCCCTACGACTGCATCTACCCCAATCCGCATGTTTATTCCCAT
>Ga0209200_1002693_pt1 | contig 16010 bp, 13 predicted proteins | sample AD_UKC033_MetaG_FD_184406 | JGI IMG/M metagenome (GOLD analysis project Ga0209200, IMG submission 184406) | Active sludge microbial communities of municipal wastewater-treating anaerobic digesters from USA - AD_UKC033_MetaG (SPAdes) (version 2) | ecosystem: Engineered > Bioreactor > Anaerobic >...
GGTGCGCAGATGGAAATGAATCTGTTGCGTTGGTTGCGCATTAGTCCGGGCATTTCCTATCGCAATACATATGGCAGCAATGGCCTGGGGCTTTCCGATAATAGCCTGAGCAATTGGTCGTACAATTTCACGGTTAAAATTGGTGGATTTGGAAAACGGCAGCGTGTAAAACATAGCACCGAAGAAATTTCGAACTAATTTGGTTATTTGTTGTTTAATTAGTTGTCGGGTTGAGTTTTTCGAAACCTGACAAACATACAAATACCGCGCTATGAAATGGCTTGATGTGCTGCACTATGCCAGCAAAGGAAATGCAACGCCACCTCGCAGGGTTGAAAAAACCGATGCGGAGTGGCGTGCGGTTTTAACGGAAGAAGAATATTATGTTACCCGCCAGAAGGGCACCGAGCGCGCCTTTAGTGGAGAATACTGCGAAGCACATGAACCCGGCCTTTATGCGTGCCGCTGCTGCGGAACTACCTTGTTTGACTCCAGAACCAAATTTGAATCGGGCACCGGATGGCCCAGTTTTATTGAGCCGGTGGAGCCCCACGTAATTAAATATACCAAAGACACCAGCTATGGCATGACGCGCATCGAAGTGGAATGCAATGTATGCGATGGCCACCTGGGCCATGTGTTTCCTGATGGGCCACCACCCACCGGGTTAAGGTTTTGTATCAATTCGGCCTCCATCCGGCTGATACACTAAGTGATAAACCAGAATTTTGTGCTTGAATTTTTTCCGAAAGCTAATGGTCACTTTACCAGCCGGTAAAACCTGTATCTTGCTTAAGGTTCTGTTATACGTGCGTAGCCCTGTTTTCTTTTATTAATTATTGTTCTGTCTGGCGTAGTTATTCAAAACCCGTGTGTACCTTATTCGATTGTATTGTTGTAAAAGATTCGGATAAAAGTTGAAGATAATATTTCCTATAAACAATATTGTAGCTGTAATCATTGAATTTGTCCAAAAAGCGTAGCTGGTTGTTAACAGGCAAAAAACAAACAGAACCGTATGCGACTTCTCGATGGTGTACGTCTCATTTAGTTTTTCTTTTATCATTTCAATATTTGCAACGTTGCGATGAGTTGGGAACTTCTTTCTGATTCTCCTATTAATAAAGTCTCCGTTTGTTGAAAGACGCTTGAATTTGTCTACACCCAGTTTTTTATAAAAACTCAAGTCAGTAGAGAATTGGAGTCGGTCATAAACCCCCTTTGGAAGCCGACTTACTAAATAGCTTATGACTATAAATACAAGCATCCATTTTAATTCACCAGAGCCCCTTACAAAGAATAATACACATGGCGCTAAAGTTGTTGAGCACAGAAGTGCAATCAGAATTAAATTCAGTCGATATTTTAATTTTTCCAGGTCGTTGTCAACCGCTTGTCTCATATTTTAAATGGTCGTAGCCGTTAATTATTTGAACTGGTTGGGCTTCATCTTTTGCCCTGCAAGTTTAGCAATTTCGTCAATGCGCTTTTGCCGGGTTTCGGGTCGTTTGGCAAGAACAAGCCATTGCAACATCATTTTTCTAACGGACTTGCTTAACGTTAGAAAATACTTCTTTGAACCTTTGTGCTTTTTGAATGCTTTCTCTAAATCCTTAGGGATGATGAGTTCTTCCACTTCATCTAAAATATACCACGAGCCGTTTTCCTTTGCAGCTTCTATGCTCTTGTATCCTGCTGGCATCATCTGCCCGAGGTTAATGAGTTTCTGTACTTTCTCTTTGTTGATTTTTGACCAGGTGCTGTTGGGTTTGCGTTTGCTGAAAAACTGATGTGAAGTTTCGTCATCTATTTTGATTTTCTTGCTGTCAATCCAACCAAAACAAAGTGCCACATCCACGGCTTCGCTCCAAGAAAGTGAAAATTTACCTGATGCTTTGGTATGAAAAACAAGCCATACAGATTGTTTTGAAAGATGATTTTTTTTTAACCAGTTTCTCCAGGCTGAAAGACTGGTAGGATAAAACGTGTCGGCTTGCATTGTACGTATTGACTATAATTGTCGATTGGCAGTGGTGCTCCTTGTTAGCCGAAGTACTTTGACCATATTTTTTCTTTCTTCAAGATAAAAATTGTACCGATGCCAAAGATTGTTCCGGTCGCAATTCCTACCATGGAATAAAAAGGTCTGTCGGGTATTCTAACGCTTAATTCTGAAGCGAAAGCCGCATAAAGTCCTAATACGGAATAATACATAAACCAAACGTGAACGGCTTTGTATTTTCTTTCAATATTTTTCAAAAACATGGGTATCATGCCGCCTGCCAATGTCAGAAAACCAACGATTGCAGTAATATGGAATATCCCAAAGCTTCCGGTTAACCGATAAATGCCCATAGCAGAAGCGCATACCAGGATCATCGAGGCGATATAGATATATCCAATTTGTTTATGTCGTTTTGTTCCCTTGTGTGTTGCCAGAACAAAAGCCCCGGCCAGCATAGCCAACAGGGCGGTGGTTAAGTGAAACCAACCAAGTGTTGAATTTACAAAGTCATACATTTTTTCTGTGTGTTGTGTTTCATTTAATGGTTTGTGGCTTGTACCAGGGTGTCTGCATTCTACTTCCCCGGCTTACTGGCGATTTAATATCTTTTCTGCATTGGTTTTATATATCTTCTTTAAGACTTTGTCTTTTAACCCAAGGCCATATAGGGGCCAATGATAACCGAAAAAATCTGTTGCATAAAAATGCTCATCGTTTGTTTGCAATATCCGGAAGGTGGTTTCGTACATATAATCGCTAATAGTATTGTCAGTACCAAATACCAGCCTGTCCTGGAATTTTTCGAAGAAGGTATTCATGTAACGAGGCACCGGTGATATTTCCGCCATTCTTGCAGAAAGATCGGCATACAGGTTTTTGTATTTCGTGAACAGGTTGCCCAGTATGGTCATATCATATTCACAATTGGCCAGATGACTGGCAATGAAGATGGTATTTGGATTGTCGCGCACAACATTTTCAAGGGTTCGTATGAGTGCAGCATGGCCCAGCAAACCCTGTTGGGTTGAATCAACCCGCCAATGGTATGCATTCATTAAGCCATCGTTGGTGGAATCCATGGGCTGGTACATCCACATGGGCTCTGCCACATGCACATTTACGGGGATTCCCAACTCACCGCATTTTTGGAAAAGGGGTTTCATTCGCGGGTCATCAATATGCATACCGTAGGCAATTGCCGGCTCCGAAAACATTTCACCAAATCCTTTGTCACCCAGCTCACCAACGCCTTTCGCACCGGCCTTCACACAGCGCTCCAACTCTTTCACCGCTTTTTCGCTCCAACCAGGTTCATTGTATCCTGTATAGTCGAATCCGCACCACACTTCAAAACGATCGCTGAAGGGCGCAAATACCTTGCATATTGAATCTAAAGAAGGTCCGGTTTTCTGTGCTAGTAAAACAGTTTTTTCTATACCAAACTTATCCATCCGGTTTATCCACTCTTTTATTCCCTCTACACTCTTTGCCTGCCGGGGATGGGCATGCATATCGATAACCGGAAATTTGGCTTTTGTAACTTTTGTAACAGGTATTCGGTAGATAGACTTCGGGCGATAATTTTTCAGCAGGATTGTCTCGGGATTCTGGGCTATGCATGTCTTGCTCAGTAATAGGTATAGCAAGGAAACAGAAAATGCTTTCAACATAATTCCGGGGTTTACTTCGTGTTACCATCTAAATTTAATACTTATAGTTAGTCTTACAATGGGATTAGGAGCAGAAGGAATTGTCACGCAGACAGGTTAAAACCCGAATGGGAGGGTGGGCAGCAGCCCAAAGCCCCATTATGCGAACCACCATTATACTGCAACGCCTTGCAAAACTTATTCAACCGCCTGCCTAAATACGCTGCGAAACCTGAAAAATGCTTTATACAAAAGAGGCTATAAATAGTATGCTTCAACGTGTCATGTTGCAGATTTTAGTCTTTTTCTCTTAAAATATAAACTGTTCCTTTTCCTTTGCCAATCATTGTAAGCACTTGTTCGTCCCGCAAGTATTGTAAATCCTTTTTCAACGTGCTTAACTGAATGCCGGGAAATTGCTTTGCCAAATCGCTTACTTTAATTGGTTGATTGTTTGCAATAAACTCTCTGAGTTGCTTTTGTCGTTCGTTGAGATAACCGCCTTTGGATTTGAACACATTATATTTTTGTTCCAATTTTTCGGTAAGTGTTTTCAAACTTTCCAAAAAGAAAATGAGCCAATTGTCAATACGTTCGTTTTCTGTCCCTCTGTTTTTCTGCCCTGTCATTAAGGCTTCGTAGTATTCTTTTTTGTGTTGCTCAATATGGTTTTCAAAGGAAATGTATTGAATGAAAACGTAATCGTTTTGCAACAGGCAAAGCGTAGTGAGCAATCGGGACAATCTGCCGTTGCCGTCTTGAAATGGGTGTATGCTCAAAAAATCGTAAATGAAATTGCCGGTTACGATTAACGGATGAATGTTTTTTTGTTCAAGTTTTTCGTTTGTCCAATCAATGAGTTCACGCATTTCGCCCTCAACTAATGCTGGTTCGGTAGTGGCAAAAATGGTGCGTTGTTCTCCTGTAGGATAGGTGGCTACCACTTTATTGGAAAGATGTTTGTAACCGCCTCTGTGTCGTTCGTCTTTGTTGCTGTATTTCAAAAGCATTTGGTGCAGTTGCTTGATATAACTTTCAGAAAGCTTGATGTCGGGATAATTGTCATAGATAAGTTCCAATACTTCGTAATAACCGATTACCTCTTGTTCATCACGGGTTTTCAACTTTGTGATTTTGATGTTGGTTAGCAACTCTTGCACTTCTTTGTCGGTAAGGGTTGCCCCCTCAATTCTTGTAGATGAACCAATGCTTTCAATGGTCGCAATTTTCCGCAACTCTTTCAAATAGCGGTTTTCCTTGTTTTCTACGATGTTCCACTTGCCTTTAAAGCCGTCAATATAACCGATGAGCTGCAACACTCTTTGGTTGGTGGCAAAGTCAAAATTGAGTTTCTGAATAAATTTATCCATATCTTATCCGTATTTTATCCAAAAAAGGATTACGAAAAGATACGAAATATTTGTATCGTATCTATATTTTATCTAAAACGTCCTGTTTGGGTGGTGGGGATTGGCTCTTTTTGTTTTGCTGAAGGGTCGGCTTGTGGGTGGGGCAAAATAAAATGTGCCAATAGTGTTGGCTAAAAATTTTTTCGTGCGGTGGGCTTTTTTTAATTATTTCTGTGACGGGTGTCTGTCAGGTTGAGTGGGGTCGCCCTACCATTGCCGCTAACGTTTGTGTTTGCGATGTGGCCGGTTTCCCAAACAGAGTCTTGTCCGCGAAACAAGACTGTATAGTAAAAATTGCTTGAAGTTAATACGTCACCCGGCCATAGCGCAAACATGCTGTTGTGGGCCGTTGTCGTCAGTAAACAAAATGGGGACTTGACTTTATTAGTCAGTCCCCAAGAATTTATCATTATTTCGTTCTTTTTAGAAATGTGCTCTTATGAGGAAAAGTCCAAGAACAATGATGGCAATCAAGAGCGTCCTTGTCTTTATAGTTATTTCTTGCCTTGGTTGTTTAATTAATACATAGATTAGTCCTATGAAGGAGCCTATAACGAGCGCAGTCTCCAAAATCAATAACATTTTGTCCCACATAACTTTAGTAGTTTTAGTTCCTTACCAATATCCCATGCACTCGGTAAAATCAGCCACCATTATTGCGGCACCAATCCACCCGGCATAACGGCTGGCCACTTTTCCTACAGCCTTCAAGATTACAGAACTTGAAGTCTGAAATAAAATGGTCGAGTGGTCGACCGTCAATTGTTATAATTAGGTGGTCGTTGTCCGAATACTCACTCTTTCCTTTTATTACTTCAATCTTGTTCATAATGCAATGGTGCACAACGTTGAGTGCATAAGCAGTGGCGGGAATAGGAGGGCTTGAAAATGGAGCGAAGCGAAATGTCAAGCCCGACCTGCCGCGACTTGTCCCACGACACTGAACGTTGTTTGAAAACTAAAACTACAAATTTTCACCGAACCCCGCCATTGATTATGCACATCCTAAGCTTGCATTAGAATAACTTTACAGCTAACCAGAAGAACAAAGAGAGGGTAAAGGCCAGTATGCACAGAGAAGCTTAGACTTCGTCAACATTGACGGCCCCCTCTCTTTTCTACTTAGAATTTGTACAGTTCACGAGGCCTTGAGCCTGTTTATAGGTTGTTAAATGCCAAGTAGATCGTTCTTCCTAAACAAATTTATTATGGAACAAGTTACAGAATTCTATGGTATTGACATCAGCAAAGATGTTTTTGATGTGTGCACCCCCGAAGGCAAGCACCTTCAGTTCACCAACACGGTGGAAGGCTTTCGGGCTTATGGAAAGCTTCTTTCGGCCAATAGCCGAAGTGTCATGGAAGCCACCGGATGTTACCATCAGCAATTGGCGGGTTGGCTGTTCACCCATGGCCATGGCGTTTCCGTGGTGAACCCGTTGATCATAAAACGGTTTTCCCAAATGCGGCTGCGCATAGCCAAAACCGACAAGGCCGATGCCCGCATGATACAAACGTATGGGCAGGTAGAAAATCCACCGGCCTGGCAACCGCCCCAAAAGTTTGTAACCCAGTCCATGGAAATCCACGGATTGGTTGAGTTACTGATCCGTCAGCGAACAGGTCTGAAAAACAAGCTACACAGCATAAAAAGCAAGGGGGAGAGCTTTACCAGAACAACGCGGGCCATCACCAAACTCATCAAGCAAATGGACGGAGAAATAGCGAAGTTGGAATCGTCCATGGAAGCACTGATCCGCGAGCACCAGGGCAGCATGTATGATCAGCTCTGCACCATTCCTGGCATTGGCCGAAAAACAGCTATGTTCCTGATCGTGGTCACGAATGGGTTTGATGGATTTGAAAACAGTAAACAGTTGTCCTCGTATATGGGGTTGGCGCCAAGACTTAAAATTTCAGGCAAAAGTGTTCGTGGACAAAGTCGCATCAGCAAGGCAGGCAATGCTACTATCCGCAACCTGTTATTCATGTGCTCATTCACGGCTTCAGAGAATAACAAAGCCTGCCGGGAACTATTCAATCGACTTGTGGCGAGGGGAAAATCAAAGAAGCTCGCACTGATAGCGGTAGCCAATAAGCTGCTTAAACAGGCCTTTGCGATTGTGAAATCCAATACGACCTATGACGAAAACATTTTAGAAATGCGACCAGCGATGAACTGACCTGAAATATTTCTTTTTTCAGACGGCCCCCACCAAACTGGGGACGGACGAAAAAAGAAATATTTCCCTTGATTTTTACCACAGTTCATTGTTGGCGGTTCGTGCTTTCATGCTCAATCTTAAGTCGTCAGCAATCCATAAATTATTCGAAGGATAATCAGTCCCAAGAAACCTAAACCAATTTTTTGTCCGAGAGTCAAGTTCGTTGTTACTTTGTCAACCGTTGATAATTTTAAAAAGTAACCCCTAAATGCGTTATCTGGGTCTTTCATTTTCCATTTCTCTCCACAGGTCAAACACTCGTAAATGTAACGTCCATCGTCTTTGTCCCTTTGTCCGTCATTAACAAATTTGATGTTCTTCATTTTTCCTTCTCCCAATTTTTTAGTCAGTTCAAGGTCAAACGAATTCCATGTTGTCTCGTCTGGGAAAGATTTTATTTCAGCCTTGAAGCAGTTGTCACACATAATCTTTTCAGTCGGTCGTTAGTTGTCCTCATTGTCCAGAAAGCATGACCGCCAACGTTTGAGTTTATGCAGTGCGGGGATTAGGAGGGCTTAGCAATGAAGCGCAGCGGAATGCTAAGACCGACCTGCTCCGAAACTGTCCCACGTTGCTGAACTAAATTAAGAAATTACTTTTAATACCTACACTGAACCCCCGCATTGCATAAACTTTTTGTTGGGCGCAGTACCATTCAGTATCCCATGTGGAATAAATAATATCCTTCTGTCCCAGGAACTTGAACCGACATTAAATAGTGGTCGTCCACCTTGTCAATTATTTGGTAGATGTATTTGTCTCCCTTTTTACTGAATTGACTTTGGATAGAATTATTGCTCTCGATGAATTCAATTTCAAATTCATTGTCATTAATCCATTTGAATTTAAGTTTCGAATACGTCCCGTTCTTGTAGTTGTCAGTCCAGAGTCCTTTGTCAATGACTAGATTTACAGTGTCTCCGTTGGAGTCTGGATACGTGTATTTTTTATGTTTAAGAAAGTCTTGGCATTGCTTCTTTGTCAGTTTAGATTTTGGCTTGTCTACGACTTTCTCCCAATATTCACTTGGAGGATTTAACCTGTCAAGGAGGTCTGAGAAGTCACGGCAGTTCCTTTGAAACCTATAGTATATTTTTTCAGTTATTTTCTCCCTTTCTTTCTCGTCATAACGCTCAACAAAAGGAAATAAGTGTTCACCATAAACGAGAATGAGTCTTGTTGAGTCCTTAAGTCGTTCATTATTTTTTATTGATTTACACATGACTGAAATTAAAGAATCAGTCTGTTCTTCAGTCTGTCCAAACACGACTGTGCTAATTGTCAAAAGAATTAATGTTAATCTAGGTGTCATGTTGTTGTCTTGTCTTGGTATTGCGCCCAACGTTTTGTGTTTATGACGCCTTGGGCATAGGAGCGTTTGTTAAATGACGAAGGAATGACAAACGCGACCAGTCCAAGGTGTCCACCGTTACAAAACTAATTAAAGAAACCAAAAATTATAAGGACACAAAACCCCAAGGTGGCATAAACACCTTGTTGGCGGTTCGTGCGATTATCTACACGTTCCCTTTATTTCCTTAATCTTATTAGATTCAAATGTCACGGCCCCTGATTGTTTGTCCACGAAGAAGTCAAAGTTATTTACTTCAATTACGTCACACAACCCGAAGTCGCCATATGTGACACTAACAGATTTCAAATTGTATTTAACTTTGTCGGTATAGTCAGTTATAGTATATTCTAATACCTTTTCGGTGTACCCAATCATATAACTTGTCCACATGTATTCAATAAATTCCTTAGTCGACTCTTCATTAATTGGACTTACCTTTAAAGTCCCAATTATGTTAGTGGGGTGGAATTTATCAAATGACGGTACGAAGTATGAGGCTTTATGAATTCTTGATAAAATCACGTCTTTTGTATTTACCGAATAGACTCTTTTAAACTCGAAATATTTCTCGGTTTCTCTTTCTGCAACTAAGTCCCGGTAATACGCACTTGTCGAGCTTGACGTTTCAGACCAATCTTTTGCTTGCTGTTTGTCGTTGGTACTTAATTCAATCCATGAAGTCTGACTAGTCCTAATACTGACGGTGTTTTCATAATATAAGGAGCCGTCAAGGTTTTGTTGATAATTGAATCCTGTTGGATAGATATAAGTCTTTGAGTATGCTTTATCAACTATCTCTTTATCCTCTATCGTCAAATTTGAGAATGGATTGTCATTGGTCTCACAACTCCATATGACTATTGTTATTAAAGAAAGAATAATTCCCTTTTTCATTTTAGTCAAATTTAAGCATGACCGCCAACGTTGAGTGCATAAGCAGTGGCGGGAATAGGAGGGCTTAGCAATGGAGCGTAGCGGAATGCTAAGACCGACCTGCCGCGACTTGTCCCACGACACCGAACGTTGTTTGAAAACTAAAACTACAAATTTTCACCGAACCCCGCCATTGATTATGCACATCCTAAGCTTGCATTAGAATAACTTTACAGCTAACCAGAAGAACAAAGAGAGGGTAAAGGCCAGTATGCACAGAGAAGCTTAGACTTCGTCAACATTGACGGCCCCCTCTCTTTTCTACTTAGAATTTGTACAGTTCACGAGGCCTTGAGCCTGTTTATAGGTTGTTAAATGCCAAGTAGATCGTTCTTCCTAAACAAATTTATTATGGAACAAGTTACAGAATTCTATGGTATTGACATCAGCAAAGATGTTTTTGATGTGTGCACCCCCGAAGGCAAGCACCTTCAGTTCACCAACACGGTGGAAGGCTTTCGGGCTTATGGAAAGCTTCTTTCGGCCAATAGCCGAAGTGTCATGGAAGCCACCGGATGTTACCATCAGCAATTGGCGGGTTGGCTGTTCACCCATGGCCATGGCGTTTCCGTGGTGAACCCGTTGATCATAAAACGGTTTTCCCAAATGCGGCTGCGCATAGCCAAAACCGACAAGGCCGATGCCCGCATGATACAAACGTATGGGCAGGTAGAAAATCCACCGGCCTGGCAACCGCCCCAAAAGTTTGTAACCCAGTCCATGGAAATCCACGGATTGGTTGAGTTACTGATCCGTCAGCGAACAGGTCTGAAAAACAAGCTACACAGCATAAAAAGCAAGGGGGAGAGCTTTACCAGAACAACGCGGGCCATCACCAAACTCATCAAGCAAATGGACGGAGAAATAGCGAAGTTGGAATCGTCCATGGAAGCACTGATCCGCGAGCACCAGGGCAGCATGTATGATCAGCTCTGCACCATTCCTGGCATTGGCCGAAAAACAGCTATGTTCCTGATCGTGGTCACGAATGGGTTTGATGGATTTGAAAACAGTAAACAGTTGTCCTCGTATATGGGGTTGGCGCCAAGACTTAAAATTTCAGGCAAAAGTGTTCGTGGACAAAGTCGCATCAGCAAGGCAGGCAATGCTACTATCCGCAACCTGTTATTCATGTGCTCATTCACGGCTTCAGAGAATAACAAAGCCTGCCGGGAACTATTCAATCGACTTGTGGCGAGGGGAAAATCAAAGAAGCTCGCACTGATAGCGGTAGCCAATAAGCTGCTTAAACAGGCCTTTGCGATTGTGAAATCCAATACGACCTATGACGAAAACATTTTAGAAATGCGACCAGCGATGAACTGACCTGAAATATTTCTTTTTTCAGACGGCCCCCACCAAACTGGGGACGGACGAAAAAAGAAATATTTCCCTTGATTTTTACCACAGTTCATTATTGGGTGTAGTGTCCTTGTCCGGCCTTTATTTTTTCTTCTTTATCAATTGTCTTAATTGTTCAATGGTCAAAAAGTCCCCATTTATTTCGCGATGTAACATTCGATGACAATTTGAACACACTAAAGCTAAGTCCTCAAGCCGTGTTACTCTTTCGCCTTTATAGATTGGAATTTTGTGATGGCATTCAATATAGTCTTGGTCAAATGTGTCTTGAAACGAGAACGAGCAGACCTCACATTTAAGGTTGTCATTTTTTAAAGCACTTTGCTTTTTCTCAAAAGTCAATGAACTGTCCCTTTCTCTAACTCTATGCTGTCGAAACAATTCTTTTCCTTCTTTGGATTCAAAGTCCCTGTTTAACTCGTCATTAAAAAAGGATTGATAGTCCTTTTGATTTTCTTTTAAGTCGTGACTGAAATATGGTTTGAACAGATTCCACAAATCAATTTGAATGTTTTCTATTTCATTCTTTTCAGCTATCTCATTCAACCGAACTGCGTTTCCCCAACCTCTATTTCTAAAGTCAAACTTGCTAAGTCTCGATTTGTCGAAACTGATTTTATTCTTGTCACCCGGGTACGCAATAATTTCGAAAATACGGCCAAACTTAAAATTCTCACGCGCGTTTTCTTCTATCACTTCGTTGTCAATTGGTCTTACTAAATGTGTCAGATAACGCTTGGTTTCAATTGTCTGATATAAAACCAAAAGCTCGTCAGTCGTTGTGTCAAGAATACTTTTTTTGAATCTGTTCGGGAAATGTAAAATGAACTCCTTATTCTCCAAGTCTAAATATGCTCGTCCTGTCTCTTCGTTCGTGATATTTTTAATTCGGGTAATATTCTTTGGAGATAATTTTGTCATCAGTCGTTATTTTGTTCGGAGTCCGGGCATTGCCCACAACTCTCAAATATACGCAACTTCTTACAGCCTTCTTTTAAATTCTTCTTTGTAAATGAATCGACTACCGCCAATCTCCCAACAAAATCGCACCAGCCCAATAGTATGGATGTTGGTATTTAGGATTGCGGGAGAGTGTTACCTGCGCCTCGCGCAGCGCATCCAGTGTGGCCATCGTGCGCATGTTTTTGTAAAACTCGGTCATTAACAACGAAGTAGCTTCGTCATCTACTTTCCATAAAGTGGCCACCACGCTCTTTACACCATTCTGTAAAAAACCACTGGCCGGACTAACCGGAGAACTTTCGGCCGAGCCTTTGGTAACAGCCGTTTGGCAAGCCGAGAGCACCACAATATCCAAATGATTCATTACATCCATGCCCCACAATTCTTCCAGTGTAAGCTTACCATCGCTGTTGGCATCGTTACCGCCCGCCATGGTTAAAAAGGATTGGGTAAAATCTTCATAATCTAAATTGCCGTGCGTAGCAAAGTGCATAACCGTAAAATCTTCCCCGGCTGTCTTTACTCTATCTTCAGTAGCCTGCTCGCGCAAAAACACCGAGGAAGAAGGATACAATTTCTTTATCTCGGCTACTTCACGTTCGGTACTCGGCAACGTTTTATCCGGATTTCCAAAGGCAATGATTTTCATATTTCGTTCAGCATCGGCCAACCGCAAAATATTTACTGAACTTACATAGAAAACAGCAAACTGATTGGCCAGCAAATTAAATTCCCCATTTGCTAACGTTTTGCCCAACATCTGAAACGGAATGTAATTCAACACTCCGGTAGCAATAATTCCTAACCGTTTTTTATCAGCAATTTCGGATGCGGCCGGAGCAATTAAATACTGGTACATTTCTTCAAAAGGCACCATGGCTTTGTCTTTCTGCTTCAGGTCATAGACTAACTCGTGTCGGTACCGGGCCTCGTGCGTAAGGTCCAGTTTAGTAAAAGTGCCCATCTGGTTACGGGTTACATTCAGCATGGCACTTACATTCCGGCCCAATTGCTCGCGTCCTACGTTTACAATTTTAGCAATAACGGTATCGCGTGTGGCAATAAAAATATAAAGTTGATTTTCGCCCGGCAGGTACGAAAGCAAGGCCATGTCTTCCGGAATGTTTTTCTTCTCGCGCCTGAACTCCACCGGTTGCACACTATTATTGAAGTACTTCGTAAGCTCGGGCCGCACATTTACCTGCTGGTTTACAAACTTGAGGTAATCGCCTTCTGCAATGGTTTTGGTTCCTTCCAGGTTCTTAATGCGTTCTTTGTTTTGCTGATCGCTGGGCAACGCCTTTTCATTGGCTATCTGTAATTCAATACCATCCAGCCTCGCTTTCATATTTCGCTCCTGCTCTACAATCTTGCTCTTGTTACTGTCTTCAAATTTTACATCAAGATTCTTAAACTTGGCTTTCAGGTTGTCTTCGTTGTTCTTCTGGAGGTAACTCATAGCCAGTTCGGTTTCTCCCAATTGCAGTAGCACATCCACCAGGGCCTCATAAACTTTCAGAATATTTTTATCGGAGGAAAATAATTTACGTGCCTCCTCACCTCCTGTAACCTTGTTCCGGATCTTTTCAATCACCGCTACCGACTCCTTCAGGTAATCGCGGCTTTGGGGTAATTGCTTATTCTCTTTGTAGAGAATGCCCAACCAATACAAACTTTCCCACAGCGTATTGTATTTGTTCATCTCGCGCGAGGTTTTAATGGTCTCTTCCAGGAGAGGGCGGGCTTTGCTGTAGTTTTTTTGCAACACCTCCAGTTGCCCTAACAAATTGATGTTTGCCAGGTAATCCACTTTAAGTGATTTTTCTTTTGCTGCCTTAGCTCCTTCATTCAAAAAGCGCGCTGCTTCAGCAAATTTCTTCTCTTCAATTTTTAAGCGGCCTATCATGCTCAGTGCCTCGGTTTTAGGGCGTGGAGCACCTACTTTATCAAAAACGGTTAATGCATCGCGCAACCATTTATCTGCTTGAACAAAATCATTCAGGTAAAAATATGATTCACCAATCAGGCTGTGGATAATACCAAAGTTTTCGTTGTAGTCGCCCGCCTTCTTCATTATCTCGTACGACTTCTGGTAATACTCTAAGCCCTTCTTATAATCACCTTGTGCCGTGTAAACAGTACCGATGTTGGCTAATGGTGCCAGGCGATTGTATTCTGAATTAACCTTTTGATATAAACTATCGCTGGCCATTTGATAGCGCAACGACTTATCGTATTCGCTCAGTTGTTTGTAAATGTTACCCAAATCAATGTAGGCACCGGCCAAACCCCATTCATTATTTATGCTGCGATACAATTCAAAACTCTGGTGGCCAAGTTCCAGCGCTTTTTGAAACTCACCCGCCTCGGCCATAACATTGCTACGCACTTCCAGTAAATATGCTTTTAGGGTAATATCGTTTAATGTATCTGAAATCAGTTGCGCCTGATCCAGCAACTTTACTGCTTTTACATTGTCACCATACACATAAGAGGCATCGTTACCCATTTCAACCAATGTATAGGCAGCATCTTTATTGCGGTTTGCCTTTACATAAATATCCAGTGCCTTTTTAATATAATCTTCGGCCACCACAAACTTGCCTTGCGCCCGGTTCAGGCCTTTTAACCGCAGGTAACAAAATGCAAGGATGTTATCATCCTTTATCTCGGTAGCCAGTTTTACCGCTTCATCGAAATATGTACCTGCTTTTTTATAGTTATTATCACCCGCTTGCGCCAGGGTGCCTAGGTTGGCTAACGTGTAAATCAGATTCGGTTTGTCTTTGACCTTTCGTTGCAGCGCCAGTACATCTAAGTATAATTTCTCCGCTTGCTTAAAATCTGTTTTGGATTGATAACCATTGGCAAGATTTGAAATTGCCAGCGCCCAGTTTATAGTGTCGTTGTTCTTTTTAAGAATACCAATGGCTTTATTATAATAATCAAAAGCTGTATTAAATTCTTTCGTTTTAACATAGCTGGCAGCCAGGTCCTGATAAGCCGTTGATAACTTGGTGGAGTCGTTAAGTTGTTGCAACGCTTCCACTGTACTGTTTAAAGCTTCCTTGGCAGCAACCGGGTTATTGGTTTCGGTAAATAACGTAGCCAGTTTAGACCACGAACTGGCCACTTGTGTAAGGTTACGGCATTTCCTGGCCAGCGCAATCGCAGCCTGGTGCGATTCAATGGCTTTTTCAAAGTCTAACTTGCTCCAGTAATTCTGACCGATATTTGAAAGCATCACCGAAGCATTTACAGAATCTGCTGCCTCCATATACAAACCGTACGCAGTACGGTAGCGCACAATGGCCTCATTATAATTAAACAGATAGGTGCCCTGGTTATAGGCATATTCCCAATGCGATTCCGCTTCCTGCCCCTTATCTCCTAACTTTTTAAAAACAGCCACTGCTTCAAGAAATGATTCGTTCGCCTTTGAATAGTTCTTTAATGAGGCGTACGCTTTTCCCACATTGAGCAGCAGTTGGGCGCTTTTGTGTTCGTTGCCCGCCATTTTAAATAGCCGGGCCGATTCGCGGTAATGAAACAATGATTGGGATATGTTACCAAAGTGTTTGCAGGTTACTGCCCACCGGTCATGCGTATCGGCCTGTTCATCGGCCCGGTGTTTTACGTTTGTAATCGTCAGCGCAAGCTGATGGTTTTTGTAAGCATTTACCGAGTCTCTTAAATCGCGGTACTGATAGGCGATATTATTATAGACTGTAGCCAGGTTGGTTGTATCTCCATTTATCTTGTAGATTTTTACAGCTTCACCATAATACTCAATGGCCTTGCGCGGATCGTTTACATAATCCTTTCCATGGATGTAAGCCAGATCCCACCAGGCATCTGAAAGCTGGGCGTTATCATCCGTTTTTATCAGCGGAAACACTTCCTTAATCTTCGCTACTGCTGCTTTGGTATTCTTACTGTCGCGGTAACTTTTATAAATGTTTCGTTTGGTGGTTATCAATCGCGCGGTGTCTCTTAGCCTCGCATAAATTTTTTCAGACTCGGTATAGCTCACAATCGATTTTGAAAATTCGCCCAGGTTGAAATGAAGCAGGCCTTCATAATCTAATGCATAGGCCAGTTTTTGTGGCT
>Ga0209200_1002713_pt1 | contig 15930 bp, 10 predicted proteins | sample AD_UKC033_MetaG_FD_184406 | JGI IMG/M metagenome (GOLD analysis project Ga0209200, IMG submission 184406) | Active sludge microbial communities of municipal wastewater-treating anaerobic digesters from USA - AD_UKC033_MetaG (SPAdes) (version 2) | ecosystem: Engineered > Bioreactor > Anaerobic >...
GTCTGCATTCTTTGTGTCGATGGTTCCTTTCTTTTTGGCCAATAATCTTCTTCTGCTTAACCAGTATCCGGATATCGAGGCCGATCGTTCGGTGGGGAGGCGTCACTTTCCGATTGTGTATGGTGTCCGGAAAAGTACGTTCGTGTACGGGCTTTTTGTGGTTTTTGCGTGTGGAGCTATTATCCTCGGTGTTTCTGGCGGATATATTCCCGAAGCAGGATATGCAGGTTTAATTCCGATGGTTCTCCCCTTTGTTGTGTTTTACGGAGTTATAAAGCTCAAAGAGGATGTAGCTGTTCCTTTTCTGGCGATGAATGTTTTGTCTGTCCTTGCAACACCCATATTTTTGACGGGGGCCTTGATTCTCAGCCAATAAAGAAGTGTGCGGTGCGGAATCAATTATGCGTGAATGTTTCCGTCCTTTTGTTGTAAAATGTTAGAATGAGTAGGGTTTTTCCGGTCGGTCTGATTCCGGTGGTAATTGTTACGTGTTCTGTGTTTTCTCCTTCCATGGCGGGGGAAATCTCTCCGCGCGGGCACGAGCCGATCAAAGCGTCGATTGTCGACAATGCTCCTGAAAAATTTACGATTGATGTCATGAGTCTGGCCAATTTGTTTGCTGACGAAGGGGCCAAGACGTTTGCCGTCTATATTTCCACGCAGTTGCCGAAATCATGTTCGGATTTTTCTGAACTTAATCTGGCCTATAAGAAACCCGATAAATATTTGCGGCAGTTCGATCTGTCAAAGCACAAAGATGTTTTGGTCGCAATTGATAAGCATAAATGCGTAATCGTTAAAAATACCCCTTCTGATTGATTTCTAGTTTAGGCTTTCATAGATTTTGCGGGTGCCTGTTTTGAGATCGGTCGACGGGTTCCATCCGGATTGTGTGGCCAGAGACGTATCCATCAATTTATACGACATGCCCTTCGGTGCATCGGGTTTGTACGTAAAGGTTCCCGTGTAACCTAACGCGTCCGCAATAGTTTGGTAGCACTCGGTGACAGTCAGGTCCGATCCGGCGCCGATATTGAGGGTGGGCGGGATGGTTTCAAGCTTGCTGGCAATATGCCATACGAAATTTGCAATATCATCGACATAGACAAATTCGCGGCGTGGCGTGCCATCGCCCCAGATTTCAACGGTTGATGCGTTTGTTTCCATTGCCGTTTTTATCTTTAAGATGGCGGCAGGGAGAAGGTGTGAAGTTTCGGGGTCGAAATTGTCATCCGGCCCATAGAGGTTGCACGGGATCAGGGTTTTGTAATTTACGTTGTGTTGCTCGGACAGATAGGCGCAGAGTTTGGCCGCGGCGATTTTGGCGATGGCGTAGCCTTCGTTGGTGGGTTCAAGCGGGGCAGTCAGGAGATCGGTTTCCTTGAGTGGTGTTTTGTAATCGCGCGGATACATACAGCTTGACCCGAAATTGATGAGGTTTTTTATTCCTGCTTGGTGTGCTTCATCAATCACATGAGTGCTGATAAGAATATTTTCCGTCAAGAAGCCGGCCATATCATTCATATTAGCCTTGATGCCACCGACCTTTGCGGCGGTGTGGATCACAAGATCGAATGAATGTTGTTTATAGTAGGATCGGAGTGCTGCGCGGTCGGTGAGGTCAAGGTCGGCGTGGGAGGGGGCATGGATTTCAAATTCGGGCGGGGCGAGGCGTTTGATCGCACTTCCCACCATTCCGCTTCCGCCTGTCAGAAAAATTTTCATGCGGTTTTTTTTCCCTCAGCTCCGCGATTCTCACCCCCACAACTCTCACCCCCACAACTCTCACCCCCACAACTCTCACCCCCACCCTGACCCTCCCCCGTCAAGGGGGAGGGGGGAGAGGAAAGGTGACGTATGCGGGCAAGATCGGCTGTGACCATTTCCCTGACCAGTTCGTCAAAAGTTACAGTCGGGGTCCAGCCGAGTTTTTCTTTTGCCTTCGTGGCGTCGCCTTGCAACAGATCGACCTCGGTCGGTCGGAAATTGGACGGGTCGATGTGGATGATTGTTTTTCCGGTTTTTGCGTCTTGGCCGATTTCATCCAGTCCCGTTCCAGACCATTTGATTTTGATGCCTGCTTCAAGAAAAGCTTTTTCAGTAAGTTCACGGACGCTACGGGTTTCGCCGGTAGCCAGTACAAAATCTTCGGGTGTGTCTTGTTGCAGGATGCGCCAGATGCCGTCTACATAATCGCGGGCATGGCCCCAGTCGCGCCGCGCATCAAGGTTTCCAAGGTAAAGGCAGTCCTGAAGGCCCAGAGAAATACGGGCGGCGGCACGGGTGATTTTACGGGTGACAAAGTTTTCTCCGCGGATCGGACTTTCGTGATTGAACATGATGCCGTTGGCAGCAAATATGCCATAGGCTTCGCGGTAATTCACCGTGATCCAGTAGGCGTAAAGTTTGGCGGCGGCATAGGGGCTTCGCGGATAAAAGGGGGTTGTTTCGTTTTGTGGAACAATTTTGGTCGCGCCGAAGAGTTCCGAGGTTGAGGCTTGAAAGAATTTTGTTTTCTTTTCCAGCCCCAGAATGCGAATGGCTTCGAGCAGGCGCAGAGTGCCAAGGGCATCGGCGTTGGCGGTATATTCGGGGGTTTCGAAACTCACCTGCACATGGCTTTGTGCCGCAAGGTTATAGATTTCGTCCGGTTGGACTTCCTGAATGATGCGGATCAGGTTGGTTGCATCCGTCATGTCCCCGTAATGGAGGGTGATGTGGGGTTCGATATGGTCGATGCGGTCGGTGTTGAGGGAAGACGAGCGGCGTCTTATACCGTGAACGATATAGTCCTTGGAAAGAAGGAGTTCGGCTAGATACGCGCCGTCCTGACCCGTAATACCGGATATCAGAGCTGTCTTTTTCTTCTCCCCAGACATAGCGTTAGAGAATGACTCCGTCTTTTTTCAGTTTTTCAACTTTACGCAGAATCATGGTGCGCTTGAGGCGCGACAGGTAATCGATAAACAATACGCCGTTCAAATGATCCAATTCGTGCTGGATGCAGTGCGATTCCAGATCCTCTCCCAAATATTCGACCTTCTGTCCTTTCAGGTCGATATATTGTACGCGGACGGCTTTGGGGCGTTCGACCTCGGCGAATTGATGGGGGATCGAGAGACACCCTTCTTCCATGACACTGATCTCTTCGGAACGCCAGACGATTTTAGGGTTAATCATCACGATTGGATTGCGGGAAGAAGCTTCTTTGCGATATGTCGTGTCCATCACAAACATACGGTTGAGGCGGCCCACCTGATTGGCGGCCAGTCCGATGCCCGGGGCATCGTACATCGTTTCCAACATGTCGGTAGCCTGCTGTTTGACTTCAGGCGTGATATGTTCGATGGGTCTTGCCGTTTCTTTCAAAACGGGATCGGGGACAACAATAATCGGCAGGAGCGACATACGTTCAATTTTCCTCTTTCAATAAGCGATCAACCTACATTAAAACACTCCCGAAAGGCTAGAGTTAATGATGTCCGATTTTCCGGCAAGCGTTGATATTTTCTGCAAAGTCATCGACCATTACGGCGATGCCGGTGTGTGCTGGCGGCTGGCGCGGCAGATGGCGGTGGACGATGGGAAAAAGGTCCGGCTGTTTATAGATGATGTCGAGACTTTGAGGCGGATTGTGCCGGAGCCGGACAAGAGGGTGGAGATTGTCCGATGGGGTCGTGATCTTGTTTATGGAGGGGCTGCGGATCTGGTGATCGAGGCGTTTGCCTGTGATTTACCGGATCAGGTTCTTGAAGTGATGGGGCGGCAACCGGAAGCTCCGGTCTGGGTTGACCTGGAATATCTGACGGCGGAGGAGTGGCCTTTATCGTGTCATGCGGTTCCGAGCGTGCATCCATCAACCGGACTGAAGAAAACGCTGTTTTTTCCGGGATTTGATGTCAAAACCGGAGGGTTGATCCGTGAAAATGACCTGATTGCGCGGCGGAATGTATTTCAGGGTGATGTTACGGTCCAAAATCAGTGGAGATTGGACCATAAACTGCCGGAAATAGATAAAAATTGTCTCGATTTATCGCTATTTTCGTACAAAACGGCTCCCATAGAGGCGTTTTTCAAGGAAATTTCCGGTTTGGAAAGGCCTGTCCGTGTCTTTTATCCGGTTCCTGACGGGTTCGGGGTTGAAAAACGTGGAAACCTGACCATTTACCGTATTCCGTTTGTGAAGCAGGAAGATTATGACTATTTGCTGTGGACGTGTGATGCGAATTTTGTCCGTGGCGAGGATTCTTTTGTGCGGGCGCAATATGCGGGTCGTCCGATGATCTGGAATATCTATGTTCAGGAGGACGAGGCGCATTTCACAAAACTGGATGCTTTTCTGACTTTGTACCGTGCGGCTTTTTCGCAGGAAAGCAGGGAAGGGCTTGCCAAATGTTTTGAAGTGTGGAATCAAAGGGGCCAAGATTTGGAGGGAGTTTGGCTTGATTTTTTAAAGTCACTGCCCGAATTGGATGCTGGGGCAAAGGAGTGGGCCGATAGGCTTTGTTCCGAGACCTCTTTGACGGAACGGCTTTATGCGTTCTGTCGGGAAATAAAGAGTTAATTTATTGAAATGTAAGGAAAAAATATGAAAGTCGCTCAGGAACTTCGCACTGGAAACGTGGTGATGGTTGATAAGGCCCCTATGGTTATTCAAAAAGCCGAATATAACAAATCTGGCCGTAACGCCGCTGTCATGAAATTCAAATTCCGCAACCTTCTGACCGGAACCAACTCGGAGGGTATTTATAAGACGGACGAAAAATTCGAGGACATCATCCTTGAAACCAAAGAAGTGACCTATTCCTATGAATCCGGCGATATGTACGTCTTTATGGATGAGGAATACAACCAGTACGAACTTTCGAAAGACGATATCGAAGGTCTTTTGAAATATCTGGAAGAGCAAATGCCTTGTGAGGTCACCTTCTATAACGGCAAGCCGATTTCGGTGACTCCGCCGGTTAAAATCGTTCGTGAAGTGATCTACACCGAGCCTGCCGTGCGGGGTGATACCTCAGGCAAAGTCATGAAACCGGCCCGTTTGCCGAGCGGTTACGAGATTGCGGTCCCTGCTTTCGTTGAAATCGGCGAGAAGATCGAGATTGATACACGCACTGATGAATACGTTTCACGCGTTAAATAAATCTCATCTTTTGGGCCGCAAAAGGCTTTTTCTGTATTTTTATGCAAGGCTGGAAGTCATTCCAGCCTTGTGTTACACTTGAGATAGGCCCGAAAATAAATAAAATTTTATCCATTTAGGGCTAGAATGGTAGGCGGTGGAGTGGTTTTTCGTAGTCCCTTCGCCCTTGGGTTTATGGTGTTCTTGGTTTGGTTTTGGTGAGGCGGTGCAGAACAGGTCGCACATTACAGCGGGGAGATCTGCGAGATTTGTTTTGATGCCCGAGGTGTTTCCTCGGCTGTCGGTGTTGTTTTTCTCGGGTTTCGGGGTTCTTCCTTATCTTCTGGCGCTGTTATGCGCCAGAGCGCGGTTGTTGCCCAAGGGCCACCGTTTTTTCCGTTCGGGTGAAAAGTTCGGCATTCGCCATGTTTTGGCCGAAGCTGCCCTTCATATTGATTTCAAGTGGAAGAATGTCGACCAGATTATTGTTTACGGCGCGTTGCTGTCCGGAAGCGCCATATTGTTTGCCTTTGTTGCTGTTGTTTTGAGTTATCTGGTGTTCTCGACTGCGGAAGCTGCGGCGTGGCTTCCGGGGATTTTCCAGACGGCGCAGCCCAAGCATGATGTCGCCTTCATGATGTTGGATCGCGTATTCGGGATTCCGGGAATTTACGATTCCGAGATTATTACCAACCCTGCTGTCTACGGTCCCTCACCCAATGACTTCCAGAAAGCGCTTATGGCGCTATTTGGATTTTTCAGTTGGGGTCTGTTTATTATTGGCGTCTTTATCTTTCTTTATTTTGTCATCGAGATTGTCTGGGACATTACACAAGAAGGAAAAGTTCTGGACGCTATTTCCGATGGCAGTGGCGGTGGAGAGAAAGGGTTTGCGTGGCTTCCCTTGAGGTTCATTCTGGCGCTGGGGCTTTTGGTGCCTATAAACGGTGGGCTGAATTCCGCACAGTATATTACGCTTTATGTCGCGAAGTTCGGTTCAGGCGTGGCGACCAATGCGTGGGGCTACTTCAATATGGAGACCGGGCCCAACCCGATGGGGATGCCTAATGAAGAATTGATTGCGAAAATCGAGCCGCAGGATTTTACAAGCGTTCTCAAGAGTTTGATGATTATCAAGTCTTGCGAGCAGATCAACATTTTTAATGCCGTAGCTCTTACGGGTAGCGGATATCCTGTGGTTCAGGATGGTACGTACGGGTCCTATGAAGTCAGGCCGTATATTATCAACGGGTCCCAGCACAAGGATCTTAAAATTGATTATCTCGGTCCGTCGGGTACTGAATATAAAGCGACTCCGAGCGGTGTTGCTACTTTTAATGCCGCCGATCCCTTTTCCCAGATACTTCTCTTTTCGGGGGGGCAGGGGATTCAAATCGTTTTTGGATATACCGATCCCGGTGATCCGACCAAATATAAGGAATATCCCGGCGGCGTTTTGCCTGTTTGTGGAGAGGTCAGTATTCCTGTTGCTTCCATGAGTGTGGAGGGCCTTCTTGCTGCCGAGGCGTATTTCTATGCGGTGATTTATCTGGTCGAAGATATTGCCCGCAATAATGGCACTTTGCACAAATATGAGCAGGATTCTTTTTTGGCGACCCTCCGCGAGTTTCACAGAACATCTTCCGGATATAAAAGATTTTTGCAGATGTTTTCTACTCCACCTTTGGATTGCTACTACGATATAGACAAGGATGGATATGAGAGTATTAATGAAGGGGCATTTATCGGAGATTACTTGGGGAAGTGTACCGAGCCTGTTCCCTCCAAATATTGGAATGACTATTTGAGTGTTGCCAACGTTGTTTTTGCGGAAATGCCAATCGCCGCAGCACGAAGCTATTTGGTTGATGACCCGTTCGCTCTTTATCTCGGTGACACGGATCGCTATATAGGTGATACCGCATACTCTTCTTTGAGCATGCCCAATCCGATGATGATGACGGTTGGTATGACCGAGTTGGGATGGGGTGGGGCTGGTATGTGGTACACCCGTATTGCCGAAAGAAACGGCTCCTTCGTTTCGGCTGCTGGCGGTGCTCCGGCCGTGCGCAAGATGCCGATGGTTATGGAGAAGATTAAAGCTGAACGCGCCAAGAACGATTCCGGTATAGGCAAGGGATTTTGTAACGCATATAGCCCAGAAAAATCAGGAACAACATCTTCCAATATTTCCGATGAGCGTGCCCAGTTCATTGCCGAAGAGACCATCATCTTACATAACTTGTGCAAGAGCCTGTTCGAGAATGAGCATATCAAGATCAGAACGGCTGGTTCCGAACAAAATATGCAACCCGCCAATGCTGTCGAACACGCTATGGCTTCTATTTTCGGACAGATGAAACTCTTTGATATCAGAGAGAATGACAAGGTTCTGCCTATGGCCCAGTTGGCCGCTGTCGGTAAAATGCTCATTGATAAATCCGTTCTTTCCATGATGGCGGCTGTCGGAAGTTCTATGGCGGGCAGCGCGCTCCATATTGCGGCGGGCAGCGCAGACGGAGAAAGTATTGCTGCTCTCAATCTTATGGGTGAAGCTTTTGGAGATGCGGCCAGTGCCGCCCTGACTCTTGCTACGCTGGGGCTTACAATCGGCGTTGTCCTTCATTATGTGCTTCCGTTTTTACCGTTTATGTACTTCTTCTTTGCGGTGGCTCGTTGGGTCAAGACTATCTTTGAAGCTATGGTCGGTGTACCGCTTTGGGCTTTGGCACACTTGCGGATGAGCGGAGCGGGTCTGCCCGGTGATGCGGCTAGCAGCGGTTACTTCCTGTTGCTTGAGATTTTTGTCAGACCGGTTATCACGGTTGTTTCTCTGGTTGGGTCTTTTGCCGTGTTTACCGCGCTGGTTATGGGGTTGAACTCCATATTTGTCCTTTTGATTTCCAACTTTGCAGGGGCGGATACCACTACGGCCAATGCCGAAATTGTCGGTAATTTGCGCGGCATTGCCGACCAGTTCTTTTTATCGGTTATGTATGTTCTTCTTTCCTACATGATTGCCCTTTCCTGTTTCAAGTTGATCGACCTAATTCCCGACAACATTATTCGCTGGTCAGGCGCCGGCGTCAGCAGTATGGGAGCCAGTGACAACGCTGACGACCTTATTGACCAATTGCAATACCAGATGCCGATGGCTGTCCGTTATTTTGCCAAGGACTTTGGTGAGACTATTACAGAAGGCTTGTACAAACCCGGTCAGGCTGTTGGCGTCAAGGCACAGAGAGAGTATGAGGGGATTAAACACAATATTGCCGAGTATGTAGACCAGTACGGGAAAATCTCGCGTTCTGATGCTATGGCCAGATTTGGTAAAGACCATCCAGAGAATGTTGATGCCGCTCTCGAATACCTGACCAAAGAAGGGCATTTGAAACGAGACGGAAATGATTTTCTTAAGACAAAGAAATAATGATTGGTCGTGGATAGAAGGTGACGGAAAAGTTTGATGTATAGTTTTGTGAAGCAACTTCTTGAATTTAAAGTAAACGGAAATCGTGGACCGATATTCGTCAAGGGAGAGGTGTTGCTGTGATCACGTTCGGATCTGCCTTGAAGTATACATTTATGCCACGCATTCTACCGCGCCTTTGGGAGATGATTCCCGATACGGTTTTGTTTGCCCAATTGATGGCACAGGTATTTTACAATATTGGTTTGCTTCCCAAAGGGCATCAGCTCCTTCTACCTGCGAACGAGGGCCGTTTCGGAATTAGTCAGGTGATGGCAGCTGCGGCGGCCAACCTCAAGGGAGGATGGAGGCATTCGGACCAGTATATTGTCTATGCGTCTTTTGTGCTGGGTCTTCTTCTTCTGGCGTTGCAGTTCGTGGCGTTATTTATCATTTTGATTTCCCAAACGGCACAGGCTGCTGGGCCTTTCACCAGTATGTTCATCACGCCTGATCCTACGGATGACATCGCTCTTATGATGCTGGACAAGGTGTTCCAGATTCCTGGGTTTTTCAATACGGGCTTCGATCCGAACAATACCGGCGCGATAGAGCCTCTGGCCCGCGGTATGCAGGAGCTGTTCAAGTTTTATAGCGGCGGCATGTTGATTATCGCCTTCTTTATCGTTCTTTATTATATTTTTGCGCTAACGGTGGAGACGGTGAAGACCGGCAAGCCATTCGGAAAACGTTTTCCGACAGTGTATGGTCCGATCCGTCTGGTTTTGGCCATTCTTTTGCTTTTGCCTTTGGCGTACGGGTACAATTCCGGACAATATCTGACTTTGTTGATGGCTCGATGGGGATCGAGTTTTGCGACGAATGCCTGGCTGGTTTATAACGGCTATATGGCGGCAACCCCCATGAACAACCCGATGGGACTTACTCCCAGTGAAATGATTGCCAAACCAAAACCCCAGCCAATCAACAGTCTCGTCAATTTTTTCTATCTGGTTCATACCTGCAAGGCCGGATACAAAATTGCTTATGATCGCGATATCAAACCGTATTTTGTTGTTCCTGCCGATACCAAAAATACCACATCCTCCGCAACTATTATGACGGCTGCCAGTACTTATCTTTCGACGCTCAACCTCTTTAATAGTGGCGATATCGTTATTACGTTCGGGGAGAAGAATGCGAAATATAGCAAATATCCGGGCAATGTAAAGCCTTATTGCGGTGTTCTGACTATTCCGATTCAGGCCAAGGATGTCGACAAGGTCAAAGACATCTATGATGCCTACTTTAACTATATTGCCAGTTTGTGGACCGATCCGGATTTCGATGTCTATGGAGAGAATATGGCCTATATAGACCGCTTTATGGTCGAGGTTCCGGCGGGGCATGTGTATATGTCTCCGTCTGTCGGTTGGTATGGTTCCCTTAATCCGGCTGTTCCTACGGTCGCGGGTGCGCAGTTTTATTCCGACATGCGGGTATTATGGCAGTCCATATTCAATGCGGATATTGATGCCGCTATTGTCAATATGAGAACGAATGCGATTGCTAAAATGCAAATGACCGCGCAAGTTCTCGATTTCGGATGGGGTGGTGCCGGGATTTGGTACAATCACATTGCTGAATATAATGGAGCAATGGCAGATGCTGTTATCATGATTCCGGGGCCAACAGATTACCCGATGATCATGAAGCATGTTGCTTCGACCAAAAAGAAACTCGAGAGCAGTTCCAATCCCAAGGAACGATTCTCGCCTTCTAGTATTACTGATGACAATGTGTCTATAGAAAAATTCTGGAGCGGTGCCGATCTTGATGATCCGGCTATGGACGCCGAACTTGCCAAGCTTTTCGATGACGTTTATCAGACGGTTGCCGATGACGACATTACGGCGGCCCCGAAAACATCTGCAGGAGCTAACAATCCGCTTAAAGTGCTTTTCAAATATGTATATGAACAGACAGGTCTGATGGATGTCCGTGATAATTCTGGGGTTAATCCGATCGCTAAATTGTCGATGCTCGGAAAAACGATTATCGACAAGACAATATTTGCTTTGGGGGTTGGTACTCTAGTTTCAGGGTTTGGCGGATTGATTTCCGGCGCTGGTGCTTCGGAGCTTGGTGCGGCTTTCGAAGAGGGTGGAGGGATTCTTCTCGGTTTTGCGTCCACCGGTCTGGTGATGGGGTTTGTGCTGTTTTATTTGATCCCTCTCTTCCCCTTCCTCTATTTCTTCCTCTCCGTAGGGCGCTGGGTCAAATCCATCTTTGAAGCGATGGTGGCTGTGCCTCTTTGGGCGCTTGCCCATTTGCGCCTTGACGGTGAAGGTGTCGGGAACGCCGCGTCCAAGGGCTATTTCCTGTTGTTCGAAATATTTATCCGTCCAATTCTAGTGGTTTTCGGTTTGTTGGCGGCTGTTACCATTTTCTCGGCCTTGGTTATCGTTTTGGATTCTATTTTCGATCTTGTCGTCTGGAACGTGGCCAGTTTTGATATGTCGAGCCTTGATTCGACCGCTGTAAATCCGTCCACTGACTTTCTGAAGGATGCCAGAGGCGGGATTGACGGTCTATTCTTTACCATCTTCTACACAATTCTCGTGTATATGATGGCCACGTCATGCTTCAAGCTGATTGATCTTATCCCGAGTAAACTGATGAGATTCTTGCAGCCTGTTCCGACCTTCCACGATGGCGCCGGTGATCCGGCCGAGAATCTGGTCCGAAATGTCGCCATTGGTGGCCATGTTCTGACCGCGAAACTTGGCCAAGGTTTCGGCGATTTTGCCAAAGGTACGGGCCAATCTGTCGGGAAAATCTTTAAACAGGGTATGGGGGATAAGATGGGCGGTCCTGATTAGTGAGGGGGAATCTGCCGATTTGGGCTATTTTTGGTAATTTATTGAAGAAAATTAACTAAAAGTTTGTTAGAATAGAAAGTGGTGTCGAGTTTTGAGGAGTATAGATGGTGGTTTCCGGTCATAATAGTATGAAGGTCGTGAAGTATGCCCTTCTGCCGCAGATTCTGCCGCGGATGGTTTCGCTTTTCTTCAGCGGCTTCTCTTTCTTTGCTTATTTTATTGCACAGGTCTATGCCGGTGTCCGGCTGCTTCCGAAAGGGCATCCCTTCCTGAATTCCCAGAATATCGGTCATTTTTCAATTCCCGATGTCATCGGGGCGGCGGGCCGTGGACTTAAATACCGGAAAGAAAACATAGATCAGGTTATTATTTTCTATGTGATTCTGATGGGACTCATTTTGATGACACTGCAGGTCCTGACTATGGCCTTCAGTTTGCTGGCACCACAGGCCATTGCCGTCTCTCTTACCTATTATTTCGGGAATTCGGGATCGAGTCCTTCTGCCGCGCTTGGTATTGGTCCGTCTCAGGATCTGGCTTTTATTCTGCTGGACCGTGTGTTCGGGGTTCCGGGAGTTTTCAATTCTTGTGTATCGACCGCTACTCCCTGTTACAGATCCGTTGCGGATTTGACCAATTCGTTGGAGACCGTTTATAAGCCGGCAGCCTTCCCTTGGCCGTTTCACAATGCCTTGCATGTGCTTTACGAGTTTTACAGTATCGGGTTGCTGGTTATTGCCCTGTTTATTGTTTTGTATTTCGTTGTCGTTATTGTGGCCGAGACCGCACAGACAGGGGTTCCGTTCGGAAAACGTTTCAATTCTGTTTGGGCGCCACTTCGTTTGGTGATCGCCATCGGGCTGTTGGTTCCGGTCGGAAACGGATTAAATACGGCGCAGTACATTGTTTTGTATGCCGCCAAGTATGGGTCGAATTTCGCGACGAATGGCTGGCTTGTCTTCAATTCCAAGCTGACGTCCGGACACTTAGTCGAGGGAATGATCGCCAAGCCGCAGAAGCCCGAGCTTAATGATCTGTTGCGCTTTATGATGCTGGCCCACGCGTGTAAAGCGCTTGAGGAAGGGTATTTCGAGTTTGAGAATAAGCCCGACAAGACAGGTTGTTTGCCTGCTGCAGCGGCCAAAGATGAAACGGATACGATGATTCACGGCTATCTGGTCAAAAGCGGGGATGCATCGACAAACTCGCTTCTTCTGGAAAATACCGATTATACGACAGCCTTCAACTGGTTCGGTAATACCGATATGACGATCCGCTTCGGCGACCGTGGTTGTACTGAAAACCACACTACTCAGAAAGGGAATGTCAGACCGCTGTGTGGAGAGTTGACCCTGTCGATGGTTGCCATTGAGGATGCAGGGGCATTGGCCATTCAAGAAGGTTATTACGAACTGATTCGGCATTTGTGGGGCGAGTATAAGAATGCCGGTCAGAAAGAGTGGACCCATAACGGATTTTGTGATGATAACGAAATTGCAAAAATGTTCTCTGCAAATGGAAACAAGGACTTCAAAATCAAGTCTCTGTTCTATGTCCAGAAGCTTTGCCCTGAAGAATTTTTCTATCCTCCGCCCTCTTTCCTGACGGCACCTTACAATCAGGAGCCTACGTCGGATTGGGTCAACGTCACTACGGCTGGATACTTGAACGGGGATACGTGCGATACTACCGCATACCCCGGTTTAATTAGTCCTCCTTTAGGGTCGAGCATTCTTAATAATGTGATTGCCGAAAATATTATTCGTAAAGGGGTCAAGGCTCAGGCGGATGATATGACGGGCGCAAGTGCTGCAAAATATCAGATTCCTGTCGATCAGCTGGCTCGCGGGTGGGCTGGTGCCGGAATGTGGTACAACCATATTGCCAGCATAAACGGCACATTGTCCGGTGCGGCATGGAAGACCCCGCAGATTTCCAGATGGCCGTTGATCCAGACCAATATCCTGATTCAGAAAAAGATGAACAACGAAGGTTCGACGGTCGGGGATATGACGGCGCCAAACAAAGGTAAGGAGTCTGCCATCCAAACCGAAAGAGGATCGCAGGAGGTTGCCGCCGCCGGCGCATTGTACCGGATTGATATGGCCTGGATGGGTGCTTCCATGGGGCTTAAACCGAAATCGGGTAACTTTATCTTCAACGCTTTGAACTGGTTATTCGGAACGCAGGGTCTGTTCGATCTTAAGGATCCTGTGAACCAGACGGCGCACCCGTTGGCTCTGATGAAGGGGCTTGGATCCGGATTGGTCGAGGCCTCTATCCGAAATCTCGGTTTGGCTCTGGGTGGACAAATCGGACAGATCTTTGCGGGTGAAGAACTCGGTCCTGCATTGGGCGGTGCGTCTTCGATGCTGTATACCGTTGCGACCATGACTTTGACGGCAGGCTTCCTTCTCAACTATGTTCTGCCGTTCTTCCCGTTCGTGTATTTTTTCTTTGCAGTCGGGAACTGGATTAAGGGTATTTTCGAGGCGTTGGTCGGGGTTCCGCTTTGGGCATTGGCTCATATCCGGATTGACGGTGACGGATTGCCAGGTAGTGCTGCCCTTAACGGCTACTTCCTGATCTTCGAAATCTTCCTCAGGCCAATTCTGATCGTCTTCGGATTGATTGCCGCAGTGAGTATTTTTGCGGCCATGGCCATTGTTTTCAACTCGATCTTCGATATTGCTGTTTACAACGTTGGTGGTACGAACATGTCCCAGACGGTGTGCGGCGGTCCCGTTGATGCAAACCTGATGGAATCGGTTCGCGGACCCATCGATCAGTTCTTCTACACGGTTATGTATGCGGTTATCATGTATATTATGGCCTTGTCGTCCTTCAAGCTGATTGATCTTATCCCGAACAAGATCATGCGCTGGATGGGTGCTACGGTCGATACATTCGGCGATATGGCCGGTGATCCTGCGCAAAACCTGACCAACTATGCTGCTATCGGTGGATCGCAAATTACCGAAAGTCTCGTCGGCAGTATGCAAAAAGGCGTTGGTGCCGTTGGCAAGGGCGTTGAAGGTATCAAGAAAATGGGTGACTGATAGGTCCTATTTCACTTTCATATTTTATTAGATGCAGCCGGATGATAAGTTCGGCTGTATTGTTTTATGGGGCGTATGATGCTGATCCGGTTTTTTGCAATTTTGATTATTCTGGCTGGGAGCGTGTCGTGCAGTCTGGAAAGGGAAGTGGGTATGGGCAAAGAGCAGACGCTGAATTTGATGCCTGTTTCGTTTTCCGAACTGGCCGGATGGCATGAGGACAATCAGGATGCCGCCTTGCTTGCTTTTTCAAGGTCATGCGAAAAAATTCTAAAGAGAAACCCTGAAGATCAGTTCGGCCCTTCTCCTGACATGGGTATGGTCAAAGATTGGCAGGCGGCGTGTGCCCACCTTCCAGACTGGGAATTGTCGACGCCGGAGCAGGCTCGATCATATTTCGAAGAGTGGTTTATCCCCTATGTTATGAGCAACAATGGCAATGAGGAGGGATTGTTCACCGGATATTACGAGCCGGGTCTTCGCGGGTCGTTGAGTAAAGGTGGTCAGTATACTATTCCGCTGCGCACGCGGCCCGGTGATCTGGTGATGGTCAATCTGGGAGAGTTCCGCGATGAGCTTAAAGGTCAGCGCATTGCTGGACGGGTGGTTGGAGGAAATCTCAAGCCTTATGAAGACCGTGGGGCTATTGAGGACGGGAAGTTGCCGCATCAAGTCGATGTTCCCTTGGTGTGGGTTGATAGTGCGGTTGATGCGTTTTTTTTACAGGTACAGGGTTCCGGTTTGATCGAGCTGGATATTGGCGAGGTAATGCGTGTCGGGTATGACGGGCAGAACGGGCATATCTACACGGCGATTGGCAAGGAATTGGTGACGCGGGGCGAGTTGACCAAGGACAATGTTTCGATGCAGACCATCCGCGCTTGGCTGGCGGAGCATCCCGAAGAGGGTCGCGAGGTGATGCGTCTTAATAAATCCTATGTGTTCTTCAGAAAGCTGGAAACCGACGGGCCCGTCGGCGCGGAAGGTGTTGTTCTTGTTCCCGAGCGGTCTCTGGCGGTCGATCCGGTTTTTGTTCCTTATGGTGCGCCGATTTTTCTCGATGCCGAAAATCCAGAGGGAGGTGCGCCGAATATTCGGTCGCTGGTGATTGCGCAAGATACGGGCGGGGCCATCAAAGGTCCGGTGCGCGGCGATTTGTTCTGGGGACATGGCGAGCGTGAGGCAGCCATGGCAGGCGTTATGAAGTCAAAAGGAAGAGCCTTTTTGCTAATTCCTAAAGCTTTAAAACCTTAGGCTTTTATTGCTGTGGGTCTTCCGTGCTTTGCTCGTCTTCGTTTTGAGCTTCAGCAGCGTTTTGATCCTGACCTTGATCTTCCTCACCGGCTGCAGGCTCAATGGCAGAGGGATCGGTGGCAGCCGGATCTTCGAAGGCGGCGTATGAACCACTATCCATGCTGGTTGATCCGAAACCGCCATCGTCACGAGCGGATGCGG
>Ga0209200_1002744_pt1 | contig 15858 bp, 20 predicted proteins | sample AD_UKC033_MetaG_FD_184406 | JGI IMG/M metagenome (GOLD analysis project Ga0209200, IMG submission 184406) | Active sludge microbial communities of municipal wastewater-treating anaerobic digesters from USA - AD_UKC033_MetaG (SPAdes) (version 2) | ecosystem: Engineered > Bioreactor > Anaerobic >...
TTTTACGCTCCGTCATATAAAAAACTTCATTTATTCCACCTTCTTCAAATCCGTTATCAGCATATTCATCATAATCTATAACACCTGCATCTCTGAAAAATTCAGTTTCTTCATCATTATCGTAATCAATATTATAATTACCCTTTAAAAAGGTAACAACCCTTTCAAAGTCATCAAAATTAAATTCAGCATTCCAATCATCAGTTCCCCATCTACCCTTACCATCTCTATAATAGATAACAGTATTTTTTTCGTAAGAATCAGCATCACCATGCATAACTTCGGTATGAGTTTCTATCGCGTTCTTAATCGTAGTGGATTTTGGTTTGATAATTAGACTACGTGTTGGTCTGATTTCACCACCCACAGCATCTTGAGCCCATTGAAGATTATCATCTTCTCTTTCTCTTAATATTCTCTTTCTCTTAATATTCTCTTTATCAGATTTTTCATGTATATATAAATATCATGAATAACCACAATAACTTCTTTAAAAAGAAAGACCATATTCTAAAATTAGTAGATAAAAAGTTTGCCTATGATTTTATTAGGAAACACCATTATTTGGGTGATGCTAAATTCTTTTCAAAATATGCATACGGTTTATTTCATAAGGATGGTGATATAATGATGGGTGTGGCAACATTCTCAAACCCACAAGGTAATGTTGCACTAAAGGGTTGGTTTGGTTTAGATAATTCTGACCAAACAGTCTTAGAACTTAGTAGGTTATGTGTTTTACCTGAATTAAACGGAACTAATGCAACCTCCTACCTATTAGGTAATTCTTTGAGATTGTTAAGGAAAGAAGGTATTAGAGCGGTCATAACTTTAGCTGACGATAGTCGACATAATGGTAGTATTTATCAGGTTTGTAATTTCAAATATTTTGGTTTAACAGATAAGAAATCAGATTTCTTCCATTTCAATGAGAATGGCGAATGGAAAGTTAATCCAAGAGGCCCAACTAAAGATAGACAAGGTGTTTGGATTAATAGAACTCAAAAACATAGATATGCCTACATCATGGATGAAAATCTAAAATGTTTATATGAACAACTGTCTTATCCAAAGAAAACTGACATCAAAGATTATGATTGTTGTGGGGGAACTAAAATTGTAAGGGATAAAAGGTATAATATTGACTATCCGTGTCCTAAATGTACACTTTCTGTACTAGTTGAGTGATATTTATAATTATGAGTTTTATAAATAAACATCTTAGAAAACATGATTTCATAACAGGTAAACCTGGTCGTATTATTATATACGGTACTGCCGGTGAGATTATTGGGTTTAAATCCCAAACTTATTTAGAACCTGGTTATGTGTTTGCTCCTTATATTCCTATGATGGATTTAGAAACCCAATTCCAACCTAGACAAGGGTTAGAATGGTTAGTGAACAATTCTACGGTAGAATAACGGTTAATGAACTATACAATGGAGTTCAAATGCCGATAGTTAACAAAAGATTTGTATGATAATCAAATCCATTCCTGGGTTTTGTTTTGTTGATCCCAAAAATAGGAATACCCTTAATTTAAGACTTTCTTCTATTAGGATTACTGCAGAACCTAGAAGAATACGTATGAATTGGAATCCTGAGTTAGCTCAAGATTTACAGGCATTTCACAACATCGATGCTGAAGCTGAATTAACAGCTTTATTAGCTGAAAATATTCAACAAGAAATTGACAGACAAATTATACAAGATCTAACTAACCCACAAGAAAGGTGGATGCGTCAATGGGTAGATTTAATACGTAATCAAAATGAACCTTTAATACATCACGGTCATAGAGCACCACAGGATAACCCTGAACCTAATTTTGGTAATATTGTTTTACCTATGGTTAGAAGAGTTGCTGCTCAAACAATGGGACTTGATTTGGTTCCTGTCCAACCATTAGATGCCCCACAAGGTCTTATAACTTTTTTAGATTATAATTTAGGAATCGACAACTACGATTACACCGTATTACCAAATGAAGAAGGTTGGTTTATGGATGGTACTTTTGAGTCTATTTTCATTAATATGAAAATGAAACCTCACGAATTTATAATTTGAACGTAAAACCTATTGATCTTTAGTCAATAGGATGTAAGTGAAAAAATTTTCTAAAAGTTACAAAAATTAGAAGTTTTTTATAAAACAGTAACTATTTATATATAGATGAAGACAATATTTAGAACATATAGATTTGAAATTTACCCAAACAAGGACCAAAAAATCTTGTTAGGTAAGCATTTTGGATGTACTAGATTTGTTTTTAACTATTTTTTAAATCAAAGAAAAGAACAATATCAAGAAAATAAGAAATCTGACGGATATGTTCAACAATGTTCTTCTTTAACTAAACTGAAAAAAGAAGAAAGTACTTCTTGGTTAGAAGAAGTAAATAGTCAATCTCTTCAGTTTTCACTTAGATGTCTAGATGCATCTTATACTAGTTTCTTTAAAGGAAGAACTAGATTTCCTAAATTCAAATCAAAGAAAGGTAAAAATAGTTTTACTGTACCTCAATTTACAAGATTAGAAGGAAATAAAGTATATATTCCTAAATTTAAAGAAGGTATTAAAATTAATCTTCATAAAGAAATTAAAGGTGTAATAGGAAAATCTACTATATCTAAAACTTCTACTGGAAGGTATTTCATATCTATTCTTTCTGAAGAGGTTTATAGCCCAAAACCAAAGGCAGGTAAAGTCTGCGGAATTGATCTTGGTCTAAAAGATTTTGTAGTTACTTCTGATGGAGTTAGATTTAAGAATAACAAATATACAAAACAATATGAAAGAAAGTTAGCTAAGGCTCAAAAGCATCTTTCTCATAAACAAAAGGATAGTAATTCGTACGAAAAACAAAGACGAAAAGTAGCTAAACTTTATGAGAAGATTTCTAACTCACGACTTGATAATTTACATAAAGTATCTAAGACTTTAGTAGATAATTATGATCTAATAGCTGTTGAAGACTTAAATGTAAAAGGAATGATTAAGAATCGAAGATTATCTAAACATATTGCTGATGCAAGTTGGGGTAAGTTTTTAACTTTCCTATCTTACAAAGCTGAATGGAATGATAAACAAATCGTAAAAATTAATCGATTCTATCCATCGAGTAAAACTTGCCACATATGTGGTTATATTAAACAAGACCTAAATCTTTCTATTAGAGAATGGACATGTCCTAATGGACATAAGCTTGATAGAGATATCAATGCTGCTAAAAACATTCTCAAAGAAGGGTTAAAAATAACATCGGCAGGAACTGCCGATTACACGAGTGGAGACTCAAATAAGACTTCTTGCAAAGGAAGCATAAGTCAAAGAAGCTCGAAGCCTAAAGATCTTTAGTCTTTAGGTAGTTCACTGATATTTATACGGACGAGCGTAAAACACATTCATCACGAAGTGTGGGTGTGATGTAAGCGACTCCTTTAACACTTACATTTTGTAAATTTAGACAAATATTTGTTTTTGTCAAAAAATATTGTACTTTTACAAAAGTTTAGACTATTTAATAATATATGCTTAAAGGATTAAAATATAGATTATACCCAACCAACTCCCAAAAAGAGTTGATTGCCAAGCATATTGGTAGTAGTCGTTTTGTATATAATTTAGCCTTAGAAACAAAGAATACGGCATATTTAGGTTCTAAACATAATTTTTCACCCTTTGATTTAATTAAACAACTTCCTGACCTTAAAAAAGAATGTGAATGGTTAAAAGAAGTAAATAGCCAATCTTTACAGCAATCCATACAAAATATGGATATTGCTTTTAAGAAGTTTTTTAAAGGTGCAGGTTTTCCTAAGTTCAAATCAAAACATCGAGGTAAACAATCTTTTTCGATACCACAAAATGTAATAGTAGAAAACGAAAAGTTAGTTATCCCTAAATTCAAAGAAGGAATTAATATTGTTTTGCATCGTGAAATAAAAGGGATAATTAAAAGTGCCACAATAAGCGTTACTCCAACAGGAAAATATTTTGTTTCGATATTGGTAGATACTAATACTGAAAAACTGAATAAAGCACCAATAACCGAAAACGCAACTATTGGTATTGACTTAGGAATTAAAGATTTTGCTATAACCTCTGATGGAGAAGTATTTGAAAATCCTAAGAACTTACAAAAAGCACAATCTAAATTAAAATATGTACAACGTAAATATTCAAAGAACAAAGGTAAACACACCAAACAACGTCTTGCCTTACTACACGAAAAAGTAGTAAACAAACGCAAAGATTTTCTGCATAAAACATCCATTAAGTTAATTCGTGAGAACCAAACGATTTGTTTAGAGGATTTGGTGGTAAGTAATATGGTCAAAAACCACAATTTAGCACAAGCAATATCAGACGTAAGCTGGTCAACATTTGTAACTATGTTAGAGTATAAAGCTGATTGGTATGGTAAAAACATTCTACGAATAGGGCGTTTTGCACCATCATCTAAAACCTGCTCTTGTTGTGGAACTATCAACAAAGAACTGACACTTAAAGACCGTGAATGGACTTGTAGTAGTTGCTCTACTGTGTTAGACCGAGATATTAATGCTGCCATAAATATTAAATCATTTGCTCTTAAAAATCATTTGAGTGTGGAACACACTCTTAAAAATCAAGGTAAGTTGCCAACGTTAGTTGGAGCGTTGACCCTTGAAGCCCAACCTATCGCCTCTGGCGTGGGTGGGTAGTTCACTAAATTTGAGAGAGAGTTTAAAAAAAGGTTTTAATAAATTATTGAAATGAGTAGGAATTTAATTAAGGATGAAGAACGTAAAATGTTACAAGACACCGTTGCGACCGAAATCAAGAAAGAAAACTTCATCCGTGAAATTGTCGACGGTTTGGGGGAAGAAATACTAAAAGAACCCAATAAAGTACAAAAGAAATTAGGATTTTGGGGTAAATTTAAAAGAATGTTTTCAAAATGAGTAAGATAATATTACGTAATAATACAAAACTAAAGGAGTTTATTGAGTTCGCATACTCATTAAAAGAAATGGAAGAGGTTAAGAAAAACAACTTCCCAATCCCAACTTCTATTACCTATACATTGGACAAACACAATCACGAGTCCATTCAGAAAGAAATATTAGTACAAAAAAACATGCCTCTAACAGACCAATATAGTGATGAGTTTGAATTAGAGTTGTATGGTATCACCTTTAAATTTTTAAAAAAATGAGTTTAAAACCTTACCTAAATGAAGATAATATCGAAGTTGGGTTGGATGAAGTAGGTCGTGGTTGTTTAGCTGGACCTGTTGTTACTGCCGCTGTTATATTACCTAAAGACTTTGAATCACCAATAGTAAAAGATTCTAAAAAACTGTCCGAGAAAAAAAGAAAAGAAGCTTTTGAATTAATTAAGGAGAAGGCAATTAAATGGACTGTTACTTTTACCTCACCACAAGAAGTAGACGATTTAAACATCCTTCAGGCAACAATGAAGGGTATGCATGAGTGTTTATCTAATCTAGATGGTGAGTTTAATCACATTCTAGTCGATGGTAACTATTTTCTTCCTTATAAAGACATAAAACACGATTGTGTAATAAAGGGTGATAACACCTATTATTCTATTGCTGCAGCTTCTATAGTAGCTAAAGTAATGAGGGATGATTTCATGAAAGAACTTCATTTAACATATCCTGATTATAAATGGGACGGTAATAAAGGTTATGGTTCGGCTGAACACATAGAGAAGATAAAAGAAATTGGAACTACCAAGTGGCACCGTAAATCATTTCTAAAGAATATCCTTCAATCTTAATTTTATTTTTCTTAATATTCTTCTATGGAGTTAGACAAAGAAATATTAGATAGAGTGATAGAACTTTCAGATAAGAAATTTTCTGAATATAAAAGAGAAAAACATCTCTCCAAAGAATATTTATTGGATTACGTAGAAGAATTCTATGATTACAATAAAGAAGTGGTTCTTTTAAATAACATTTACGAGGTTAAAGATAAAATAAAAGATTCTAATAAGCCTTGGGCTTATCATTATTCATTACATTTAAATTGGGTCGTCTTTTTTAGTATTTTATCTAGGAAACTATTACTAAGTCTACCAAAGAGCCAACGTTCAGAGGTTCGAGAAATTCGTAAAAAAGTTAGAATATTAGAGAAGATATTTAATCATGTAGATGGTATCATCGAAGATGGTGATAAAGTTTATCTAATAGAAACCGATGTTAGTTTTATTAAACCAAACCTAGACAAATGGACGATTTAATCGATTACATATGTTTAATGAGAAAGAAACTAGAGAATAGTCCCTATATTGATGTAATTATGGGGGAGATAACAAATATAGCTTCCGATAATTGGGTTCAAACTGGTGTACCTAATCTAAGTAAAGAATAGTTTAATAAGGTAATTTTAAGAGTGATAGCTAAAGGAACTACCTTGAATTAGAACGATAAAGACGGTTGTAACCAATACCAGTTCTTTCATGTATCTTTTTATACCATGTTTTACGGTTTTCTTTTGGTATTGAACCAAAGAATATAATGTCAGTAATACCTTTATCAAAACAATACACTCTTATTTTATTGTAAAGTCGTATAGTTTCTTCAATATCTTTACAAGTCACCAAATATAATTCTAAACCCTCAATTACTATCTTGTTGTTTAACATTAAGATTTGTTTTGGGTTTTTCTTTTGAGCTTTAGATGTTACAATGTATTCGATTATTTCTTTAGCTGTTAATTTACGGTTAGCACCACTTACACTGAAATTCTCTTCAATGAGATAAGGACCAACATCCATAATAACCCAATCAGGGTCATTAATGGTTTCCTCTACGAATTTACCTAATTCATTTTTAACAATACGATTTTGATCACCCTCCTCTCTCTTTTTTAGTAAAAGAATTTCGTAATTAACATCTACAAGTTTTTTATCCTTATAGACTTTAGTTTTAGGGAAGAATGCCTCTTGAGATTTTAGTTTTTCAAACCTATAATTAACATCGTATTCTCTACTATATTCGTGGAGAACTTTGACCTTTTTTCTATTTTCAGTTAAAACAATTTGATACATAGTATATATAAATATATTCCACACAAAATAAAATGAATAAATATTACGATTTGTTAGGGGTTAAACCTGGAGCTACCCAAGAAGAAATTAAAAAAGCATGGAAAAAGAAGGCTTTAGAATGGCATCCTGACCGTAATAAGTCCGCAGAGGCTGAAGTTAAAATCAAAGAAATTAACGAAGCTTATGAGATATTATCGGGTAAGAAACAGCCCCAACCAGAACAACCACAAGGAAATCCTTTCCAAAACCCGTTTGGTCATCAAAATTTTAGGATGAAAGCTAGACCATCAAATTTAATCATAGACATATCAGTTGAAGAGGTGTTCAGTGGGGTTAAAAAGAAAATATTATTCAACGCTGATAGATTATGTGGGACTTGTAATGGAAAAGGTGGTGAGACTACTGCGTGTCAAGCTTGTAAAGGACAAGGTGTTTTTATTTCATTCAACCCAAGATTCGGGGCTCAAACAATTACAATGTGTAGTAATTGTGGCGGTAGTGGACAAATGAGGGTGAAGAATTGTGGTACTTGTCATGGTAGAGGTACTACAGTACAAACAGAATCGGTAGATTTAGACATACCTAAGGGTACGTTAAGTGGTGTTAAATTCATAGTTACTAATGCTGGTAACGATGTTCCTGGGGCTAATAGGGGAGACGTTTTCTTTACAATCAACGTGTTACCACACCCAATATTTGAATTAGATGGACTTAACATCAATAAAAAGGAAGAAATACCTTTTATCGATATGATTTTAGGTAAAGATATTGAAATAGATACTTTGGGTGGTCGATATAAAATAACTGTACCTTCTAATTGTGAAGCTAATAAAGTTGTTAGATTAAAAGGTTTGGGGTTGGCTGATGATGAAACGGGTGTCGTTGGTGATTTATATGTTAAATTAACACCTAAAATACCTAAAGAAATAAATGATGAAGAAAAAGAAATATTAGAAGGTTTAAGGTCATCAATCAATTTTTCTTGATATTTATAATTGATGAAAAAGAAAGACCTAATTAATGAAGTTATGGGGGTACCGAAATCCATTGATAGATGGATGGATATATTCTCATATATTGTAACTGGTATGGCAAAAGGAATCACCAACCAAGAAGAAATCGAGGAAAGTGAAATAGATTATGTCGATCCTGAGTCTAAAAAAGAAGTTCATTCTACGGCCTATCGTGGTAAAGCATCTATGGATGGTAAAGAAGTTATGAATTGGACTCTTAAATTGGGTGGATATTCAGATTTAAAAGATTTATTGAATGACCCTAATTTTAAAAGTTTCCCGATGTATCAACCATCAATAGGGGTGACTTTAATATTTTTCCCCGATAGTTTATGGAAAGCTGAATTTGGTGGTAAAGAAATTGCTGACGCTAGTCATGGTTGGGCTCCATCTACTATTAAATTAGCTAAATTGGGTGGGTCTAATATTGTATTCACAGGACAAGAATTCACATTTAAATGTTATTTACCACATTCTTGGTTAGATAACTTAGATACTGATAAATTTAGAACTTTACTTAAACCAGTAATTGCTCATGAAATGACTCATGCTTATGAAATTTACATGAGATATAAGAAAACTGAAGACCCGTTCATGGGACGTGAAACTTTCTTAAATGCTGCAGCTAAAATGATGAAGGACCAAAAATATCCACAATGGAATGATTTTCTTCATATACTTTATCTACACTTATCTTTCGAAATAAATGCAAGAATTACTCAGCTTTATTATGAAATGGAAAAGAAGGGGGTAACAACACAGGAAGAATTTATGAAAGCATTAAAGGAATCTGGTGTGTGGAAAGAAATAAAAATGTTAGAAGATTTTGATGCTGACGAATTTATTAGTAGTTTTAAATACAAAGATGTTGGTCTTTTTGGTATGTTGGAAGATTTAGGTAGACAAATTGAAAGAAAGGCTAGAGGAATGGTACCAATCAAAATGGAGAGAGATCCTAAAGCAGGTATGAAACATCTTATTGACGGTTGGGATTTAACATTACAAGCTTTGAACCAAGAATTAACTAAGAGTGGGATGTATAAAGGTAAATTTATGGATGTAGTACCACCTAAAGCGAAAGAGGATCCAAGAGTTTTCTTTAAATTCTTCGAAAAAAGGTTCCATAAAAAGGCTGAAGGATTTAAAAGAAAGGCTTTAAGAGTAGCTTCTTTAGTTTTAGATGAAAAAAATGAAGAAAAAACTTGACAAGTAATAAAATTTTAGTACCTTTGTATCATATTTATAACAAACACAAAATTAACACAATGAACACAGTAATTAGAATAGAGAGAAGAGAGGAAGCTAATCGAGAGGTTGGATGTCTAACTATTGTCTAATAATTACTGAAAGATAATATAAGAATCCGACCACAATGTGGTCGGATTTTTTGTTTTTATAACCTATTTATAATAAAAAAGGTTATGGAAATTTGGAAAACAATAAATGAAACAAATTATGAAGCTTCATCTAATGGGGAAATAAGAAACATTAAAACTGGTAGAATATTAAAACAAAGAATTGATAAAAGAACTGGTTATTATATTGTTGACATACAAATCAATGGACAGAGTACTACATTTAAAACACATAGGTTAATTGCTAAAACTTTTTTAAAGGTAGAATCGAATAGTGTGGTAGATCATATTGATAGAGATAGAACTAATAACAATGTTAATAATTTAAGAATGGTAAGTATTGAGGAAAATTTGGCTAATAGAAAGATTTTCACAACAAAAAAAGAAATAGAAACCATTATAAATTTATATAAACAAAATAAAAATATTGATGAAATATACGGTTTAATAAATGCTCCCATCGTCTAGGGGTAAGGACGTAACCCTTTCAAGGTTAAAACACGGGTTCGATTCCCGTTGGGAGTACAAATGGTCTCGTAGTTCAATGGATAGAATAAGAGTTTCCTAAACTTTTGATACAGGTTCGATCCCTGTCGAGACTACTAAATAATAACCACGTTCCCGAAGACAAAGTGGTTCGCGTCGCTGGGCTTTCAACCCGGAGAAAGCGGGTTAGAGACCCGCCGGGAATACAAAAACAAACGCTCCCGTCGACTACGCAGGCTAGGTCGTCACCCTTTCAAGGTGGAGGAGGCGGATCGACACCGCTCGGGAGTACAATATGGTCCTATAGTTTAACGGATAAAACAAAAGTTTTCTAAACTTTCGATTGGGGTTCGATTCCCTGTGGGGCTACAAAAAAAAGTAAAAAAAGTTTTAAAGGCGTATTGACAGAAAGACTTTTTATACTTAAGATTAACAAACGTTCTTGAAAATACTGATTCTTAGATACCTGAAGCGGTTGGATTAATTACATCAAATTATACAACTATGATTCAGAAACGTTAGACAAAAACCCAAAAGGCGCACGTCTAACAAAGGTGACCATCGTGGTACTTCACCTTAAACATTGGCCACGGAGTTTGATATAACTCTAAAATTGTCGAGTTGGTAACTACTCTAAAAAGTTTCGAGATTGTAATCTCTAAAATTACACGGTTCGCTACCGTTAGAGAGCAACCATTATTCTGAGACATTCTCAGGTAATCTAAGTAATCTTTAAAATATTCAAACCAATTCTATTGAAGCGGTGATAGAAGTTACATCAATTATACTTGAAAACGAAACACTTTTATCGGTAATACTCAATAGGTACTTTATTGTCCACATCTCGGTGATTTTTTAGATCGAGATAGTGAGACCTGGGCCATAAATCCCCCCACTAAGGATGTTATGGCTAAAGTCCCTACGAGTCAAATTGTAGGGACTTTTTTATTTAATAACAAACAAAAAAAAGGAGAAATATATGAGCAAATTCAGTAAGCATTCAGCAAAAGCATCAGCAGACCACAAGTCTTTCCAAGATAAGGCCGTTCAAAACTTTGACGGTGGAACATCTTATACGTTGAATCCACTTGATACATTACGTATTGTGGCAGCGTCATCTATCTTCGGTGAACCATCTTATTACAGAGGTTCTCACGACAAACCATCTAACTTATCATACTTGAGTAAGTATGACGTTCTTGGTGTGTACACTGATCCAAGTGAAACTACAACTGATGTCTTCACAAAGGCTATCGATGCAGCATTGGATTACGACTTCAAGGCTACTCTTGAATTTGCTAGAACATTACGTCATGAATTATTCATGAGACTTAACCCAGCGGTTATTTTCGTTAGAGCATCTCAACACCCAAAGAGGGTTGAATTCAACGAAGCAAACCCAGGTTTGATGAAGAAGATTGGTATGGAAATCGTTGGTCGTCCTGACGATATCACGAACCAATTCGACTACTACATGTTCTTGAAGGGTTCTAAGAATGGTTTACCATCTATCGTTAAGAGAGCTTGGTCTGAAAAGTTGGCTACCTTCAACAGGTACCAAATCAACAAGTACAAGTCTAAGTCATTAATTGACTTGGTTCGTATCTCTCACGCTCACTCTGAAGTTATTGACGAGTTGATGAAGACAGGTGACGTGGCTGTTTCTGAAACGGAACAAACATGGGAAAGCCTTAAGTCTCAAGGTAAGACTTGGAAGGAAATTCTTGACACAATCAAGGTTCCACACATGGCTCTTTTGAGAAACTTAAGAGGTATCTTCACCGAAATCAACGATGTTGAAACGGCTAAGAAGGTTCTTGCAGACCTTAAGGGTGGCGTACTTTACGGTAAGCAATTCCCATTCCGTTACTACACGGCATACAAGGAAATCGAAAAGGTTTCTATTAACCATAAGGGAATGATTCTTGACACTTTACAAGGTTGTCTTGATATCTCTATTGAAAACTTCCCTAAGTTAAAGGGTAAGGTAGCTTGTCTATCTGACAACTCTGGTTCTTCATGGGGAGCTGTTAACTCCGAATATGGAACGACAGCTATAGCTGAAATCGCTAACTTGTCTTCTATCATCACCGCATTGTGTTCTGATGAAGGATACGTGGGTGTATTCGGTGATAGATTGAGTTTAAAGCCTGTCTCTAAGAGAGACGGTATTATCTCTCAACTCGAGGAAACTTGTAAGAGAGGTAAGGCTCAAGGTGGTGGTACCGAAAACGGTATTTGGATTTTCTTGAACGAGGCTATCAAGAACAAGACTCACTACGATACCATCTTCATTTACAGTGATATGCAAGCAGGTCACGGTGGATTGTACGGTGTAAACCCAAGGGAATACGCTGAGTATGTTCACGGTACTACCCGTAACATTGACGTTTTGAAGTTGGTACAAGAATACCGTAGAAAAGTTAACCCTAAGGTTAACGTCTTCACAGTCCAAGTAGCTGGTTACAACAACTCTGTTGTACCTGAAAACCTCTACAGAGGAGCTGTTCTTGGTGGATGGACAGGTAAGGAAGCCCTTTACGCTAACGAAATTATCTCCGCGTGGGATGGTATCGAGGCTGAAAAGGTTGAAGTACCTAAGGTTGAAGAAGTAACTCAAGCCTAAATAATGGGGGTTAAAATCCCCATTTTATTTTTAAATATTATGAAGAATAAAGACTCCCCATAATGTATCAGTTGATACATTATGAAAATGGATAAAACCAAAAAACAAGAAGAAAAGCAACCATTACAGTTATGGTTGGTAGAAATCACGCTTACGAGTGGTGAAGGTCTACAATTTTACGTTTCAGCATTAAATCAATTTGAGGCTTATAAAAAAGCTGAAGGTTATGCAGAATTAGCTGAAAACGAATCTTTAAAAAGGTATTATAAATCCAAGGGATTCAGTTTATTACCTTAAAAAAAGTAAAACTACCTAATAACATAACCGTCCAACAAAACTTAGACAAACCATGCCTATTTTACGTTTTCTTGTTTCATCCTGTCATAGCTTTTTAGTATATCTCAAGTTCATCCACCAGAGGACAGTCCACAAGCGTTAATTCGGGCAGACGTTGCCCTATAATTTCATTTTATCCAGCTAATCTTAACTCTCGCAATCTCAATCCTTCATTCTTAATATTAATTGCTGCGTTTTCATCTCTGTCAATTACCAACCCACATCCTTCACAAATGAATTCCCTATCACTTAATTTGAGATTGACATTCTTCCATCCACAACAAGAACAATTTTTTGATGAAGGAAAAAATCTATCAACAAAAATTAATTCTCTACCATACCACTGAGATTTATATTCCAGTTGTCTTCTCATCTCATATAAACCCAGCTCCTGAATTGACTTTGCCAGTTTATGATTTTTCATCATACCAGACACATTAAGGTCTTCCAAAATAATCACTTGGTTTTCGTTGATTATTTTGGTTGTGATGTTATGCAAGAAATCTGTTTTCTGGTTTTTTATTTGTTCGTGTTTTCTTGCCAGTTTTAATTTTGCTTTGTTTCTATTATTACTTCCTTTTTGTTTTTTACTTAATTGTTTTTGTAATTTCTTAAGTAGCTTTTCATTGTTTCTTATCCATTTAGGATTTTCAATGCTGGTTCTATCTGATAAAGTCAATAAAGACTTTATGCCAAGGTCAATGCTAATAACCTTGTTATTGATAACAGGACTCATACTTCTAAGCAAGTCTCCATCAATAAGAACTGTCGCATAGAAATGACCACACTTCTTTTTGGTTATAGTAACTGATTTAATACCAGCCTTGTTTTTATATAGATAATTTTTGTCTCTTTCCGAACACTCAAATTTTAAGCCCTTAATCGTCTTTGTTAGATTAAGTCTGCTTGTTTCTTCATCAAATGTTTTTGATGCAACTGCTTCTTGTGGAAATCTAACCTTCTGTTCATCATGCTTGGACTTAAATTTGGGGAAGCCTTTTCCTTGTTTAAAAAAGTTGGTATAAGCCTGTTCGAGATTGATGATGGATTGCTTAAGAACTTTTGTATTGTGTTCTCTGAGCCATTCATGTTCGTTTCTTAAATCACCATGAAAGTACTTTCCGAGGTCAGATAGGTTTGCATTTAATTTATCTGAATCGTAACATTCTTTTTTAAAGGAAAGACATTGATTATATACAAAACGATAGCTACCAAGAAGAGAATTTAATGTCTGTTCTTGAGCTTTATTTGGATATAATCTTATTTTAATTCCTTTTAACATATTAAGCTACTACTTTATTTGTTTCATGATACATTGATTTAGAATCAACATACACTTCATTTTCTACTACTATACCAAAAGAAACAACTAATTTTTGTTCAGTTTCTTCAAACGCAGCTGAAAATATTTTTTTACCTAAGTCTTCCTTTTCTGCCTTGAAATCACCCATAAATGTTTTGTTTGTTATCACATCCAAGTATTGTTTCTTATATGATGTATTTTCTTTGTTTTTGTTTACTTTAAAAATAGAGCCAATATCATAATGTTTATTTAACTCTCCTGATAACAAAATAGCATTTATAACATCATTTTGTAATGATTGTAAAACTTCTATTTTTTCAGTTTCATTTTTTTTACGCTTTGACATAATTTCCAAAACCTTTATATTGTTTGAAACATCAAACAATATTGGATTATGTAAAGTTTGTATTTTTACATCATTAGAACCTTTGATGTTTTTAGATTTATTTGGTACAAGTTTTAAATCATAATCACTTTCAACCCAATTTTTGTATTTCAACGCTGAATCATAATCACAATAAATTTCAATATCTTGATTTTTACCATAACCACAACAACGACCCAATAAAGACTGAACAGTTGTATCAACTTTAGATTCAGCAGTGTCATGTACCATTATTACATGACGAGTATCAACTCTTTTTCCAGCTCTCAATAATCCTTTCAGAAAAATTAAAGTGTTTTTTGTTTTCTTCTCTTTGCACTTCGTTTACCATACAGCTTTCCTGAGAAACTGGCCATAAGCATCATAATGTCATTCACCAATTCTTCTTCCTCACTTACATCTTCACCTGTATCCACTCGCTCAATATGAACACCATAACTGTTAAAAAATCTCTCAATTAGGTTATATTGGAATCTTGTAAGCCTGTCCTTGTGTTCAATAACCACTTTCGATATTTTCTTCTCAATAACCAGTTCCATTAATTTCACAAATCCATGTCTGGTATCAGATAATCCAGAACCAACATCTTTTATAATGTGTTCAATGGAATATTTCTTTTTTGCACAATATTCACTTATGCGTTGAGATTGTCTATCGAGGTCACCTTTCTGTTTTTGTTCATGTGATGATACTCTGGAATACGTGGCAATACCTTTAATTTCTTCTTTCTTATCAGCGACATAGGTGTTCATGTATTTCTCAATATCGTCTAATAGATAGCGCCTATGTCCACCAACAGTTTTTATTGCTGGTAGAACACCTTCATCATCCCACCTTCTAAGTGTTTTGGTGGATACTGAAAGAAGTTCAGATGCTTCCTGTATGGATATTAGCTTGCTCACTTCTTTTCGTCTTCCTTAATAATTTTATCCAAGTGGTCAACCATTGTAGATTGTGATGCATCCAATAGCTTTTGGAATTCCTTTACGGAGATGGTTTCCTCTATGTCGAAGGTATGAGGATATATGTCACCATTATCGAGTTCAAATTCTGTTTTTGTCACTCGAATAACCTTAAATTTCTTTTCTTTGAGGTTGTTCATAATTGTTTTGAGTTTCTTTTTCATATATAAATATGCTAAAAATTTAAAAAGTTGGGTAAATATAGAAAATATTTTCCAACTTAAATTTCTCTCCTTTTTTAATGGGCGTTAACTCCAATTCCAATTCAATTATTTTTCCGTCTTCATTAGAAGTGTTAAAGCCTCTATCGGCATCAATGTAGCCTTT
>Ga0209200_1002759_pt1 | contig 15779 bp, 19 predicted proteins | sample AD_UKC033_MetaG_FD_184406 | JGI IMG/M metagenome (GOLD analysis project Ga0209200, IMG submission 184406) | Active sludge microbial communities of municipal wastewater-treating anaerobic digesters from USA - AD_UKC033_MetaG (SPAdes) (version 2) | ecosystem: Engineered > Bioreactor > Anaerobic >...
CTATTAGCTTTGATATATAATTTTTAAGGAAAAATATAAATACTGTCGGAGTATAAAACTTGCATGAAAAGATATCTAAAAGAAGTATGTGCGTGCATCTTTTTTTCTGTAATACTATCTATTGCAGGTTATTTTTTGTTGCGGAATTTTCTTTCCATTGACAATAATGTTAAACTATACTTTTTATCCGCTATTATCCAGAGTAACTGTGCTTTATTTGGTCTAATATTAGTAAGTATTGGTATTATAGGTAACAGAGAAATACGCTTTTATGATGCGTCAGAGTTATATGTGTCATATTCTTCGGTGAGTACATTTATTTTCATAATAATTTTTTTATCCATAATCTCAATGTTAACTGTAACAAATACCTTTTTTATACTTTTTATAGCTTCTATGGAAATTTTTGCAGTAAGTTTAATTTTAGCCGCCATATATATTTTAATTGACGAATTTAAAAATTACGCCAAGAAAAATCATCATCGAACAAATGATTCTGTAATCTAAATTATAATTATACAACAAGTACTACAATCTAAAAATTTATATATTGCCTTCTTATCAATTAAACAGAATATTTGGGGATATCAAATGTCATCGAGAAAATATATCGTGTTCCTAATACCAATTGCTGTTTTAGTGTTAAGTGCCTGTTTATCCACTTCTCCTAAAAATGAAATGCAGACAAATGAAGAAAAATTAATCAAACATCCGGAAGCCGATCCTGCCGAAGTTGTTGCAAAGACATACGATCTCCTGAAGGATAAGATAGACCTTAAGATTGACAAGATCATCTACTCCAAGGAAAATGGAATCTGTATGATCTCTCTAGTAAGCAGTGATTTTTCGCCCCTATCCTCAAACGAAGATAGCTACTACAAGGACTGCTGCACAATTGCTAGTGAAATCTTCAACATGAAAGAAATAGACGCCGTTATTTTACCTTACCTCAAAGTTTCAAAGACCGGAGAGGTAGAGATTGAGGCATCATATGGCATTGAACGAGAGTCACCAATCAAAAATTATTGGGAAGAAATATTTAGGGTGAAGGATTATAAAAAAACTGTAGAATTCTTTTTTACTGATATGAAAACATATGTAAAAGAAAATTACAATATTACAAATAGAACATTATAAAAAATTAAAATAATTTTTCTACCCTTTCATCCATCTCTAACTCTCTTGCCGAGAAGTAGCCCCATTCCTCTGTTGGCCCTAAAACTAGCCCATAGTAGATTATGTCGTTCTCTGGCTTTCCGTTAATCACTGAGCCACCTGTCTCATCACCGACTCTTCTAATCTCGGAAACTTCAGTTGCAAACCAGTGCCAACCTGTTGAGCTCTTCCATGCGGCTATTATCTCGTTTCCTTCAACAAACTTCTTTCCGTTCATTTCAATAATTGTTGCCGTTTTGCATCACCTGATTTTATTAGAGTATATTTGGATTAATACGTTGTCATTAAGAAAGGGAAAAATTAAACTTTTCCCTATTTTTTTCATATTTTAATATACTCTAATATTAAATATTAATGTGAAGGGGGCATATTGAATAACAAATTAACCAAATACTTAGAATCTCATATATTAGACTTTTTATTCGTGCTAGCTCTAATCTCTATATTTCCCTTTCGTGGCAATTTTATTGCATTCCATAGTCTAGTGGAGCTATTCAGCATTGTCGTGGCCGTCGAAATCTTCATGGTTGTCTGGAACTCTAAAGACTTTGTAAAAAACTATTATTTTTTATTTATCGAAACAGCATTTGTTTTCATTATTAAGCTAAAAAAAGTTAAAGTTGAATATTCAATAATTGCGAAAATCTCAATGCCACCATAATCTTTTAATACTTCTTTATTCTTATTATAAGATTAGTAGAATATTCTTATATCTAATAACGTGATTCACATGAACAAAATATTGATCCCGGATGGCCAGGACGTATATCGGAATATTATTGAATATTCTTTTCATGGCATAATGTTAATTGACAATGACTCTGCTTTTGCTGATGCAAATCCTGAGGCCTGCAACATTCTTGGTTATTCAAAAGATGAATTATTGAACATGAAGGTAGAAGATATCGCTCCACATTCCAACCTTAAAGCTGGAAGGAAATTATGGCAAGACCTCTTGGATAAAGGAAAACAAAAAGGAGAGTATCAACTCTTTAGAAAAGATGGGAAAAAAATTGAGGTTGGTTATGTGGCTATTGCCAACGTCTCGCCTGATTTGCATCTCTTTGTTATTAATGATATAACGAAAAGTAAACAGGCTGAAAAGGACCTAAGATTTAGCGAAGAAAGATACCATGCCATTGTTCAAGACCAGACTGAATTGATATGCAGATTCACTCCTGACGGCACTATAACTTTTGTTAATGATGCACTATGCAAATATTATTTAAAAAAACGTGAAGATCTAATTGGTGTTAACTATCTGCGATACATTTCAGACCACATAATAAAAGATATAGAGCATGAATTAACGCTTTTTTCAAAAGATAGGCCCATATTTTCCTATGATAATTACATAACACTATCTTCAGGAGAAGAAAGGTGGCAACAGTGGATACTAAGGGCACTTTTTGACGAATCGGATAATATTATAGAATTTCAGGCAGTTGGAAGGGATAACACAAAACAGAAACAAACTGAAGAGAAACTGAATGAAGCTCTGACTATTATTAACAAGAGCCGCTCCGTTGCTTTTACATGGAAGAATGCAGGAGGTTGGCCAGTTGAATTTGTTTCAGAAAATGTTGAAAAGCTGTTTGGGTATAATGCTGAAGATTTTACATCTGGAAAAGTTTCCTATGCAAGTTGCATCCATCCAGACGATCTCAAAAGAGTCGCCCAAGAGGTTGAAAAGTATAGCAATGAAAAAGACAGAACTGAATTTGAACATGACCCCTACCGCATAATAACAAAATCCAGGGCAAATAAAATTTGTGAGTGATTGGTCATTCATTGTCAGAAATCCTAAAGGAATTATCACGCACTACCAAGGCATTGTTGAAGATATAACTGAAAGAAAGATTGCTGAAGATCGATTGAAGTCTACAAACAAACAGCTTGAAGATATAATAGAATTCCTGCCGGATGCAACTTTTATAATTGACAAAAATAAGAGAATCAGAGCCTGGAATCGTGCAATGGAACAAATGACAGGCGTGCCCAAAGAAGAGATTTTAGGAAAGGATCGTTCCTACGGGGCAGTTCCATTTTATGGCGATCGGAGGCCCTATTTGATAGATCTCATTTTCGAACCTGACTCAAATATTTCTTCTAAATATGATTTTGTCAAGCGAAAAGGAAACGCATTGTATGTTGAGGTATTCACGCCCACCCTTTACAATAACAAAGGGGCTTGTGTGTGGGCAATAGCCTCACCACTTTTTGATGCTGAGGGCAACCTGAGTGGGGCCATAGAATCAATTCGTGATATCGATGAATTCAAAATGGCTGAAAAGGCGTTAAGAGAAAGTGAGGAGAAATACCGTACGCTGTTTGAAGACTCAAAGAATCCGATATGGACGACAAGTCGTGAAGGCATTATACTTGACGCAAATCAAGCCACAGCCGATCTTTTAGGATACTTAAAAGACGAGCTGATTGGGCTTGATGTGTATTCCCTTTACGTTGATCCTAACGACAGGAAAATATTCCAAGATGAGATTGAGGAGAAAGGATTTGTCAAAAACTTCCAGTCACAATGGAAGACAAAAGATGGACGCCAGTTAGACCTTTTATTTGACTTCACTCTTTGGAAAGACAACGATGAGAAGATTATAGGGTATAGGGGAATAGCAGAAGATGTCACCCTCATTAATAGATCTCAAAAGCAATTAGGGGAAAATCTAGAGTACTTTGCACACCTCGTGGATCATATAAGAAATCCATTAACAATTATTTGTGGATTTGCACAAGTCGAGATTGAAGATGAGAAAACAAAAAACCGTTTTTTGAGGCAGATAGCCAGAATTGAAGAGATTATAAAACAACTAGACCAAGGCTGGATGGACACAGAGGATACTAGACGATTTTTGAAAAGATATATGTAAATCAAGGTCCAGTGGATACTTACACAAAAGGTGATTAATTATTGTGGGCGATTCATGTAGACATATGAAACAATCTGATAAAAAAAAAGGTAATGACTTGCTAGTTAGGAGTTTAAAAAAAAGCAGTGAATCGTTTGATAGTCGTGGTGAGATGGCAGATATTCAAGAGGAGGATGAAATAAAAGATAAACTTCATACAATATCAAAAAAGTGTCATGATATGCCAGACAGATCTTTGGAGATCATAAGCGAACCGGCCGGGAAAGAAAAACTAGGGGATATAGAAAATTGCGCCATTGATTTTTCTGAGATCAGAAACTGGGTAGAGTCATCTATAAAAGACAAGATCTTAAGTTCGGAAATAGATGACATATCTGACTATGTTAAATGCTTAGAAGAAATGGAAGATAAGATGGAGTTTATCGATACTATCGAATCCTATCCGCCTGACACGCATAAAAATCTAAGAAAAATCATGAAGAAAAGATTTGAAGAAAACTCAGATTGATTTGAACAATAGTAATAGTAGCATTTGCGTATTTCGCAGAATTCATCGAAAAGCTTATATATCCATAATTTAGTAATTATTATGATAATAATCAATACTTGGAGGATTTAAAATGAAAAAAATTAAATCTATAATTATAGGAATGATCTTAATCGCATCTATACTCGCTCTCATAAATCCTGCTAGTTCTGTTATAGCAGACCCCCCCACAATGACACTGGACAATCCAAAAATAGTGGACCGCATAAATGAATTTAACGTAAGTTGCAGGACAATAAATCCCTCATCAGGAACTAGTTACCCCAATGTTATCTTCAGAATTACTATGGAAGGTCCTTTGGGCCAATTTCCTCAAGGCACAACTAGGGAAGAAATCTTTACGATTACTAACATAAATAAAGCATTTCCAAAAACACAGCTTGAAGGTGGCGATGGGTATAACATTAACAACACTTTTACCCTTGTTAATGGTAAACTGGTCGGTTATTATGGGTATTATGACACCAACGGGCACATTTCTTTGCTTCCTAATAACTATGACGCAACTACATGGTTCACGGTTAAAATGGCCGAAAGCGCTCCAGCTGGAGACTATAAAATTAAAGTGGAAATGATTAAACTTACCAACTATCCAACATGCAATCGTGTTAATTTATGCCCCGCCTCAGTTCAAGTCATTGCCTCTACAGCTATTGGTAACTTTAAAATTTATAAAAGCCAACCAGGTGAATTCAAATTTGAACAGATAGCTAAGATTTGGAGCATAATAACAAAGAATCTACAGAAAAAACAAGGCTTAGTTGAAGAATAAATTTTTATTTTTTATTTCTATTTCTCTTCTTTTCAGATATTTCCTTTTGTAATACCTGACATTCTCCCTTGTCCAGTCTGGCCCTAATTTTAAGGCCACGTACCTCTCGCTGTGTCCTTCCTCCAAGTACTCAATGCATTTTCTGATCTGCTGGTCTGTGTATTTCGAGTTCTTACCTGCTCTTATCTCACCAGATGTCAACAAGCGCCACCCCTAGTTTCTGCGCCGATAGGTATGGGGCAAAGCAGCATAGGCAAAGGGCATCTGCAAAGTCAGGCGATTTCTTGTCCTTCTCTCTCTTCACGATGATCTTGCCTTTGGAGTCAAAGTCATATTTTATCGTGGAAAGCTCTGACACGAGCTTCTTAAAGTTTGAGACCTTCTGGATCTTAATCTCGCCTTTCTCAAACAATGATCTTAGATTCCAGTAGGCCTGAGATTTCAAATTTGAGAACTTGGCCTCTTCAGAGGAAACTAATGGTGACTCCCCTCCCCTAAAGCCTATCACGGGATAGCCTTCCTCCTTCAGATTGGAATAGACGCCTGCGCCTACCCCGTTTGAATCTATCACAAGCTTCTCCACATAATCATTATCGAGCTTGTCTTTAGCCCAGTTTGAGAGGGGTGATATCTCAAGCTTTGCCATGAAGTCGATATCATAGATATTGAAACTTCCATTTTCAAGCGTGGCCTTAATGTAGACGCTGTAGTCATCCCCCATCTCTGCAACATCAAATCCGGCATATGCTGCGCCTTTTCCTTTTCCCTGCAGGTCAACGAGTACCCTCTCAATCCAGGAGAGCGGTATCAGCGTGTTCTTGTCTGCAGGAGGAAAGTTCCCCAGCACATGGATCTGGAAGAACGGGCTGTCTTGACCATAGTCTTCAGCCATCTGGGATATCCACTGCTTTGACACCCTTGGGCTAAGCCTCCCGTCAAGGTGGAACGTCTTCCAGTTCGAGCTTTTAGAGTGGAATATGTCATAGAAGAATCCTTCGGGGCGGGTCGGATTTCCTATCAATAGTATTTTGGAGGAGTTGACACCCTCTTGCGTTTGCGTTCCCTCGATGGCCTCAAAGATCTCATCCGGTACGCCCGAAGCCTCATCCACTATGAACATTAGATAAGGCGCATGGAACCCAAGCATGTTCTCTTTTTTGTCTGATGCTCTGCCTATCATGGCCCAGTCGTCACCGTAGCTGCCGTCAGGCCTTATCATCAAGACCTCTGCATCCCTTGGCGGGAGGTATAAAAATGGCCTTAAAATTGGTGCCTTTGAAATGTTGGCCCTAATCTCTTTCCAGAGTATCCGCTGCACCTGCTGCCATGTTGGAGCGGTAGTCACGACTATCGATTTAGGTCTAGTGACAAAGAACCACAGTCCAAGCTTTGCAGCTGTCCAGGTCTTTCCGGGTCCGTTTCCGCTTCGAACAGCTATCCTGTCATGTGCCGCCACCGCCTCAAATATAGGCTTCTGGAGAGTATCCGGCTCCTCGCCAAAGCAGTCGATTGAAAATCTTACAGGATCGTCTATCCATGATTTGAGAAGTGATTTCAATTCCATTTTAAGAATCAGGCTCCGTTTTGCATGAATTGGCCCTAAAATTAAGGCCAAACTTACTGGAGTTTGAAATCCTGGCAGCTGCTATCTCGGCATACTCCCTCTCAAGCTCTATACCTACCCATCTTCGATTTAGCAACTCACATGCTATTGCAGTGGTCCCGCTTCCAAGGAACGGGTCCATCACGGTATCCACTGGTCTTGAGCCCAGAATGGTGAGGTAAGTCATCAGCTTTACCGGCTTCACAGTTGGGTGGTAGTTGTGGCGCTCGACTTTATTCCTCTTCTGCGGGATGTCAACAGACTCCTCATCATCGCACCACCTCTTCGGATCAATCAAATCGCATCCTGCCTCTTTCTCATACTTGGACGGCTTCTTAGAAAAGAGAAAAGGGAAGCGCCCCCTCATGTTTTCTGGAAGCTGCTTAATCCTTTCCTCAAAGAAATTATCAAGGTCGAACATGTAGGAGTCTTCGCCAAATACCCTGTCGCAGGCCAATAAATTTGACGGGAATCTTCCTAATCCATCAGCAGCAGGTATTGAGCAGTCCTTCAGCCACGTTATTCCCTTGCCATTTTTTAGGGCCTGGTCGGTATGGCTCTTTTCAGACAGCGGCTTCATTGCGACTATTATTACCTCAACTGCAGGCTTCGGCTGAAATCCGGCATATGCCCCTGAAAGTCTTTTTGCATCATCTGATGCGGGGAGTGTATAATCCACCTCTTGCCTTCCGGTGTAGTGTTTCCCCCAGCATAGGGCCGACCTCTGCCTTCCCGGCATTTCAAGCGCCTCTCTCTTAAGGCCAAGCCTCCTGTCGATAACTTTCGAGATATCAAGGGCTTTTGGAAAGCCGGAATGGTAGGCCCAAAAAATGGGCGTGAATCCGATCTCAAATCCGGCATCACCTAGATTTAGGGCCATCTTTGACAGGCAGTCGAGCCTCGGGGCGCTCATTATGAATGCAAACGAGCCGGGCTTAAGCAGCCTGTGGCACTCCATCCAGATATCGACCTTTGGTACTGCCCTGTCCCAGTCCTTTCCAAGAAAAGAGTAGCCATAGGGAGGGTCGGTCAATAAAAGATCAATCGATTCAGATGGCAGCTCCTTCATTACTTCAAAGCAGTCACCCTGATATATCTTTCCAAGATCTCTCTCAAAGAAGGGCTTCAACTCGGATTATCCCTCTCCCTGTGGATATCCTCTATGATGGCTGAGAGATTGATCGTTACCTCTTTCTCCTTCTCCCTTGATTTGGGCGTCAGCCTGTACTCGGATAACCACTTCCTTATTGATTCACTTGTCTGATTTAGGTCGACATCCTCCCCAGAAAGGAGCCTTGGGAGCAGTATGCACTTTTGATTTATCAGCGCAATCGCAATCTGGTCTGCCGCAATCTCATCGACTTCAAAATTCTGGATGATGTGATTGTAAAGCTTTGAGTAGAGCTTTCTCTCCTTTTCACCCAGTGACTCCCTTGAAATCTTTAGTAGTTTAGACATGGCCCTAGCCGTGGTAGTCTGTCCCCTCATGCCTTGGCACCTCAAAGGTATCGTATAAAACGCCCCCGAGGACGCCTGTCATGAATCCCTTGTCATAGTCAAAGACAAGCTGGACCTTCCTGTCCTTTCTCGTCAGGATCAATCTTCCCTCCGTGTCCATGGCAATGTTGAAGGTCTCCCGCTCTATTGAAGTCATGATGCCATCAGATAGCGGCACTACGACAAGATTGTAATCGCTTTTGCATCTTTTAGGGCCGAGCGGCAAGTGCTGCCTCACCGAGTAGACAAATCCATCATCGCTATTGCTATGCAGGACATCAAGCACAAGCCTCTCCTTTGATCTATCCCTTAGTCTCGTTATTCCTTCCTCCTAAGATTTGAAAAGCAGATGGGGCATGTGAAGTTGTGCTCCGCCGGATGCTTTATCGTGTTGCCGCATGTCCTGCAGTAAACAGGTCCAGAATCGCAGCTTGGGCATTTTAGCTCTAAGCCGCAATTAGCGCACCTATGAATCTTTTCTTTCCGCTCTATAGCTACCGCATCCTTTCTTGCAAAGCCTCATGTAGTGAAAGTGGACCTTTCTGCCCTCAAAGTAAACACTTGTTGCAGGCTCACCGTTTGTGAAGTTGCCCTTGATCGTGTGGAGGTAATCCCCTCTAGATCGGCATACCGGGCACAGATGCTCAGGTATGAGAAACGTCCCGCAGTGAGGACATCTCCTCTTTTCTTTTGGGTAACCGGTAGACCTGCAGCTCGGGCACTTCATCAAGGATCATTCCTTCTTGCTGCAGCCATTGCCGCAGCTGGGGCTGATTGTTTTATGGGATTTGCATGTTGGCCTAAGGTATATGCTCCTCACTGGCCCTCTTTTTAGGGCATCGTAGTCCTCTCTGGTCCCGCCCAGAAAACCAGTGTCGTTATAGATGTAGTTTGCAACGTTTGCCAGGTGTTTTATGGTGTCTTCCTTGCCAAGTTCGCTTAATAGATCCCAAAGATACTCCTGGTCTATGAGAAGCCCTAAGTCAGTGTATTTCCTTATGTTGATCCTCTGCCACTCGGAAAGGCCGAACAGTACGTCAGGATTCTCTTCCCAGAATTTTGACAGGAGGTTCTTTCTCTTGATAAGGCCCTCTCTTGTCTTGTTTGCGGCGTCCATCGTGTCTTTTGAGCGTGATGCAACGACATACATGGCCTTCTTGTATTTGGCCCAATCACGCTCATCGGCCTCAAGCGCATCCCTGCTACCATATTTCTTCAGTAGTTTCTCCATCAATGCTCTCGCATCTTCTAGATCTTTGTCAGTTGTTCCTGGAATGTAGTTCGCATCAAACTCCTGGCCTACAGTATCGTTGGCTTTCGCCCATTCGATATCTACAGGCATGGGATCTCCTCCACCACTTTTGTCGTGTCAGTGGCTGGGAAGGCCCACTTCTTCATCCTCCCGATCTCAATCCAGTCGCCTTCAGTTATGAAAACGGAGTTACCTTCAGAATCGGCGATGGTGCAGCTCTCTACCCTTTCGCCGTTGTGGATTGAAGTCGTGCTGAAGAAGGTCCTCAAGCTTCCCCCTTCTTTTCGGCAAAGCTCCATTGGAAAAGGATCCTGCCCTTCTCCCAGATGGCCCGGAACTCCTTCTCGGTCACGGCGTCGTCATAGAGCGCCTCATCGACCGTATTAAAAAACTCGGCGAGCTCGTGGATCTTAGTCTTCACAAGCTCCCACCCTGCAAAGGCCCCTATACCAAGCGATACAAGGTATGGGAGGATCTTCGCAAGGACCTCAAAAACCTGTATTTCGGACATCTAAAGTCCTCGATGTCCAATATTATACATTGGTGTTTAAAAAGATTGTCCTTCTGAAACATGGAATTTAAAATATTCAAAAAGATTTTAGTAAAAATAAAATAAAAAAAATGTTCATTTTCTTCTTTTATTAATAATGTAGGCAACTAATGCAGACCCCCCTAAGAAACTGGCGAGTTCAAATCCTGGTGTATTTTTAGTATTATCTATCTCTAAATTTTTTTCTTCGATTTTCATTTTAACAAGTTCTTCAGTTTGGTATAAGTATATTTTGTTAATGTCTCTTACAAGAACCGTATAGGTATCATCAGGGGATACACAAATATCCCTAGTATCCAAATCAAGCATGTTTATAATTTCCCCAGTATTCCTATCCATAATGGCCAGATAAGGATTGGTACTGGAATTCATATAAATGCTAAATAATATGTATAGTTTGTTCTTACATAAATTAATCGACCAAGGCCCACTATTGCTCTCTATGTTAGACTCCCAGATTATGTTTCCCGAATCATTGAATAAGATAAATTTTGTATTATACTTCCATGTGTCTGGATTATTTATATTATACCCCTGTGCTTTTATATTTGTTTTATCCCCCAATATAGAATATTTCCCGTCATTTGAAGAGTCAATCTCTGAAAGATAATTATTAGTACTATAAGTAGAAGTGACGTTTCCTTTCTCATCGAAGAAATATATAATAGTGGGATCACCACTAGAAATACTGTCCGGTTTTTGTAATATTACAACCCTGTTCCCATCTTTAGATATGAACGTTTCGTTTGGCCGTATTTGTCCATCTTTTCTAATAGCCTTTTTCCAAAGGACTGTTCCGCTTTTACTCATTACACCTATGTAATTAGGGGTCACTTGGGGATTTTCAAAGTCTGTTAAATTTGTAAATAACACTTTTGACAAATCTCTATTTGCAGAATAAATCCCAACATCGGGATACTCTTTGATAATTTCTTTCTCTATATTTACAATTATAGTCTTGCGATTTTTAGGATTAGTGAAGTCATAATCAAATAGTATCACACTATCGGAGCCTATCTTTCCATTTTCGGCATCTTCATAAATCCATAGTAATTCTCCTTGAGTGGTGAATAGGTATATTTTTCTATAGGGTCCTGTATATGGTCCGTATGTTCGCTCGTTATTCAGAAGTATATATTTGGAATTTGAACTAAATTGGGCACTAACTATATCGCCTGTTGTTTTGTATTCCCATAATAATTTTCCCGAAATATCAAACAATAATACCTTTGATTCTTCTATATGGCATTTTTGTTTAGTGTCAGAATCTTCGCTGTACATACAATCCCGAGAAATATAATAGTGCCTATACAGCCCTACTGCAACGAATTTATTATCATCGGATATCGTTATTGCAGAAACTGTCCAATATCTAGAAAGCTCTACATCCTTGTCTGGGTCATAGCTCCAGAGCTCTTGGGCGTAGATTGAACCTATTGAAGAAATTATAATTAAAGCCAAGAATGAACAGGGTATTGATTTTTTCATGATTACTTTTATTTTTTAGAATATATAAATATATGGAAAAAATCTTTAGGATTTTTTTCTTGCATAGTATAAAATAACACTAGTGATAGATAGTAAAGATATGTATAAAATTGGAGAAGGCCCAACGTTTTTTGTATTGGAATAGCTAATCAGATTTTTTGTATCAAATAGATACAATTTGTACCCGCCTGCAGCTAAATATTCTCCCTCCTTTGAAAAACTTGTTCTATAAAGTTTCATATTCTCAATTTTAGTTTTTATTTCCCCTGTTCTTCCATCTAAGATAATTAAGTCACCCTGACCTTGAAACAAATAGATGTATTCCCCGTCGTTCGTAATATATATGTCGGAGACATATATAGATTCAATTTTTGCGTTCCATAAGACTTCAGCCCTTTCATTCAATAAGGTAATGGGGACAATACTTTTGTTATTAAGATAATATGAACCTTCTGCCACAATTGCATATTTGCCGTCCGGTGTCATTGAATAGGCTTCAATCACTTTTGGCAAATATTTCAATGAATTCCCTTTTTTATCAAAAAAATAAAGTTCAGAAAAAGTCCCTGCAACAATTAAGTTTCTATCGTTTGAAAAGTCAACTTCATTTACTTCTGACCCAGTTTCCCGTTCCCAAAGCTTTTTGCCATTTTTATCGAATAGTCCTAGCTTAGGGGATATAAGTTCCATTTCTTCCTCATCATATTCACTCGATACAATAGCAATTAAATCTAAGTTGTCAGAGGCCCAAAAATAATTTCTATCGTTTGAGTATCTTCGGATTAATTTCTTCTCAATATTATACATTGCAATATCATTTGGGGTGGCAATTAGAACATTACCGAAAGAATCGACATAGGGATTTCTTGCACCGTCATAGGCCCAAAGAGGCGTGCCAGATTTATTAAAAACATAAACTTTTGATCCACAGCCCTCAAAATCATTAAAACAATTATAGCTAGCTGTGTCTACTACGATGTATTCCCCTTTACCGCTCATTCGAATATTCTCTATTTCATACTGAGTTTTAAACTCCCATAGCTCTTTTCCCTTGTTGTCCAGCATTACTATTTTGCTTTGCTTGTCTAGCAAAAAGTTTCCTTGATCATCTTTTAAAGGATTTCCTTTGGTATCAAGAATCATATTCTCCCGATAAAGTCCAACTGCGATATAACTAGAATCGTCGCTCATGGCGATAGAATATACCCCCCATTCCCTATTTGAAGAATCATATTTAGGAATGTCCTTGCTAGGATCATAGCTCCAAAGCTCTTGAGCGTAGATTGAACCTATTGAAGAAATTATAATTAAAGCCAAGAATGAACAGGGTATTGATTTTTTCATGATTACTTTTATTTTTTAGAATATATAAATATATGGAAAATAGAATAAAACGCTCATTATAAAATAACGAATAGATTATTTATAGGATTAGTTACCTGAAATATTTCGTAAGTATTCCAGTTGCTCATTATAAAATTCCTTGGCTTTCTCAAAACATCTGTAGGCTTCGCCAGCCCTTCCAAGTTTTAGGAGCGCAAGTCCTTTCATTTGCCATATTTCAGCATCAGCAGGCATTTCCTCAATAATTATCTCGTCATAGCATTTTATTGCTTCAGCGTATCTTCCTTGTTCAAAAAATAAATTTCCTTTGTTGTACCATGCGGGACTAAATTCCGGATATATCTCAATCGCCTTGTCAAAGCATTCGTGGGCCTCAATATATCTGCCAAGTCTTGCAAGTGCATCTCCTTTGCTGTTCCATGCGTCTTCACTAACTGGATTTAGGACTATCACCTTATCGAAGCAAGTTATTGCTTCATAGTAACTTCCAAGCTCTTTGAGCGCATATCCTTTATAGTACCATACTTCATCATTATTGGGCTCTATTTCTAAAACCTTGTCAAACTTTGGTATCGCTTCGGAATAGTTTCCATCTGCATATTGAAGAAATCCTTCGTTAAAATATTGTCTTGCTAGTTCAGCTTCAGAGGGGGTATACTTAGCATCGTTTACACAACCAAGAGTTACAATTAATATGGTAAATATCCATAACAGGCCTATTATTTTTTTATTCATTTTATCCGCCAATTAATTATAGTTTCAATCATTTATAAGAATATGGAAAAAAATAGGGAAAATTATTTCTTTTCTATTTTGTCTATAAAACGAAATAATTATTCTGGATATACTGGATAAAAACCTTTTTCTCCCAATCTAATGCATCCTTCCTCACTCAATCGATTAACGGCTATTTTAATTTCTTTCTTGTTAAATCCTAGAATATTTGATAGATCTTCAATAAATAAATTAATTTCTGGTTCAGCTTTTATTGTTTGATATACTATTTGTTTAATATCTTCATGCCCAAAGCCCTGATTTGGTTTTGCAAAATATGGCCTTTTATTTTGTTGGGATATTGATTGAGAAGTGGAGTTTATCCTATTTTTTGTAAAAGAAGATTCTTGTATTATTACTTTCTTTTTTGACTTGAAATATATAAATAAGTATACAAATAATAATATAATCCCAAATAATAGAATCCACCATCTAAAATACCAGAATATTGCTAATATCACTCCTAGCCCTATCATTTTTAGTTTTTTTGGAGAATAGTATCCATAGGGGGGCATATTACTAATAAAGAAATATTGTTTATATTCCTTATTATTACAAAAACATTCAAAAAATAGTGCCAGAAATATAAAATAATTTTTTCATATTGCCCAGAAAACAATATAAATACGGGATTTAACAAAACATTGGGAATACTATGAATGATAAATTTAAGTATATATTGTTGCTGTTTGGAATTATTATGGTCTTGTCAAATTCTTATAGTATGGTCAAATACCATAATGAATTACTTTACTATCAAGAATTAAGAGAAAGTACTCCTGAAGATTTTCATGAGCTATATATGAAGTTTCCTGAATTAAGGCAAGATGAGAATTTAAATAATATTAATTGGGCTTTGAGTAGCTCTTTAGTGTCGTGTACTTGGGAATATCAATCATTAAGGATTAGTTCTTTTTTTAATATTGTAATAGGAATGCTACTAATACTAATTTTTGGCGGCTTGAAATATACAAAAAAATAATATTTGATTTCAAACTATCCTTATTAATTATTCCTTGATCCAGTTCCAGAATTTATTATTTGGCATCACGTGCCACTCCGTATCTCGGCATTCCGTCCTCACCGGGACCCACGTCCCTTTGATCTTCTTCATGGGGCAGATGTTGCAGGTGCTTGGCCTTATGGGGGCGATATCCTTGGAATAGTTGCACCTGATGTATGAGAAAGATCTGCTCACATGCGATCTCTTGGCAAAGGGGCAGACTATGTCGGTATATTGATCTCTAGTCGATCTGATTGAAGCGCACCTGTCGTGCACCTTCATCTTCCTGATGCTAACATATTCGGGTATGGTCTTCTGGACCTGGATCCTATAGAAAAGATCAAGCCTTGTCTGTGTCAAATTATTGCTCATGGCCCTATTTTTAAGGCCAGGTATATTATCGCTATCCTAGCATGAAAATGTATTTAGTATTTTTTAGGGCCAGATTAGAATATGGAAAAGATAAAATATAATTCTTCAGTAACTCTACGCCTAAGAGTAAATCTCAATTCTCCACGGTCCGTTTGCAGTAATATCAAGATAGTATTTTCCAGGTGTAAGTCTTTGAGACATTTTACCAGAACAATTACCAATGCAATTTGCAGCTCCACCTACTAATTTTCCCTCTTCGTTTTTTATCCATACCATAAAATTCCCTGTACCACTATGTTGTCCAGAGAATATACGTAGACCAGATCCAGTGGCAGTAAAAGCAACAACGTCATGTCCTGATCCGGTAAATACCGATGGACTTCCATTTATTGCTGAAGTTTTTTCCACAGAAGGTTCAATCTCAATTCTCCACGGTCCGTTTGCAGTAATATCAAGATAGTATTTTCCAGGTGTAAGTCTTTGAGACATTTTACCAGAACAATTACCAATGCAATT
>Ga0209200_1002763_pt1 | contig 15763 bp, 14 predicted proteins | sample AD_UKC033_MetaG_FD_184406 | JGI IMG/M metagenome (GOLD analysis project Ga0209200, IMG submission 184406) | Active sludge microbial communities of municipal wastewater-treating anaerobic digesters from USA - AD_UKC033_MetaG (SPAdes) (version 2) | ecosystem: Engineered > Bioreactor > Anaerobic >...
GGCGAGCCGGCCTGGGATCCCGACTTCAACACCGCGGACCTGCCGATCCTGATGCCGATGGGCAAGGTCGATGGCCGCTACGCAAAGCACTTCCTGGGACGCAAAGACTGAACACGCCCGCGACACCACCCGAAATCGAGCAGGCCGCAACCGAGGCTCGCGACGCCATTGCAGCACAGGCAGCGACCGTCCGGCCTGCCGTGGCATCGCCCACGCTGCGCGCCTGGCGCGCGCTGCGCCTGGGCCTCCACCTGCTGCTCGGCCTGCTGACGATCGCGCTGGTATTCCCGTTCTGCGGGCGCACTAGCCACCAGCGTCTGCGCCAGCGCTGGTCCTGCGGCCTGCTGCGCACGCTCGGGATTCGGCTCGAGCACGAGGGTGAGGCGGTGGCGCCGGGCTGCATGCTGGTCGCCAACCACATCTCCTGGGTGGATATCTTCGTCATCAACGCGCTCGCTCCTGCCGCCTTCGTCTCGAAGGCCGAAGTGCGTCAGTGGCCGGCAATCGGCTGGCTGGCCGCACGCAACGACACCATCTTCCTGCGCCGCGGCAGCCGCGGCCACGCCCGCATCATCAACATGGAAACGGCTGCCCTGCTCGAGACCGGCTGCAACGTGGCGATCTTTCCGGAGGGGACGACAACCGACGGCTCGCAGGTGCTGCACTTTCACGGCGCACTGCTGCAACCGGCGATCGCGTGCAAGCACCCCGTGCAGACCCTCGCATTGCGCTACCAGACGGCAGACGGCCGCTACACGCGCGCACCGGCCTATGACGGCGACCTTAGCCTGGGCCAGTGCGTGCGCAACATCATCTCCACACCGGTCATCGTCGCCCGGGTCTGCGTCGCCGCACCGCTACCGACCGGTGACGGCACGGACCGCAGAGAACTGGCGCGTCTTGCACGCTCCCTGATCGTTGCCGCCCTCGAACTGCCAGCCGACGCGGAGCAGCCAAGGGCAGCCCCCGCGTCCGGCACTCAGCCCGGGACCTGAAACACGGCGTCATCCTCGATGCGCAGTGCAGTAAGTTTGCCGCCCCACACACACCCCGAATCGAGCGCGATGAGCCCAGGCTCGCGATAGAAGCCGAGTGCGGACCAGTGGCCACAGACGATCGTGTGCGTGCGGCTGAAGCGGTCGGGCACCCGGAACCAGGGCATCATCCCCGCCGGCGCCTTGTGCGGCGCCCCCTTCGCGCTGAGGTCCATACGCCCGTCCGCCGAACAGAAGCGCAACCGCGTCAGTGCATTGACGATCACACGCAGGCGATCCCAACCCTTGAGCTTGTCCGACCAGCGCTCCGGACGGTTACCCGCGAGCTGAAGCAGGAAATCCCTGGCCTTCGGCCCGGCAAGCGTGTCGCTGACTTCCTGGGCAAGCGCACGCGCGCGCGTCACAGTCCATCCGGGCAGCAGCCCGGCGTGAACCAGCACGTGATCACCCGCCACATGCATCAGAGGCCGCCGCGCCAGCCAATGCAAAAGCTCATCGCGGTCAGGCGCTTCGAGCACCTGGTACAAGGTGTCATCGCCCAGGCGGCGCTTGAGGCCGGCTGCGATCATCAGCAGGTAGAGATCATGGTTGCCGAGCACAACCACCGCAGCATCACCGAGGTCGCGTAGCGCGCGTAACACGCGCAGTGACTCCGGGCCGCGGTTGACCAGGTCGCCCACGATCCACAAGCGATCGCACGCCGGGTCGAAATGCACCAGGTCCAGCATGCGCGCAAACGGGGTATGGCAGCCCTGGATGTCTCCAATCGCGTAGGTGGCCATCGTTGCGGGTGCTGCGCGGGATCAGACCCGGTAGTAGTCGCGGTACCAGGCGACGAAGCGCGCAACCCCGTCCTTGACGCTGGTCGCAGGCGCGAAGCCGGTCCAGGCGTTGAGCGCTGCCGTGTCGGCGTACGTGGCCGGCACGTCGCCATCCTGAAGCGGCATGAAGTTCTTCTGCGCCGTCATGCCAAGCGCGCCCTCGATCGCCGAAACGAACTCCATCAATTCGACCGGGTCATGGTTGCCGATATTGAAGACGCGGTAGGGCACGTTGCTCGTGCCCGGATCGGGCTGGTCGGCGTCGAAGGCGGGATCCGGCGCGGCAACGCGGTCGAGGGTGCGGAGCACGCCCTCGACGATGTCGTCCACATAGGTGAAGTCGCGCTTCATGCGCCCATGATTGAAGACGTCGATCGGCCGCCCCTCGAGGATGGCCTTTGTGAACAGGAACAAGGCCATGTCAGGCCGGCCCCAGGGGCCATAGACGGTGAAGAAGCGCAGGCCGGTGGTCGGCAGCCCATACAAGTGACTGTATGTGTGCGCCATCAGCTCGTTGGCCTTCTTGGTCGCCGCGTAGATGCTGACCGGGTGATCGACACTGTCGCGCTCGGCGAACGGCATCTTGGTGTTGCCGCCATAGACGCTGGAGCTCGAGGCATACACCAGGTGCTTGACGCGCGCATGGCGGCAACCCTCGAGGATGTTCATGAAGCCGACGAGATTGCTATCGACGTAGGCATGCGGGTTCTGCAGCGAGTAGCGCACGCCGGCCTGGGCCGCGAGATGGATCACACGATCGAAGCCCTCCTCAGCGAACAGGCGCTCCATGCCCGCACGATCGGCCACGTCCAGCTTCACGAAGCGGAACTGCGGATGCGGCGCAAGCCGGGCGAGTCGCGCCTCCTTGAGCGAGGGGTCATAGTAGTCGTTGAGGTTGTCCAGTCCGACCACCTGGTCACCGCGAGCGAGCAGGCGCTCGGTCGTGTGCATGCCGATGAAACCGGCGGCACCAGTTACGAGAATCTTCATTGGGAGTGCATGAGCGAGGAGTGGGATCAGGGGCGGATTATCGCATGTAGATCCGTGCGCACGTGTGACAGAGGTCTTGCAGCGGCAGTGACGCCGCACGCATGCCGATGCACGGACCTCGACCACCATCCTTGCTTATACTTGCGCAGTCGCCTTCAGTCCGTGATCGATGCTGACCCGCCTGCCTTACACCCTGCTCTGGCTCCTCGCACTGCCCTTCGTACTGCTCAGGCTGTTGTGGCGGGCACGCCGCCAGCCCGGCTACATCCGCCACCTCGGCGAGCGCTTCGCGAGCTACCGCGTACGCGCGCCCGGCCCGGTGATCTGGGTGCACGCCGTCTCGGTGGGCGAAACGCGCGCGGCCGAACCACTGGTGCGTGCCCTGCTCGAAGCCTGGCCCGAGCACAGCGTCGTGATCACGCACATGACACCCACCGGCCGCGAGACCTCCAGGGCCTTGTTCGGCAGCAACGCCCGCGTGCTGCGCGCCTACCTGCCCTATGACCTGGGCTGCCTTGCAGAACGATTCCTGCGTCACTTCCGCCCGAGCTTCGGCGTAATCATGGAAACCGAGCTGTGGCCGAATCTGCTCGCTGCCTGCCGCCACAACCGCGTTGCCGTGATGCTCGCCAACGCTCGCCTGTCGGAACGCTCGGCGCGGCGCTACGCGCGCGCGCCAGTGCTGACTGGCCTGACCATGAAGGCTCTCGACGTGATCGGCGCGCAAACGGCCGCCGACGCTGCGCGCCTGCAGCAGCTCGGCGCAGCGCGTGTCAGCGTCACTGGCAACATCAAGTTCGACGTCACACCCACCGCGGCGGCACTGGCGCTCGCGACCCAGCTGCGGGAACGCGCAGGCGAGCGCCCGGTCGTGCTCGCCGCAAGCACCCGCGAAGGCGAGGAAGCGCTGCTGATCGACGCCTTCGTCCGCCTGGCACCGGCAAAAGCCTTGCTGCTACTCGTACCCCGCCACCCACAGCGCTTCGACGAGGTCGCCCGCCTCGTCGCCGGCCGCGGCGTAAAACTGCAGCGACGCAGCGCCGAGGAGGCGATCGAAGCGGACACGCGGATCCTGCTCGGGGACTCGATGGGCGAGATGTTCGCCTACTACGCCGCAGCCGACGTGGCGCTGATCGGCGGCAGCTGGCTGCCGCTGGGCGGCCAGAACCTGATCGAAGCCTGCGCCGTGGGCACGCCGGTGGTCGTCGGCCCGCATACCTTCAACTTCATGCAGGTGGCCGAAGAGGCTGTGCGCACCGGCGCAGCGCGCCGGGCCAAGGACGCCGCGGACGGCATCGCCGCCGCACTGGCCGTGCTGGGCGATGAGGACATGCGCGCGCAGATGGCTGCGGCCGGACGCGCCTTCGCCACGCAGCACCAAGGGGCGACGCGACGCACCATCGAGCTGCTACGCGGACTGCAGGTGCAGTCGCCCGCTCCGCGCCCGGGACTCAGGGCGCCAGCAGCGCGTTGATCGCCTGCACATCGTCCTCGCCGAGCGTTCCAGCGGCCGCCTTCAGGCGCAGTTGAGCGAGCAGGGTGTCATAGCGCGCGCGCGACAGCTGTTGCAGGGTGTCGGCAAGCTGAGTCTGCGCATTGAGCACATCGATGTTGATGCGCACGCCAACCTCGTAGCCAAGCTTGTTGGCCTCGAGCGCCGAAGTGGACGAAACCCGCGCCGCCTCCAGCGCCCGCACCTGCGCCATGCCGCTGGTCACGCCGAGCCAGGCCTGACGCGCCGCGAGCGCAGCGCTGCGGCGCGCATCATCGAGTTCGGCATCGGCCTTCACTCGCAGCGCGGCTGCTTCGCGCGTTACCGAAGACACCCTGCCCCCGGCGTAGAGCGGCATGTTCAGCTGCACGCCGATGGCACTCGCCTCGGCACGGTCGGTCGAGGGCTGCGGACGATGATTCACGCCATGCGAGGCAACCACATCGATGGTCGGAAGGTGGCCGGCACGCTGACGCTCGACTTCGCGCACGGCGATCTCGCGTGCCAACTGCCTCGCCTGCACGCCAAAGCTGCCGGATTCAGCGGCAGCCACCCAGTCGGCGATGTTGTCGGGCTGCGGACGCTGGAGCGCCACCCCCTCGCGCAAGCCGGAAAGCCCCCCCGGCTCCTTGCCAATGATCTGCGCCAGCGTCTGGCGCGCGACCTCGAGCTGGTTTGCAGCAGCGATCTCCTGTGCCGAGGCAAGATCGAAGCGCGACTGCGCCTCGTGCACGTCGGTGATGGTGACCGTGCCAACTTCGAAGCTCGTTCGCGCCAGTTCAAGCTGCTCGGCTGCAGCGGCGCGCAACTGGTCCACGGCTGCGAGCGCATCCTGGGCAATCAGCACATTGAAATAGGCTTCCGCGACCCGCAGCACGAGATCCTGGCGGGCGATGCCGAACTGGGTTTCGGACAGCGCAGTCTGCAGTTCGCCCTGCTTGTACTGTACCCAGTTTTGCCAGCGGAACAGCGGCTGGGTGAGCTGCACGCCGTAGCCATTGCTGTTGTAGCTGCGCTCAAGACTGCCACTGGTAGAGCGCAGTTCGGAATCGTTCCAGGTCGTGTTGGCCGACAGGCCGATCTGCGGCAGCAAGCCAGCACGGCCCTGAACGACACGCTCCCGGCCGGCCTCGAGCTCGGCACGTGCAGCGGCAAGGCGCGCATCGTTGGCCAGCGCATCCTGATAAGCCTGCATCAGATCCGCTGCCATTGCACCGGCCGAGAACAAGCCTGCGATGCACACCGCCAACAGTCGCTTCATCCGAACCTCCGCTCCTTGCCTCATCCCGGGCGTGGCATCAGTACTGCGGCATGCGCGGGTCGACCTGCGCTGCCCAGCCAGCCACGCCACCTGCCAGGTTGATCACATTACTGAAGCCCTGGCGCTGCAGAAAGACGCATACCTGGGCACTGCGCCCGCCATGGTGGCAGACAACGATGGTCTCGCGGTCGCGGTCGAGTTCGCCGACGCGCGCGGGGACGCTTGCCATCGGCATCAGCACCGAGCCGTCGATGTGACAGATCTCGAACTCCCAAGGCTCGCGCACGTCGAGCAGCAGCGGCAGTCCCTGCTCTGATTCCGCGAGGCGCTCGGCAAGCTGCACTGGAGTGATCTGGTGCATGGCGGGCTCAGAAACTGAAAGTCTCGCCGCGCGCGGCGTTGCTGATCATGGGCACGACGGTCTCGAAGATGTCCTCGGTACGGAAACGCCCCTCGGCTTCGCAGGTGACCAGCCGCGCCTTCATGACCGGCGCCTCGCCAACGAACGCGAACAGACGGCCGCCGACCTTGAGTTGCTCTAGCAGCGCCTGAGGTACGAACGGCAGCCCACCGGAGACCACGATGACATCGTAGGGCGCGCGCTCGGGCCAGCCCGCGACACCGTCGCCCTGGATGACGACCACGTTGTCGACACCATTGCGCTCGAGGTTCGCGCCAGCGAGCCTGACCAGCTCCGGCTCGATCTCGATCGTGCGCACCCAGTCGCAGCGCGCCGCGAGCAGGGCGGCAAAATAGCCCGAGCCGGTGCCGATCTCGAGCACCGAATCACCCTTGGCAACGCGCAGCGCCTGCAACACCTTGCCCTCGATGACAGGCTTGAGCATCACCTGGCCGCAGCCAATGGGAATCTCGACATCGGCGAACGCCAGTTCGCGATGCGCCTTGGGCACGAACTCCTCGCGCTTGACGGTCATCAGGAGGTCGAGCACATCCTGATCCAGCACCTCCCAGGGGCGGATCTGCTGCTCGACCATGTTGAAGCGCGCTTTCTCGAAGTTCATCGGGGACTCCATGCAATATATTAGCACACGCTAATGGATAGCGTTATCCGGAAGGCCAAAACCTTGGCATTCTAGCGCAGATGCTGCAGCGCGATCCGCTGCATGTCACCAAGGCACATCCGAACGGAGCAATCAGCGTGACTCGAGCAGCAGACGACCGTTGTGCGGCTGGATGGGCCGGCCGTTGCGGGGATAGAGGCGCGCGAAGACCGCGAGTTGGTCATGGGAGATCGGCACCGGCTGCTTCATCACCACCCAAAGTACGTCTTCGGTGCAGGGAGGCGCAGGGAGTGAGCCGATGTAGAGGAAATGCCCCGGATTCGACGGCACCATCGAAGGCAGATCGAGCACGGCGTCAGGCGCGAACGCCCGTCCGCGATCCAGCGGCAGATTGTTGAAAATGGTCTGTAACACCTCGCTGGGCGTATCCCCAGCCTCGAGCAACAAGGACAGAATCGCAACCTGCCCGTCTTCGCTGCGGTGCTCCAGATACATGGCCATGTCGTGCGCCATGCCGCCGATGCGATCCTGCGAGGGACGATGCAGCGTGAAGCGCTCGAGCGCGTAGCGGGTGCCGCGCACCACGATGCTCAGGCCCTCGCCCACATCCACCTGAAGGGTGTTTCCGGTATCGCGGATGCGAAATCCGCTGCGGCGGTAATCGAACTCGACAGGCGCCAGATCCACAGCGATGCCGTCGCGCAGGTCGATCGGCGACTGACGCCGCCCCTCTGCGCACAGGCGCCACTCCGGCCGCAACGCGGCCCAATGCTCGGGGCCAGTCTCACCCGCGTAACTCCAGCTGGGCTCGAGCGCCGGCCGTGTCACACGGACGCCACCACGCTCGCCGACGGACTGCTCAGCGGCACGCGCGATACGGGCGCGCTCCGCTGCGCCGCCGTCGGCGGGCAAGCGCGGCCGGACCGGCTCGGTGCGCACCGGCGTGCGCGGTTCGGGCGGACGGGCGACTGGCCGCTGGGGCGCAGCCGCGGATGAACGGGGAGCGGGCTGCGCGACGGCTGCAGCGGACGCCGGCCGTGAAGCGGTAGCCTCGCTCCGCGGAGCAGGCGCCGAAACAGGCGCCGAAGCGGGCGTCGGAGAGGGCGTCGACACCTGCGCGGCCGCCCCCTGTGACGGGCCAATGCGGGGCAGTGCCGGCAAAATGGAGGGCTGCGCCTCCTGCGTGGCAGGGGACGCGTCCCCAGTGCGAATGGTGCCTGAGGCGAATTTCGCGGGGATGCGAACCACGGGCTCGGGAAGTGAAGGAGCAGGCTCCGCAGCCACGGCAACCGGCGCCGGAGCGGGCGGCGCCGAAGCAGCGGGCGGCATCGGCGCCGCGGCAGGCGTCACCGGCGGCGCTGGCTGCACCGGCGGCACGGATGGCCCCGGGGCCGATACCGGAGGCTGCACGGTAGCCGGCGCCACTGCAATGGCGGCAGGCGCGGCCGGCGGCACTGCAGCGGCAGGCCGGGCAGGCGGCGGCGCAGGAGCGGCATTGGCAACTGGCGCGGCAGCCGGTGCAGCAAGCCGAGCCGCCTCGTTGGCGAGCTTGAGCAACTCTGCGGCACTGGGCGGATCGCACACCTCCCGCCACATGCGCTCGTCCACGGAATTAGGCGTAACCATGACCGACGCCCCATCCACAGCCTCCTCGCGGAGGATATTGTCCGCGGCATCGACGTAGACGCGCTTGATCGTGGTAAAGCTGCGGTTTCGGCAATCGTAGCGGTTGAGCGCCTTGATCATCGCGTAGCCTGCGCTGCGTGCCTCGTCCGTCGTCAGCACGACACGTCCCCAAGAGATCTTCGTGCCCGCATCCGAAGACAGGATGCTGTCGCGGTCGATCTCGATGCGGCGATTACGGTCGCTCAACACGAGCTGCCAGTCAGCCGCAAGCACGGCGTGCATGGGCTGGGCGAGTAAGCAGGCGGCGAGCAGGAGTCGGATGGGCTTCATGGGCACTGAGCAAATTCGGCTGGCACGATGCTAAACGACCATTTCGGCGATATCTTGAGCACCTTGCCACATGCTGACGCATCCAGTATCGTGCGGCGATCTCGTTAGGGGTGCCCGCAGCACGGGGCTGAGAAAGACCCTTTGAACCTGATCCGGCTCATACCGGCGTAGGGAAACGTATCCATGCATACCCGCAACACCCCCTCCGGCGCCAGCGGCGCCGCTTCCGCCATTGTCAATGTCGTCTCGATCGCGGGCGTCGACCCCTCGGGCGGCGCCGGCGTGCTCGCCGATCTCAAGGCCTTCTCGGCACTGGGCGCCTACGGTTGCGGTGTCGTCGCCGCACTGACCGCTCAGAACACCCAGGGGGTGGCTGGCGTACACGTGCCGCCGACCGACTTCCTGCGCCTGCAGATCGACACCCTGTTCGGCGATGTCCAACTTCACGCCACCAAGATCGGCATGCTCGGCAGCGCAGAGGTCACGACCACCGTTGCCGAGCGCCTGGCACACTGGCAGGCAGCCAATGTGGTGCTCGACCCCGTGATGGTCGCCAAGAGCGGCGACAGCCTGCTCGCCCGCAGCGCGATCTCGGCAATGCGCGAGGCGCTCTTCCCACAGGCGTTCATGATCACGCCCAACCTCCCCGAGGCGGGCGTGCTGCTCGAACAGCGCGCGCCGGACACGGTAAAGGAAATGTACCGCGCCGCCGAGCGCCTGCGCGAGTTGCTACCGCTGTCTTCCGAACGCTGGGTAATGCTCAAGGGTGGCCACCTGCCCGGCAACGACCTGGTCGACCTGCTGTTCGACGGCGATCGCATGGTCGAACTGTCGTCGCCGCGCATCGACACCAAGAACACCCACGGCACCGGCTGCACGCTCAGCTCGGCAATCGCGGCGCTGCTGCCGCAAGCCAAGGGGCAGCTGCACCCGGTCGAGGCCGCCGTGCGCCATGCACGCCAGTGGCTGCTCGGTGCCATCGCACATGCGGGCGAACTCGCCGTCGGCAGCGGTCACGGCCCCGTGCATCACTTCCATGCCCTGTGGCGACGCTCGCAGAAGTCACCCTGAAGGCACAGCCCCAGGCCGCCCCGAGGACGAGGGGCATTTGCACACTCACACATAAACAGACCACCCCCCAGGAGACTCAGCCCATGAACGCCACCGAGAAATTCATCGCCGCCACGGCCCATGTGGATGCGGCCGCGATCGCCCCGCTGCCCAACTCGCGCAAGATCTACGTCGAGGGTTCGCGCCCGGACATCCGCGTGCCGATGCGCGAGATCACCCAGAGCGACACCCCGGCCTCCTTCGGTGCCGAACCCAACCCGCCGATCTTCGTCTATGACTGTTCGGGCCCCTACACCGACCCGGCCGCCAAGATCGACATCCGCTCCGGCCTGCCCGCGCTGCGCCAGCCGTGGATCGAGGCGCGCGGCGACACCGAAGTGCTGCCCGGCCTGTCCTCCGAGTACGGCCGCGCCCGCGCCGCCGACACGGCGCTCGACGAGCTGCGCTTTCCCGGCCTGCACCGCGCCCCGCGCCGCGCCAAGCCGGGTGCCAATGTCACCCAGATGCATTACGCCCGGCGCGGCATCATCACCCCCGAGATGGAATACATCGCCATCCGCGAGAACCTGAACCGCGAGCAGTACATCGCCTCGCTGCGCGCCACCGGCCCCAAGGGCCAGAAGATGGCCGACATGATGCTGCGCCAGCACCCGGGCCAGAACTTCGGCGCCAGCCTGCCGCCGGTGATCACCCCCGAGTTCGTGCGCGACGAAGTGGCGCGCGGGCGCGCCATCATCCCCAACAACATCAACCACCCCGAGAGCGAGCCGATGATCATCGGCCGCAACTTCCTCACCAAGATCAACGCCAACATCGGCAACTCGGCGGTCACCTCGTCGATCGCCGAGGAAGTCGACAAGATGACCTGGTCGATCCGCTGGGGCGGCGACACGGTGATGGATCTCTCCACCGGCAAGAACATCCACGAGACGCGCGAGTGGATCATCCGCAACTCGCCCGTGCCGATCGGCACCGTGCCGATCTACCAGGCGCTGGAGAAGGTCAATGGCAAGGCCGAGGAGCTGACCTGGGAGATCTTCCGCGACACCCTGATCGAGCAGGCCGAGCAGGGCGTGGACTACTTCACCATCCACGCCGGCGTGCTCTTGCGCTACGTGCCGCTCACCGCCAACCGCATGACCGGCATCGTGTCGCGCGGCGGCTCGATCATGGCCAAGTGGTGCCTGGCGCATCACAAGGAGAGCTTCCTCTACGAGCACTTCGAGGACATCTGCGAGATCATGAAGGCCTACGACGTGGCCTTCAGCCTGGGCGACGGCCTGCGCCCGGGCTCGATCTACGACGCCAACGACGAGGCCCAGCTGGGCGAACTCAAGACCCTGGGCGAGCTCACCGACATCGCCTGGCGCCACGACGTGCAGGTCATGATCGAGGGCCCCGGCCACGTGCCGCTGCACCTGATCAAGGAGAACATGGACCTGCAGCTCGAGTGGTGCAAGGAGGCGCCCTTCTACACCCTGGGGCCGCTCACCACCGACATCGCCCCGGGCTACGACCACATCACCAGCGGCATCGGCGCGGCCACCATCGGCTGGTACGGCACCGCCATGCTGTGCTACGTGACGCCCAAGGAGCACCTGGGCCTGCCCAACAAGCAGGACGTCAAGGAAGGCATCATCACCTACAAGCTGGCCGCGCACGCCGCCGACCTGGCCAAGGGCCACCCGGGCGCGCAGATCCGCGACAACGCCTTGAGCAAGGCGCGCTTCGAGTTCCGCTGGGAAGACCAGTTCAACCTCGGCCTCGACCCGGACAAGGCCAAGGAATTCCACGACGAGACCCTGCCCAAGGACTCGGCCAAGGTGGCGCACTTCTGCTCGATGTGCGGGCCGCACTTCTGCAGCATGAAGATCACCCAGGACGTGCGCGACTTCGCCGCACAGCAGGGCATCGACGAGGCCGAGGCGCTCAAGAAGGGCATGGAGGTGAAGTCGATCGAGTTCGTCAAGAGCGGTGCCGATCTTTATCGTACGGTGTGACTGAAATGATGAATGTGACCTTCAACGGCAAGACCGAGATCCTGAACCACCGCCTGACCGTTCGCGACATGCTCGAGCGCATGGGCCTGGCCGGCAAGCGCGTTGCCGTCGAGCGCAATGGCACGGTCGTGCCGCGGGCAGAACACGGCGAGGTGCTGCTCCACGACGGCGACCGCATCGAGGTGATCGCTGCCGTCGGCGGCGGCTGACAGCAATTTCTGCAGTTTCGACTGCACCGGGAGACCCTCATGAACGACCCTTTGGTCATCGCTGGCAAGACCTATGATTCGCGCCTGCTCGTGGGCACGGGCAAGTACAAGGACTTTGACGAGACGCGCCTGGCCGTCGAGGCGAGCGGCGCGGAGATCGTCACGGTCGCCATCCGTCGCACCAACATCGGCCAGAGCGTGGGCGAGCCGAGCCTGCTCGACTACCTGCCGCCTTCGCGTTACACGTATCTGCCCAATACGGCCGGCTGCTACACGGCCGACGATGCGGTGCGCACCCTGCGCCTGGCGCGCGAGCTGCTCGATGGCCACGCCCTGGCGAAGCTCGAGGTGCTCGGTGACCCGACCAACCTCTACCCCAACATGCCCGAGACGCTGAAGGCGGCGAAGGAGCTGGTTCGGGATGGCTTCGACGTCATGGTGTATTGTTCGGACGACCCGATTCAGGCGCGCATGCTCGAGGACATCGGCTGCGCCGCAGTGATGCCTCTGGCCTCGATCATCGGTTCGGGCATGGGTATCCTCAATCCGTGGAACCTGCGTCTGATCATCGATAATGCGCGGGTTCCGGTACTGGTCGATGCGGGCGTGGGCACGGCGTCGGACGCGGCGATCGCCATGGAGCTGGGCTGTGACGCGGTGCTGATGAATTCCGCCATCTCCCATGCGCGCAATCCGGTGCTGATGGCCAGTGCGATGAAGAAGGGCGTCCGGGCGGGCCGCGAGGCCTTTCTTGCCGGACGCATGCCACGCAAGCTGTACACAGCGGAGCCCTCGTCTCCCATGCAGGGGATGATCGCTCCGGTTGCGCGGGCGGCCTGAGGTCGGCCGCCGTCGCGTGGAAGGGCTCTCGCGGCGCTTGCGTTCCTTGCACGGTGCAGGAGTGCGGTGCTCGGGGGCGTAGTGAGGGAATGCGAGAGTCGATGAGTGTCAAACCCACAGGGACAATGTGGCAGCAGCTGTTCCAGCGGTCCACGTCCGCCGGGCTGAGTCTGCAGGCACAGATCCGTGAGATGCTGGTGATGGCCATCCTGGATGGCCAGCTTCCGCTCGATGCGCCGCTTCCGTCGAGCCGGGAGCTGGCCGCACAACTGGGCGTCGCGCGCAACACGGTGGTGATCGCTTACCAGCAGCTTGCCGACGAAGGCTATCTGCTGTCGCGCGAGCGCAAGGGGCATTTCGTCAATCCGGAGATGCTCGAGGGGCGTGCTGCGCGTGCTGCCGGCCCGGCGCCGGCCCCCGCCCCTGCACATGCGCCCGACTGGGGGCGGCGTTTCCGCTTTCGTCCATCGGCGCAGCGCAACATCGAGAAGCGCTCGGACTGGCAGCGCTATCCGTACCCGTTCCTCTACGCGCAGTTCGACGCAAGCCTGTTTCCGACCGCGGACTGGCGTGAATGCTGCATGAAGACGCTCGGCGCGCTCGAGATCAGCGAGTGGGCACAGGACATGATCCTGCGTGACGACGAGTCGCTCGTACGGCAGATCCGTACCCGCGTGCTGCCGCGACGCGGCGTGTGGGCCTCGGACGATGAGATCGTCGTCACCGTGGGTGCCCAGCAGGCGCTCTATCTGCTTGCCGACCTGCTGGTCGGTGCCACAACGGCGGTGGGCATCGAGAACCCCGGCTATCCCGACGCCCGCAACATCTTCAGCAGTCGCAGCCCGGACATCATCGACCTTGCGGTCGACGGTGAGGGGCTGGTGCCGAACGAATCGTTGGCGCGCTGCGATTACGTCTATGTCACGCCGAGCTACCAGTGCCCCACCCAGGTCACGATGTCGATGACCAGGCGCGAGACGCTGCTGCGCATGGCCGAGGCGTCCGACTTCGTCCTCATCGAGGACGACTACGACAGCGAGAACCCCTTCGAGGGCGAGCCTGCACCGGCGCTCAAGAGCCTCGATCGCCACGACCGGGTGATCTATGTCGGTAGCTTGTCGAAGAGCCTCGCGCCCGGGCTGCGGCTGGGTTACGTGGTCGGGCCGGCGGAGCTCATCCGCGAACTGCGCGGCATGCGGCGCCTCAACTTGCGTCATCCGACCGCCTTCATGCAGCGCGCCTTTGCGCTCTTTCTCTCGCTCGGGCATCACGACGCGCTGCTGCGCAGACTGTCCGCAGCACATCATGAGCGCGCACAGTGCCTGACCGCTGCGCTGTCTCGTCATTTGCCCGAGGTGCGCCATCAGCCGATCACCGGCGGTTCGGCGTGTTGGGTCGAGGGGCCTGACTGGCTCGATGCCGCGGTACTGGCGAGCGCAGCCGAGCGCGAAGGGGTGCTGATCGAACCCGGGAGCGTCTTCTTCAACGCCGACCCGCCGCCGCGCAACTGCTTCCGGCTCGGTTTCTCGTCGATCTCGAAGGACCGCATCGAGCCCGGTATCCGCGTGCTGGGCGAGGTTCTGCGCGCGCTGCGCCCACAGGCCTGAAGAGGGCGTGCGGGCCACGCGGACTGGCCCAAACGATTGTTCCGAACTGGTCCTACGCAGCCGCCTCCGCGATCCCTAATGTGCACCTCAGACGCTGCCGCTGACCCGCTCCGGGGGCGGACAGCGATGACAAGCCAAAGGGACCCATGGAGACGCAGATGACCCAACCCACAGTCGATTTCCTGCAAGCCTTCAGCGATGCGTGGAACCGCCACGACATCGACGCCTTGATGAGCTTCATGGCCGAGGATTGCTCCTTCCACGCCGTTGCCGGCCCCGATCTTCTCGGCCGCAGCTTTGTCGGTCGCGAGGCTGTGCGCCAGGGCTTCGAGCTTGCCTGGCAGACCTTCCCCGATGCCGCCTGGCTCGACCCCGACCACTTCGTCGTGGGCAACCGCGGCGTCACCGAATCGACGTTCTCGGGCACGAAGGCCGACGGCACGCGCATCGAGGCGCGCATGGTCGATGTGTTCACCTTCCACAACGGCAAGATTGCGGTCAAGAACGCCTACCGCAAGGACCGTCCGCCGGTCGTCGGCGCCTGATCCGGCCGCACGGCTTCACCGACGAGGATTCCGGACATGGATGCAGCAAGCCTCAAGCAGCTGGCCGCCAGCGGCAAGCCAACGCCCGCGGCGCGGCCTTATGACCCGGCCTACGATCCGCTGGTATCGGCCACGCCCGGCCACGGTCGCGAATACGCGCCCACCTATTGGATCGGCACTGCCGGCGAGCCGCCGGAAGACGATGGCCCGATCACCCATGACATCGACGTCGATGTGGCCATCATCGGCTCCGGCTTCACAGGGCTCACCACGGCGATCTTCCTGGCCCAGGAGTACGGCATCAAGGCAACCGTGCTCGAAGCCAACCGTACCGCCTGGGGGTGCAGCGTGCGCAACGGCGGACAGGCGCAGTGCGCCTCGGGCCGCCTCAAGCGCTCGCAGTGGATCGAGCGCTGGGGCCTGGAGACCGCGCTCAAGATGCACCGCGAATGCGTCGACGGCATGGAAAACTTCAAGGCGCTGATCAAGGACATCGACTGCGACCCGCAGCCCGGTGGGCACCTCTACATCGCCCACCGCGACAAGGTCATGCCCACGCTGGAGAAGGAAGCGCGACTCCTGCGCGAAACCTTCAAGTACGACGCCCGCATCCTGGACGCGGAGACGGTCAGGCGCGAGTACGTCGACGACAAGGAAGCCTGTGGCGCCATGCACGAGCCCGAAGGCATCGGCATCCATGCCGGCAAGCTCGCCTTCGGCTACCTCAAGAAGGCGCGTGCTCTGGGGGCGACGGTACACCCCGCCAGCCCGGTCCAGGGTTGGGAGACGCGCAACGGTGTGCACTACCTGCGCACACCGGGTGGCGTGGTAAGGGCTCGCGCGGTGGGCGTCGCCACCGGTGGCTACACGTCGAACAGCCTGCACCCCGAGCTCAGGAATCGCCTGCTGCCGATCCTGTCGAATTCCATCGTAACGCGGCCACTGACCGAAGCG
>Ga0209200_1002764_pt1 | contig 15762 bp, 12 predicted proteins | sample AD_UKC033_MetaG_FD_184406 | JGI IMG/M metagenome (GOLD analysis project Ga0209200, IMG submission 184406) | Active sludge microbial communities of municipal wastewater-treating anaerobic digesters from USA - AD_UKC033_MetaG (SPAdes) (version 2) | ecosystem: Engineered > Bioreactor > Anaerobic >...
AGTTGTTGGACGCCAACCACGACACCTCGCCCATCGCTTTGTGGGATTCCAGCGGCGCCACCGAAAGCGACGACAGCGTCGTCGTCACCAACAACTGGGATGAAATCAGGCGGTGCATGTGGAATTACGTCGGGATCGTCCGCTCGAATAAACGGCTGGAGCGGGCGGCGCGGAGAATCAAACTCATTCAGAATGAAATTCACGATTATTACTGGAATTTCAAAGTCACCAAAGACCTGATCGAACTGCGCAACATCACCACCGTGGCGCAACTGATCGTGGAAAGCGCATCGTCAAGAAAAGAAAGCCGCGGACTGCACTATAATATCGATTATCCCGAAACACGCGACGACTTCCGGCACGACACCCTTCTGATCAAAAGCTGACAAGACAACAGCCTAGAATTTTGCTTTGAAGACCCTCTCGAAGATAAAATCCAGATGGTTTAAAAAATTCTTCAGATTGAAAATGGCCGCCAGATCTTTTTTGCTCAAATATTTTTTTACCGCGGCGTCTTTTTCCAGCAGCACTCTGAATTCCAGCCCTTCCGTCCAGGACCGCATGGCGTGCTTCTGCACGATCGTATAAGAGGCTTCGCGCGTCAGCCCCTTTTCCACCAGCGCCAACAGCACCATCTGCGAAAAGATAATGCCGTGCGTCATATTCAGATTGGCCATCATCCGTTCGGGATAAACCACCAGTTTGTCCATCATATTGGTGAAGCGGCTGAGCATAAAATCCAGCGCGATCGTCGCGTCCGGTCCGATGACCCGCTCCACGGACGAATGGCTGATATCCCGTTCGTGCCACAGCGCGACATCCTCCAGCGCCGCCACCGCGTAAGACCTCATCAGCCTGGACAGACCCGATATGTTTTCCGAAAGAACCGGATTGCGCTTATGCGGCATGGCGGAAGATCCCTTCTGTCCGGGAGAAAAATACTCTTCGGCCTCCCGCACCTCCGTCCGCTGCAGCAGACGGATCTCCTGCGCGAACTTGTCCAGGGACGACGCGATAATCGCCAGCGCCGTGAAAAATTCCGCATGACGGTCCCGCTGCACGATCTGCGACGACACGGGCGCCGGTTTCAGACCGAGCTTGTTGCAGACGTAGTCCTCCACGGAAGGATCGATAAACGAAAACGTGCCGACCGCGCCCGAGACCTTGCCGTAGCTGACCGATTCTTTCGCCTGCAGCAGGCGTTTGCGGTTGCGCTGCATTTCCTGATACCACAGCGCCATTTTCAGCCCGAACGTAATCGGTTCCGCGTGAATTCCGTGCGACCGGCCGATCATCAGCGTGTTCTTATGTTCCATCGCCCGCTTCTTGAGCACCAGCAGCAGCACATCGATATCTTCCAGCAGAAGCTCCGCGGCCTCTTTCAACTGAACGGCAAACGCGGTATCGAGCACATCCGACGAGGTCATGCCCATATGAATGAAACGTCCGTCCTCGCCGACGGCTTCCGTCAGGGAGGTCAGAAAGGCGATCACATCGTGCCGTGTGGTCTTTTCGATTTCATCGATACGTTCCGTGCGGATGGCAACCTTATTCTTGATATTCCGGAGTGATTTTTGAGGAATCTTTCCCAGCCTGGCCATAGCTTCGCAGGCCAGCATTTCCACATCCAGCCATTTCCGGTATTTGTTTTCCTGACTCCACACCTCGCTCATTACACTTCGGGAATATCTTGGTATCACGTCCGTCTCCTTTGGATGGCTTGATTTATTTTAAAGACAGCATTTTCATTTCTTTGGGGCAGTAATATTACGACTTTTGCCCATCCGTCAAGACTATTCTTGCACGCATCGGGTATTACCGGTTGACAACCCCCCCCCGGATGAGCATATGAGACAATCCACGTAAACGGGAATCAATATTTATGACCGAAACACAGACAGCCGAAAATTACACCCCGCTGGAAGAAATCTTCAACAGCCTCACCCACGGCATCGGGATTCTCATCAGCCTGGCCGGCATGGTGTTGATGATCGTTTTTGCCAGCCGTTACGGAAACGTGAACCATATTGTCAGTTGCACCATTTTCGGCCTGACGCTGGTCATGCTCTACACAGCCTCCACCCTTTATCACAGCTTCCGGAAACCGACGTTAAAGCATGTCTTTAAAATATGCGATCATTCCTGCATCTATCTTCTGATTGCCGGAACCTACACACCGTTTCTGATGGTCACGCTCAAAGGCATGCTGGGCTGGAGCCTGTTTGCGGTGGTCTGGACGCTGACCGCAGCCGGTATCTTATTCAAGATATTTTTCGTCTATCGTTTCAATATTCTTTCCACCATCGCCTATATTTTAATGGGCTGGATCATCATCTTCGCCGTCAAACCTCTATTACACTCCCTGCCGGAAGGCGGCATCGCTTTTCTGGTTGCCGGCGGACTGGCCTATACGCTGGGCACCATTTTTTACGCCTGGAAGAAACTCCCTTTCAACCACGCCATCTGGCACCTGTTCGTTTTGGGCGGAAGCATCTGCCATTTTCTGGCCGTTATTCTTTATGTGATTCCCGGGCCGTCGATTTAATCCCCTAAATCAGCCTTGAATTAAAGCGTCTGAAATGCTAGAACATCCCTGCTGTAAATTTCCATAACATCCCAAAGGAGATAACCATGCGAAAAGCTTTAGTATATATTATTTGCCTGACGCTGATTTCCCTCGGAACCGGCACGCTCTGGGCCAAAGATAAATACACCGTCGCCATTCTTCCCTTTGCCATTCACAGCGCGGAAAACATCGATTACATCAAACAGGGCGTCGAAGAAATGCTGACCGCCCGCATCTCCGCCGCCGAAAAAATCACCGTGATCAAAAAAGCGGATGTCCGGCAGGAACTTCAAAACGCCCAAATCAAGGATATCAACAGCCAGAACGTCCTGGAGATCGGCAAAAAATTCACCGCCGACTATGTCGTCTGGGGCAGCATCACCAAAATCGGAAACAGCATCAGCCTGGACGGGAAACTGACGAACATCGAACAGGCGAAGTCCGACCTGGGCATTTCATCCCAGTCGTCATCGCTGGATGATGTCATTCCGAAGATCAACGATTTTTCCGAAAACATTATCAGTCACATTCTGGGCACGGCGCCGCCGGCGCAAACCGCCGTCTCTGAAACATCGCCCGGCCCCTCGGCCGCTTCCCGGGAATCCCAGATTATCGCCGGCATGCGATCCGGCGGACGAAAAGCCGGCACCCTGACTTCCGTTATCAACGCCGAATTCATCAATGCACCCTCGCCGTTCAAGCGTCAGGGCTTCTGGATGAGCCAGAAAATTCCGACCGAACTCAAGGGAATGGATATCGGAGACGTCAACAACGACGGCGCCAATGAAATTGTGCTCATCGATAAAAACGCCGTTTACATCTACCAGAAAACCCAGGACGATCTGAAACTGCTGGAAACCATCAAGGGACCTTCCTATGAAACTTATCGGGCCGTGGATATTGCCGACATCAACCGAAACGGCATCAACGAAATATTCGTCACCGTCACACAGGACACATTCGTAAAGTCCTTTGTCCTGGAATTCAAAGACGGCAAATATGAAAAGATTGCCTCCGGCATCCGCCTGTTTTTGCGGGTCATCGATACGCCTTCCGGAATGCCCCTCCTGCTCGGTCAGGAACTGGGATTCGGCAAGCCGTTCGACACCCCGATCTATGAAGTAATCTGGAAAGACAAAGCCTATGTCACCGATCAAAAAATGCAGATTCCCCAGGGCTTATCGGTTTACGGGCTGAACATCGACAATGTCGGCACCGGCGGCGGCGGCGAAAAAATCCTGGCGCTGGACGACCTCGACTATCTGTACATTCTCGACAAGACAACCAAATCTCTGCCGTCGCTGACCTCCTTCGGCTTTGCCAGCGAAAAAATCATCTGGCGCAGCGAAGACGTTTACGGCGGCAGCAACAACTTCATTGAAAATCTCGACAAAAACAACCCTGACGATCCCCGGGCAAAAAGCACCTACATCAACCTGCGGATTCTCACTGCGGACACCAACAATGACGGAAAAAAAGAAATCATCATCGTGAAAAACCTCTCCTCGACCGCGCGGCTTTTAAAACAATTAAAGCTTTTCACCGCCAGCGAAATATACAATCTGGAATGGGACGGACTGGGCATGTCGGAAAACTGGCGCACGAAAAAAATCAACGGATACGTAGCCGACTACGCGATCAAAGACGTGGATAACGACGGCCGCCATGAGATCGTTCTGGCGCTGGTCATGTCGGTCGGCGTTTCGCTGCGCGACAGAAGCGTTTTGGTTGTATACGAGCTGGACGCGCCGCAACAATAATGATTGACAAATGATTCGCTCTTCGATATATCGTGCCACCTGATTTGAGGTCAGGCTCTTTCGAAAATCATGGCGGTGTAGCTCAGTTGGTCAGAGCATACGGCTCATATCCGTAGTGTCCCTGGTTCAAATCCAGGCACCGCCACCATTTTAAAGTAGTTCTTCATTTTTTTGTCTTCTTTGTCCTCCCGAAATATTGCGTCGTCCTGAATGATGCGTCCTTTTCCAACCCTCCGGCAACTCCTTACATTTGAGATCCCGCAAAGCTGCCGTAAACGACCGCGCACTGATTTTTAAAAAGCAATAATACCTTGACATTTTTATGCCGGATTTTATACGATAAGGCACAGGGGTAACCTGTTTTCATCAAAGAGTTTTTTACGAATGAGATTGCCATGAAAGAAAAAAGAAAATCAAAACGGCTTCATGAATTCAATGAAATCACCGTATCGGTCATCCCCGGCGACCCTAATCTTCCGGAGAAAGACCTCGTCTACAAGTACAGCGAAGACATATCGGCCACCGGCGCAAAAATCAGAGGCAACATTCTCCTGCCCGTCGATACCCTTCTCAAAATCGATTTCACCTTAAAGACATTGCAGGAAAAAATCACCGCCCAGGGGAAAGTCAAATGGATCAAGGTGGTTTTTGAAGATAACTGGTATGAAGCGGGGGTCGAATTTGTCAACACCCCGAAGGAAGCGATCAAAAAAATCGAGGACTATATCTCCTGGAAACAAAATTCTTCACGCTTCATGCCCATATGGATTTCTGCAAAATTTGAAAACGCAAAATCCAAATAAGCGGATACCGTCCGACCGCTTTTTACGGTATCGATCGATGGTCGGATCGATCTTCTCCGGTTGAGGTTTGAACATGAAAAACAATTCCTGCCCCCGAGGCGCCGCGACGCCGAAACATCCGCAAACCCCGGGGAAGAAAGACCTCAAAATCATTCGCTACGACGAACAGCTTTTCCGCACGTTGATTGAACAGTCTCTGGACATCATTTTGCTGATCAACCGTCAGGGAATCATCACCTACGCCAATACCCGGGCGGAAAAAGTGATGGATTTTAAAAAAGAGGACATCATCGGCAATGAAATTTACACATTCATCCATGGCGATGACCGGGCCCCCACGGCCCGGGTATTTAATGAGCTCTTGAATAATCCCGATGCCGAACTCCATCGTACAGAAATACGAACCATCGCCAAAGATAAAACCGTCCGGACACTGGAAGCTGTCGGCACCCGGGTGGTGCAGGACGGCATGCAGGACGTCGTGCTTGTCAATCTCCGCGACATTACCGACCGCAGGAAAGCGGAAGAAGCCCTGGCCAACAGCGAGGCGTTATACCGTCTGCTGGCCGACAACATCACCGAACACATCTGGATCATGGACCTTAACTTAAAATTCACCTATATCAGCCCCTCGGTGGAAAAAATATACGGATACCCTCTCGAGAAAATCAAAACGCTCAAATTAACGAATCTTTTCACAAAAGAGTCTTATCAAAAGCTGCGCGATACTTTTGCCACGGAATTACCCAAAGCAATGGCCGCCTCCCCTTCTCCCGACAAACCCCGTTTTGTTCTGGAACTTCAGGCCATCCACGCAGACGGCCACCTCCTGTGGATTGAAAATCACCTGAGTTTCATCCGCGACGAAAACGGCAAACCCGTATCCATCATGGGAGAAACCGTGGACATTACAGACCGCAAAAATGTACAGGATAAACTGCTGGAAGAAGAACAGCGGTTCCGGGCCCTGGCGGATCAGTCCTCGGACATCATTATCATGGTCAACCGGGAGGGAATCGTAACGTATGAAAATCCGTCCGTCAGCATTCTGGGATTTAGCGTTGAAGAAAGGCTGGGCAATCATGCTTTTGAGTTTCTCCATCCGGATGATCTTGAAACCATAAGCCGGGCATTCAATTTGCTGTTTAGCGATACAAACGCGCCTGTCCAAAGAAGTGAAATCCGGCTTCGCCACCGGGATGGAAGCTGGCGCACGTTTGAAGCGATTGGCAGCAATCTGATTCGTAATAATATTATTGAAGCCGCCATCGTCAACCTCCGCGACATCACCGACCGCAAGCAATCGGAAGAAGCATTGAAAAAAAGCGAAGAGAAGTACCGTCTCCTCGCCGACCACATGAAAGATCAGGTCTGGCTCATGGATTTGAATATGCACATCACCTACGTCAGCCCTTCCGTGGAACGCATTACCGGATATTCCGCCGATGAAATCATCAACATGCCGTGGAAGCTGATCCTGACGAAAGAATCGTTTGATCGGGTTTCGGATTTCATTGCCGCGGAATTGCCCAAGGCGCTCAAATCCACATCCGGCAATCGCCTTTTCAAAACCATTGAACTGGAATTCATCCTTAAAAACGGCCAGACCGTCTGGGGAGAATGCGAATTCAGTTTAATCCGGGACGAACAGGGAAACCCCTTGTCGGTTCTGGGAGAATCCAGAAACATTACCGAGCGCAAACTGGCCGAAGACAAGCTGCAACAGACCCTGGAAAGCCTGAAAAAGGCCGTCGGCACCACCATTCAGGTGCTCATTTCCGCCCTGGAAGCGCGGGACCCCTACACGGCAGGCCATCAGTCCCGCACGGCAAATCTGGCCTGTGCCATCGCCGCAGAAATGGGGCTGGACAAGAATATCATCGAAGGATTGAATATGGCCGGCATCATTCACGATATCGGAAAATTATCCATCCCGGCAGAAATACTGAGCAAACCGACAGGATTGACCAATATTGAATTCTCCATGATCAAAACACATCCGGAAAGCGGATACGAGATGCTCAAAGATGTGGAGTCCCCCTGGCCGCTTTCAGAAATCGTCTACCAGCATCATGAACGCATGGACGGCTCCGGTTATCCCCGCAACCTGAAAGGGAACGACATTCTGATCGAAGCGCGCATCATGGCTGTGGCCGATGTTGTGGAAGCGATCGCATCGCATCGTCCCTACCGTCCTTCCCTGGGGCTGGAATTTGCATTGAAGGAAATTGAAAAAAACAGGGGGAAACTTTACGATGAAAAAGTGGTGGACGCCTGTCTGAAACTTTTCATCGAAAAAGGCTATCAACTGGCCTGAGAGCCATCGGCCTGAACCCGCCGCATCGCGCTGCAAAAAGAAAGGAGCAATCCATGGACGACAGAAAAATGTTCAAGCAACTGATCGAATTTCACAGGATTTCGCTGACAAACTGTTTTTCGATGATGGTCATGATGCAGCAGCAGGCTGAAAACATTCTCAACATCTTCCATTATCTTCCCATCATGACCGACGACGGTAAAAAATTCATGAAGCAGCGGACCGACCTGTACAAAGAATGGATCGACGATTTAAAGAAAGCCATGGACGAAGGATATGCCCGGATTGAGCAATTCTACGACAACAAAGCCATGGCGGATTTTCGGGACCAGACCCGCAAAGTGTTCGATGCCTGTATGACACATGAAAACTGGATGCCCGAAGACGTCAACGCGCTTCTGGGCAAAATGGATAATGTATACGAGAGAGGCTGCCGCGAATTCAAGAAATACGTTGAGGAAAACAGACAACAGGTCCAAAACTATTACAAAAACATCAGCAAAACCAAGACGAAATCCAAATCCTAGCCGCACCGGATTTATATTTTTTTCGGGGATAAATGATTTGCAGGCTTCAGACGAACGCCCGATGAACCTAAAAAAGAAGAGCGCTGCAATGCTTCTTGCATAAGCTGTGGACAGCTCACCTTAGAACTGCTTAAGAAAGCAGTTTGCATTACTTCTTCAATACCCAAAAGATATTTTATGTTTTTTCCTCCAGTGAAATTTTTTTCTTTCACTTTCATCGTCTGGGCATTGCAGCACTCTTTAATTATAACTTACTCCCGCTGGTCGATAATGTCAAGAGCCTTCGGGCAAAAACCCGATCCTTTTTCTTTCGATCCGGAAAAAAACAGACCGATTGAAAACCGAGGAGCTCCTCAAAAAAAAATTCATTCTCCTTGTAAAAATCCCTCTTTCGAGGGATTGACATTTACTTTAAAAAAAGTTAATTAATCCAACCATTACAATTAGTTAATTTTTTAAAAAATTTTGTTATATTTTGGCGGAAAAAAACTGTAAAATTTTTACCCACGGTTTTTTGACTTACCCCGACTCTTTATCAGAGAATAGCTGTTATTTGTTGGTAAACACTTGTTTTATAGTAGGGGAGAGCATGTAAGTCAGGGGGCGGAGCTGTATTCACGTCCCGTATTTTTTTATTTAAAATGCATACTTAAATCTTCATCCAAATATCATCCCTTACTACACGATTTTTACCTTAAACGTTGAACCTTGAACCTTGAACGTTGAACCTTGAACGTTGAACCTTGAACTTTTTAAGTAGCGTAGCGGATGGGGACAGCGGTACTAGATTCCCGCCAGGCCCATGCCGGAATGATAATGAGCCAAGCTGAGAGCAAGCAAAGCGCTGGTCGAAGCGTAAGGCGAATTATCCCCGAAGCGAAGCGCATGGGGACAGCGGTACTAGATTCCCGCCAGGAGCATGCGGGAATGACATATTTTTTTGTCATCCCCGAATTGGTCACCACCTTTTGTCATCCCCGAATGGGTTTGTCGGGGATCCATGGATTCCCGCCAGGAGCATGCGGGAATGACAGTAAAGATGTATTTCACCTAAAACGTAAAACTGTTATTTTTCACCATTCACGATTCACCTTTCACGTTCTTAGGCACACAGTGCCGTAGGGAAAAACCTAACACTTAACACTTAAAACTGTTTTTCTTTAACATTGAACATTGAACATTGAACATTGAACATACGTTAACCATCTTACATAAAGGAAGGCAATACCATGAACCACAGCAAGGCATTGATTTTTAAAGTTATATTTTCAAGCGTCTGCATCGTTTTGGTGCTGGCCGGCTGCGCGAGATACCGCGATATTGCACCCGGCACTGTCAAACAGATTCCCTCTTCGTCTGACAGCGCGGTCGTTTCGGAAGAAACCGTCACCATCCCCTTCCCCGACGACGGCACACCGCCGGCGGAATACGTCATCGGTCCCGGCGACGTCCTTTTTGTCAACGTCAGCGGCAAACCGGAATTCTCCAGCCTGAATTCGACCTCATCCTATTCGCAACTGGGCAATGTTCAGGCGCCATCGGGAAGCCGGGTGGACGGCAACGGCAACATTCAGATGCCCTATCTCGGAACGATTCATGTGGGCGGGATGTCCCTGACCCAGGCGCAAAAACAAATCCAGGATGCGGCTAAAAAATACCTCAACGATCCCTGGGTGGTCGTCGAAGTCGGACAATACAAGAGCCATCCGCTTTACCTGCTCGGGCAGTTCCGGAACTCCGGCACGTTTTACATGGACCGGCCGATGAACCTTCTGCAGGGTGTCGCGCTGGGCAACGGCCATGACGCCAACGCCGATCTGACCTGCGCCCGTCTCATCCGGGACAAAAAAACCATGCCGGTGGACATCAACGATCTTTTGACCAAAGGCGATCAGCGCAACAACATCTGGCTCAGACCGGGCGACACCATCTTCATCCCCGACAACAAAAACCGGCTGGTCTTTGTTTTCGGCGCGGTCAAAAAAGGAGGGCCCGTTCCCATTCCCCCCGGCGGCCTGACCCTGGCGCAGGCCATTGCCACTGCGGAACTGCGCGATACCGGACACGACTTTCAGTACATCCGCATCATCCGTTCGCATTCAGCCACCCAGGGCGAACTTCTGGTGGTTGATTTCGATAAAATTTTACGCGGCGAATCCATGCCGATGCCGCTTCATCAGGGCGACATCATTTTTGTTCCGAAAAGCGGATTGGGAAGCTGGAACGATGCCATCAACGAAATCCTGCCGTCCCTGCAGGCCTTCAGCGCACTGCTTCAGCCTTTTGTCTCCATTAAATACTTAAGCGATTAAAAGGATTATCATGAACACAAAAACACCGCTGACACCCGCGAATCCTGCTCCCCAGCAGGAAAACATCTTCGAATACATTGCCGTCATCATGAGGCGCTGGAAAATATTCCTCACCGCGTTCTGCGCCGTTTTCATTGCAGTCGCTTTGTACACCTTCCTGATGAAACCGGTTTACGAAGCCTCCTCCATGCTGCACATCAAGGACAGCAAAGGCAACGACCACATCCTCAGCGAACTGTCGCTCAACACCACCAATCCGACCAACGCGGAAATCGAAATCGTCAAATCCCGCTCCAATGCCGAACACGTAGTCCGGCGGCTGCACCTGAACGCGAATATCTTGAAAAAATCGGACGGTCTTTCCTTCCGGATCCTCGAGTTTAAAACCCAGGCCCGAACCCCCGTTTACGACATCACGCTTACCGGTCAAAACACCTTTGACGTCAGAGACGACGAAGGCGATCTCGTCGGCAAAGGAACCGGCGGCGTCCTGATGAAACAAAACGGCTTCAGCCTGCTTCTGGACAACATCAAGGGAAATCCCGGCGACAGCTTCCGTTTGGAACTCGCCCCGTTCGAAAACGTGGTGGACGCGGTCAGAAACAACATCAAGGCCGTTGAACAGGGCCGCCAGACCGGCATCATCAAAGTCTCCTACACCAGCACCGATCCGGTTCTGGCGCGCGACATCGTCAACACCCTGGTGCAGGCCTACCTGGAGCAGTCCGTCTCCTTCAAGAGCGAAGAAGCCAGCCGGGCCGTCTCGTTTATCGACGATCAGATCAAATCGCTGCGCGGCCATCTGGATACCTCCGAAAAAGACCTTCAGGTCTACAAAAGCTCCACCGGCGTTGTCGCCCTGGACGGCGAAGCCAACGCCCTGATCGAAAAAATATCCGGGCTGGAACAAAACCGCACCAACGTCAACCTGCAGCGGCAGCAGATCGAGTTTGCCCGCGAAGCCCTGAAAAAAGCGATGAAAGAAGATAAAGTCTACGTGCCCGGCATCATGATGAGCAACCCGAACGTAGAAACCCTGGCCGCGAAACTGGCCGATCTGGAAGTGCAGAAAAAAGCCCTTCTGACCAGCTACACCGAAGCGCATCAGGCCGTCAAAACCGTGCAGAACCAGATTGACGAAGTGCAAAACAAACTGCTGGGCATTTACGAAACCAGCCGCTTCAACCTGGCCAAACAGGAAGAAGCCATCCGGAGCCAGTTGAGCGCCTACGAAAAAGAAATGCAGGCCCTCCCCAATGTCGAACGCGACCTGGCACGCCTCACCCGTGTTTCCAAAGTCAACTCCGACATCTACACCTTCCTCCTGCAGAAACATGAAGAAGCCCGCATCGCCAAGGCCTCCACCATCAGCAACATCGTCATTGTCGATCCGGCCATCACCCCCGGCCGTCCCGTCAAGCCGAAAGTCGGACAGAACCTGCTGCTGGGACTGCTGTTCGGACTGGCGCTGGGCATCGGCCTGGCCTTCTTTCAAGAATATCTGGACGACACCATCAAGGATGCCGAAGAAGCCAAACGCGCCACGGGGCTGCCGCTTCTGGCAACCATTCCTCATATCCCGGGTTATGATGCGCCCGCTAAAAACGGTTTCACACCGCCCAAACAGGCCCTGATCACCCAGAAAGAGCCCAAATCCATGGTGGCTGAAGCATTCCGCTCGCTGCGCACCAACCTGCACTTCACCGCCATCCACAAAGAAAAGAAGATCATGCTCTTCACCAGCACTTTCCCGCGGGAAGGCAAAAGCACCATCACCGCCAACGAAGCCGTCGTCATCGCCCAGACGGGCGCCCGCGTCCTCATCATCGACTGCGATTTGCGCCGTTCCTCCCTGCACGAAAAATTCGGCCACAGCAAAACGCCGGGGCTGACCGAAATTCTGACCGGCGACGCTGCCTTTGACAAAGCCAAACACAACACCGGCATACCCGGCCTGGATCTCATCAGCGCCGGCACAACCCCGCCCAACCCTTCCGAACTTCTCGGTTCGGACGCCATGCGCCGGTTCCTGCTCGCCCAGCGGGAAAACTACGATTTCATCATCATTGACGCTCCGCCCGTTCTGGCCGTCACCGACGCGCCGGTACTGGCCACGATATCGGACATTGTCATTCTCATCATGGAAGCCGGGCGCGTTCCCCTGAAAGCCGCGCAGCACGTGCGCGAAACCCTCGCCACCCTTCAGGCTTCCGTTGCCGGACTCATCATCAACGACAAGACCGGCAAAGGAGAAACCTACGGATACTACGGCAGCCGCTACTACCGCTACGGAAAAGGTTACGGATACGGCTATGGTTACGGACACGGACAGGACTACGGATACGGCTACTACTCCGACGAAGAAAAAAAACCGCTCAGAAACACCCGTTGGGAAAAACTCATCAACCTCCTCCCGGAAAAACTGAGAACACAAATCAGAAATAGGTTAAGAATGTGAAGGATGAGAAGATAGAAAGTTTTACGTTTTACGTGTTAGGTGTTAAGTAACAATAACTGAAGATTATTTTTATTATAACGTTTACCTGGATATTTTGATTGATGGGATATCGGTCTTTCGAAGAACTCGACGTTTGGAAATTAGGATGCAATCTGGCTGTTCGGGTTTACGAAGCACTAAAAGATTGTAAGGATTTTGGTTTGAAGGATCAAATGACAAGAGCGGCTGTTAGTATTTCCAGCAATATCGCCGAAGGTGCAGAACGAAATTCCAAACAGGAATTTATCAGATTTTTACATATCGCCAAAGGTTCCACCGCAGAGCTCCGGACTCAGATTTATATAGCCTGCAAAATTGGCATTATAGATAACAGCGTCCAAAAAGAATTTGCAGAAGAGTTAAAGAAAATATCATCTATGCTTCACAGTTTAATCAAATCTATTAAAACATAAAAACAGTTTTAGGTTTTACGTGTTAAGTTTTACGTAAAAACAAACAACTATTTCTATTTTACCTAAAACCTAAAACTTAAAACCTAAAACGTTTTTTCTATGATCGATTTTCATTCTCACATACTTTGCGGAATTGACGACGGGGCGGATGATCTCGACGAATCCGTTGCCATGGCGCGGGCGCTTCATGCTGCCGGATTTGAAACCATCTACTGCACCCCGCATCTGATCAAGGGCTGCTTTGATGCGGACAACCGGGCCATTGTGTCCGCCGTGTCATCCCTGCAGACCGCGCTCCGGGAAGCAAACATCCCGCTGGACATTCAGCCGGGCCGCGAACACTACCTCGATGAATTTCTGGACGGCTACCTTCAGGACCCCATGCCGCTCGGCGGCACGCCGTACCTCATGATAGAAATTCCCAACAACACCCCTGAAGAATACGTTAAAGAATCCTGTTTCAAAATAAAACGGAGCGGATTCGTCCCGATGATCGCCCATCCCGAGCGATGCCGTCTTTTTGCCGCGCCGGTACAGAGCAGACCGTCGCGTTTCGCATTTTCCCGTGCCGACGATAAAAACGCCGGACTCATCAACGCAGAAAACGGCCTGATCGATTACCTCAAAGACATCGGCTGCGCGTTTCAGGGAAACTTCGGCAGTTTTCATGGGATGTACGGACCGGAAGTTCAGCACACCGCGAATCTGTTGAAGAAGCACAACCTCTTCACCCATTACGGCACCGACGCCCACTCCCTCAAAGCCGTCAACTTCATCACCGACAAACAAGGGGCACCGTGGCCCGCCCGAAGCGAAGCGAATGGGGACAAGCGGCACTGGATTCCGGCTAAACCCACGCCGGAATGACCTCATTTTTGTCATACCGGCGAAGGCCGGTATACACCACCGCCCGTCATACCGGCGAAGGCCGGTACCCAGTATTGTTCTTTCCTGGATTCCGGCTAAGCCCACGCCGGAATGACAGGGGTAGCGAAACGGATAGGGACAGCCGCGGTGTTTTTAACCTTGAACATTGAACTTTGAACATTGAACTATTTAAGAGCGAAGCGGATGGGGACAGGCGGTACGGTACACGCGGGAATGCCCCGACTGTCCGTCATGCCGGTGTAGACCGGCATCTACCTTTGTCCGTCATACCGGCGAAGGCCGGTATCCAGTGTTGTTCTTTCCTGGATTCCGGCTAAGCCCACGCCGGAATGACAGGGGTAGCGAAGCGGATGGGGACAGGCGGTACGAGACACACGGGATGACCCAACTGTCCGTCATGCCAGTGTAGACCGGCATCCAGTATTAAAATTATTTCTGGTTCTCGGCGTCGCAGGGAAGACGAGAAAGTCACTCATATCTTTCGCCTGGATTTACCCTAAAAGGTCTTTTGAACCTAAAACGTAACACCTAACACGTAAAACTGTTTTTTGAACCTTGAACGTTAAATGCGCTTAACCACTTAACCCTTTACTCTTCAAAAATATTTTGGTAACTTTAAACAGAAAGCAAAAGAGGAGGAGAAATAAATGCGCACAGCGACGGTGAAAAACCTGATCGATGAATTTCTTCATTTGCCCCTTGATGACAAGGAATACGCAACAGAAGTAATCAAAAAGCAGTTGATAGAGGCAAAAAGAGAGGCCATTGCAAAGAGGGAAAAGGCAGTAATGGCCAGTTTCAGGAAGAAGACGACAAAGAGCGGTACCGTAAAGGAATTGTACAAGGATCTGGAAAGTGATTAAAATATCTTGGGATCAAGGTTTTAAAAGGGTTTACCGCAAAAAAGTCAAGAACGATGATGAACTCAAAAGCAGATTCTGGGGCGCTGTCGAAATGTTTGCAAAAGATCCTTTCCAGTCACGCCTGAGAACTCATAAATTAACAGGAAAACTTGATGGGCTCTGGGCATTTAGCGTTAGTTATGATTGCCGGGTAATCTTTAAATTTTTAAGCAAGAAGGAAATTCTTCTGATTGATATTGGTGGACACGATGAAGTTTATTGATTCCACGCTGTCACCTATCATCCGTGTATCCGTACTGTTCACATATTTTAAAAGGAGTCCCTCGTTTCGCCATTCACACGTAGTGAAACTCCAATTCCAAAAGTGAAATGCATTGAAACTTGGAAAAGGTAATGAAACTTAAACTTCAAAAGCATAGCGCATTGAAGTTTGTAGTTGATTATCCAATCACGATTTATCGGGACGCGGAAACTATCCAAAGCCTTTGGCTATTGGAAACTAGTGAGTCCCAAGTTTCAGAAGCGTAGCGCGCTGAAATTTGCTGGACGAACTATCCAATCCACGACGTGTCGGGATTGGGAACTATCCCCGAAGCGAAGCGAATGGGGACAAGCGGTACTGGATTCCGGCTAAGCCCACGCCGGAATGACCTCATTTTTGTCATACCGGCGAAGGCCGGTATCCAGTTTTGTTCTTCCTGGATTCCGGCTAAGCCCACGCCGGAATGACCTCATTTTTGTCATACCGGCGAAGGCCGGTACCCAGTATTGTTCTTCCTGGATTCCGGCTAAACCCACGCCGGAATGACCTCATTT
>Ga0209200_1002787_pt1 | contig 15681 bp, 17 predicted proteins | sample AD_UKC033_MetaG_FD_184406 | JGI IMG/M metagenome (GOLD analysis project Ga0209200, IMG submission 184406) | Active sludge microbial communities of municipal wastewater-treating anaerobic digesters from USA - AD_UKC033_MetaG (SPAdes) (version 2) | ecosystem: Engineered > Bioreactor > Anaerobic >...
ATTGACAGGAGGTTGAACGTCTTCCGACTGCTGGTTGTCTGACGATATTGGCGCAACATCAGAGACTTCGCTCTTGATGCTGGAAGACATCTGATCAATCTGGTTTTGAATAGAAGAGCAGATCGCCTGTAACCGTCGCTGCTCGGCCTCAGCCAGGTCCTGGGGTATGATCAGGCTCTGAAATTCTTTCAGGGCATTGCGTATCGCTGAAAGCTTGGCTTCCATAGCCTTTAATCTTGCAGAATGACTCGGTGAATCCTGTTGCTCCTTTTTAAAGAGCGGGTCTGCAAGCAGACCCGGCTTTTCTTCATCCGAAGCCGCACGCCAGGTCTGAATCAACAGTTGGATTTCCCGCATTTTCAGAGCGTGTTTTTCAACAGCCGCAAGAATGGCATCCTGGTCTGTGTGGCGTATTGCCGTAAGCAGACGGGCTACCATCAGGTTGATACGGCCAGACGCAAGAAGTTTCCGGGCACCAGAAGAAAGGCGTATTAATGAGCGACGCCCGATTACCCATTCCTTGCGACGTCCAAGAATATTAGCGACAGAACGAACCGTCAGGCCATCGCCGGTGATCATTGATTCTATGACCATAGCCTCATCAACTGCGCTGATAGTCCGCTTCGGACTGTTAGCTTCAAGCAGAAATCGCTTCGGGCTCAGACCATCGGTACAGCACTCGACAAGAACCGGAACGCGGCCGATGCCAGCATGCTTCCAACGCTCAAGGCGCTTGAAGCCATCGATAACTTCGTATCGGCCGTTTTTCAGAACAACGCGAATTGGCATATCACGCAGGTCTGAGGCCTTAACGCGGGAAACGCTGGAACGAAGATCGCTCCAGCTGGTGCCTATTTCATGGATCGGGAGAAATAGCAGATTGCTCCAGAAGCCTTCTGAAGCGTGTAAAACTGTGCCTTGAGATGTTTTTTTGCCGTTTTTTTTCATGGTGGCTGCTCCTGGTTGTAAAAATTGAGGTTTTGTTGCAAGAACACCACACCATTAGCCTGATTTAAATTATCTGTAACCGGCATTGTCGGGGATAAAGTAGCGTGCCCCACCAAGGGCTTTGTCAGAAGCTGAATTACAAGCGAGGCTGACAGAAAAATGACTGCAGAATGAGGGTTTGCCGCTGCCATGGACTGCTTTAGGGTGGATAAAAACAGGAGTAAAATCGAAAAAGAAGCTGAAAGCGTCTTTAACCAGCGCCGCAGGGTTGAAACATCAGGCCCGCCATCTTCGCCATCATCGATGCGACGTTCGCGGCCGTGCTGATACTTACGAAGTGCCGGCTCAACACCTGAAGACGAATTCAAGCACTCTGAAGTCAGCTTTAAAATTGTTTCGAGATTATAACGATAACCAGGCAGGATATCGGATGGATATACTGTGTAATGTGCTTTACAGAACGGGTTGCGACACTTGAGCCGCTGCAGCTTAACCGACACCGGACGCCGCCTCTGGCGGTAGCCATTACGCCATAAACCGCTCCCGCAAAGAAAACAGGAGACGCCAGAAAAAGATGCTAAGTTTTCTGGGGCCGGAAGACGAAGATTATCTTGCGATGAAACGCTAAAGAGTGTGGTCCACTCTGTGTCCTGACTGCCCCTGCTGCTAACAGGGGCTTTTAAATTTTAGTCAGGTGTAATTTCGGCGGGAGCGATGCTTTTTATAACAAGATGACCGGTTTAAAAAAACCCGGCACCGTCAAAATTAAAAACGCCCACCGTCAATGAAGCCAACCTCCAGAATCCTGTCGCCGAACCTCTTTGCTGCAAGATTGATCATTACAGAAGAAATCCATCTCTTATTGATCAAACCCGGGAGCAGAATTCTCCGCAAGCGGCAAAAATATTCATATTCCTGATCCGTCTCTACCATATCACCTACGATAGTCACCGTGAGTTAAATGCTTTTCTAGCCAGATGTAGAGACAAATAAAAAGGTAACGACTCCCCATTTCCCTGATTTTTAATTTTGCTTCACCGGTCCTGCGATTTTTCCAGGTGATAGGAATTATTGACCAGCTGAAGCCCCTGACAATAGCTTTCAGGGGTAATTCGATCGTAAGATTGAAATGCGGAGCGATGAGTGGCTGGCACCCGGCGACAACCTCTTTGCGATATGCCTTGAAAGCATTGGTCGTGTCATTAAAACGAATACAGAATAAGACTTGAATAAAAAAGTTGGCAATCCGGTTAAGAATAAGCTTAAACACTGGGTAATCTATGACGCCGCCACCTTTTATAAAGCGACTGCCGAACACACAGTCAACCCCAGAATTAAGCTCAAGCCAATATTTTACAACATCGCGCGGGTCATCAGATTCATCAGCCATCATAATTACCACTGCATCCCCATTCGTTTGCCGCAAGCCATAGGAGACAGCCCGACCAAATCCGTGAGCTCCTTCATTTCGGCACGGCTTCAATTCCGGTATTTTCTTTGCCTGTTCAACAACCATCTCCCAGGTTTTATCTGAGCTTCCATCGTCAACAACAACTATTTCATGCTGGATATTATTTTGCATAAGCTCAAGGTGAAGATGCTGAACTGTTGAACAAATACATCCCTCCTCGTCTCGGGCCGGAATCACCACAGAAAGTAACTTCAAGGGTTTAACATTACTCATTTAAAGACCCAGATAAAAATAACCAGTCAGGCTGCTTTTCAGCATGTTCCAGAATTTCATGCAAAATCATATTCAAAGAAATTTTTGGTTTCCATCCAAACTCCTTTTCAGCCAATCCACAATCCATAACAAGCCAGGAAATGTCGTATGTTCTCGGTCTGTCTTCCTCTTCGATTTCGTGAAAACCAATTTTTTCAGTACACCAGCGGCTTAAATTAGCCAGCGAAACAGATCGGGCCAACCCGCCACCCACATTAACAATTCTTGGTACATTTTTGCCAACCGACTTGAATTGCATGTTAATCAAATCGAAAAGATCTTCAGGATGCAAGCAATCTCTCACTTGATGGCCTTTCCCTCCAAAACCGGTATATTTTAATCTCTTTTTTCGCAAGAAAGCATTGATCCAGAATGAAAATATTCCCTGATCAGCGCGGCCGAATTGACCTGCCCCGGCAATTACTCCACATCGGTTGATCCAGACGGGGAACCCAAAAGCCGCTCCATATTCCATTGCAAGTATTTCCGACGATAATTTTGTCGCACCGTATAATGAAATAGGAGAAGAGGTAGCAAAATTTTCGCTGATACCGGAGCAGCTCAAACCAACAGGAAACTTCTGCCCTTCAATGGGGAAAAAAGCGCCGTCAATAACTGAAACTTCAAGCCTTGAAAGCTGCTCAATGGAATATACCCTGCTAGTGCTCAACAGTATGAACCCAGCATTCATTTTTTTGCAATATTCCAAAACATTGATAGTTCCTGACAGATTATTTTCAACCAACTGGCGACTAACCATGTTACCAGACACCCCAGCCAGAACACTTGGGTTAGCGGCAGCATCAATTACCCAGTCAGCACGGGGCAGCGCCTCTAAATCACAATTAACCCTTATGTCTCCGTGCCAGACTTTTATTCCCATTTTTGTTAATATTTCCCGATTGATTTCACTACCTCTACGGGAAAAATTATCTATGCCGAAAACTTCGGTGCCATCTGCCCGGTTATGCCAAAATTTTGCAAGGCTCGAACCCACAAATCCGCAAATGCCAGTAATAAGTAATTTCACCCGATCCAACCCTTAATCGCTATTGCGCAAATTTTCAAAAATTTCAACACGCAGCCTTTGCATTGGCGTCCTTATGCATTCTTTCAATCCAGGACAGGCAGGTTTGTTCAACAATAGAACGCAGTGAGTGTTTAATATCCCATTCCGGGTAATGAAGTCTGATCTTTCTCAGGTCGCTGTAATAGCAGATATGATCCCCTATACGATTTTTGTCCTGATAAGAAAACCTCTGAGGCTTGCCAGTTACCTCGGCAACCATTGAAAAAGCTTCAATAATTGAGCATGAGTTGTTGTGTCCACCACCCAGGTTATAAACCTCGCCAAATCTTGGTTTTTTAAAAAATGCATAGACAAAACTTGCAACATCGGCGGAGTGAATGTTATCGCGAACCTGCTTGCCTTTGTAGCCAAAAATATTGTATTCACGTTCCTCAAGATTGCATTTTATAAGATAGCTTAAAAAGCCATGTAGTTCGACTCCGGAATGCGAAGGGCCGGTAAGGCAACCTCCCCGAAGGCAACAGGTTGGAAGCCCAAAATATCGCCCGTATTCCTGTACCAGAACATCGCCAGCAACCTTAGAAGCGCCAAATAACGAATGTGTCGTCTGGTCTATCGACATGGTTTCATCAATCCCATTTTCATAAGCAGGGTCGTCAAACTCCCAACGTGAAGCCAGTTCTTTCAATCTGATTTTGTTAGGGGAATCACCGTAAACCTTGTTTGTTGAAAAATATATAAAGGGCGAGTCACCACAAAATTGTCTGGCTGCCTCAAGTAAATTCAGAGTTCCTACGGCGTTTGTTTCAAAATCATCAAATGGAATCTTTGCAGCAAGATCATGTGAAGGCTGTGCGGCAGCATGTACGATACAGTCAGGACGAAGCTGCCTTACTAGATCCATCAGGAAATGCCTGTCTCGAATATCAACTTCGTAATGCTTGTAATTTTGCATTCTCTTTTCAAGACGATTCCTGTTCCATTTTGTGTCCCCGGAAGGGCCAAAAAATATGGCTCTCTGGTTGTTGTCTATCCCATGCACCATAAAACCACGGGCATGAAAATATTCAGTCACTTCAGAGCCGATCAAACCTGCTGAACCGGTTATCAGAACGGAAAGCATTCTGCTGCCTCTAGTATTATCTCAGTATTGCACTTACAACAATTTGCGGTTGATTGTAACATGAGCAGACTGATAATCGCAAAATGCGGTAAATCACTTCACCACTTTATCGAAATGAAAATAGACATTTTTCAGCCACGTTGAGCCGCTCCCAGAAGTTTCGATTTTTATTGCCTTCACTTTTTCGGCCCCTGAGAATGTTTGATTTTGCAGTATGCCAACAAAGTCTTCCGTATCCCTTACAAAAGGTGAAATTAGAAAATTGCTCGCAACCATTTTTGCTACAATTCTATACTTTTCTTCTTTTCCACTGAGGAATCTAACTTTTATGAAAAGATATTCTGGTTTAAAGACCAGGCTGAAAAGTTTTCCAAGAAATGTAGGAACAATTTCCAGCCTGAGAAAAACCGGAAATGCCGCTTCCGGAACTTCAATCCACGCCCCAATAATGCTCTGGCCTGCAGCAACTCTTGAAAATTTAACCGGTTCAAGGCTGTGCCGGCTGAGAAGTGCGTGCCCACCAGAAAAACCCGCAAACCGATAGTTCTGAAAAATTACAGACCAGCTGATACCGTCTTCAAGAGAGGGAAGCCTATGATCAATGGGACCGACCTGAAAGAAGATATTCTCTGGAGAGTTTTCTCCTAGAAGATGTTTATAGTTAATATCTATGAGATAACCGGTATAGGAAGAGTAGCTCTGCAATACCGGTCGAGGAGTCCATTTATTACCCGAAGCCAGGAGATACGATTGTCCTGTCGAATAAACATCCGATCTTCCATTTAAAGCCGGGAACTTTTCAATAGTCTGCAAATCCGTCAACCTCTTGTTGAAAGTATCTTCCAGCCATCCTCTGACACAGATCCTATTCTTCAAACCACTGTCAGCGCTAAATATTTTTTGTAACGCATTGTAAAGAAGTTTTGATGGAGAAAGATGCATATAGCTGTTAGTTATGGCTATACAAAGGGAGAGTGATAAAATGACTGAAAAACGAACCAGCTTAGAATCTGAAAGAAAAGCTATGATTAAGGCAGTCTGAAAAAGGGCATTAAACGAGATTATTACGTGAATTGAATCATGGCGAACGAACGCTGATTTAAAAAACAACAGAATAAAAAACATATGTAATAAGACATTCAATGCCCTTAAGCGATAACTTCCGCTTCTTACGCTTGCTACCGACAAAAGCAAAAACACAGAACTCAAAAGAAAAAAGAAAATTTCTTCCGGCCGCCCTCCGATAGACATTGCCTCAGTATAGCCTGTGATAATATGATACAGACTTACCATGTAGTAATATAAATTGCTGAAGTTCTGTCCGGTAGCGCTCCAAAAAAACAGAAACGCCGATAAAGGCGACAAAAAACAAGCCGCAGCCATGCGTAAATTGCCACGCATCATAAAGACGCAGATTCCTGCAGCAACGACCAAGACCGCAGAAATGAGAATCGTTGCCTTAACCAGAGAAAGTAACCCAAGCGGTAAAAAAATAAAACAAATCAGCGCGGTGGAAGGAGTCGCTGTATCGTTTTCCAGGTCGCCCCCTATTTTTATCAAAGCCGCAGACAACAATAATGGATACGCCAAAAGCAATGATTCGCGAAGAAAGACCGTGGTTAAAAGATAAACTAGAAAAATGTATCCCCAACAAAGCCTGGCTCCGTTCTGTAGAACACTAAAACAAAGCCAATGAGCAACTGCAATAAGCAGGCAACCTGCAAGCATAATAAAATCCGTTGCAGGATGATACAACCCGGTCGCGACAGAGGCGAGTGGACCGTAGGTAAAAATGATCTCGCTGCCAAAAGCCAGCCCCTGCGCAACAGCCTGATTGATTCCGAACATCCAGGATTCGTCAAGACTGGGGCCGGGCATTCGCGGAGTAAATGGAACATATATCGCAAGACAAGCAAAAAGCATTGTAATCTTGAGAATCAAACGGAGGGTTGGCTCATAGGAAACATTCTGATTTTCTCTGAAGAAACGAATCAGAATGTCGTAAACCAGAAAAAAAATAAAAAGCCAGAGCGCCAGGCCATTTACCGCCACCAACCCACCCCAGCCATCACCCGAATCGACCAGGGACCATGGAAATCCACCTGACCAGAGAGTGTACACGCCAAAAACAAAACTTCCGCCCAAAATATTAAAAATCAGAGCATTTTTAGTGCCCGCAAAAACAATCAACCAGGAGAGACCGACCAGGAAACTGATGTCAAACCTGGAGCTGAGGAGAATACAAAATGCAGCAGAAAACAATAAGCCTCTGCATAAATGCTCAGCATGGAAAAAAGCAGATAAAGATAGCTTTTGTCCCGGCTCTTTCACACAAAAACTTTTGAGAAAAAGGTGAGGCGCTGCAACCAGACCAATAAAGCAGATAATTTTTAAAAAAGGAGTTATTGCCTCAGCAAACGACACACCCTGATGAAAAATCAAAATCTGGACAACTCCCCAGAAACCGGCATATTTGCCTGGGTTCCAGAGATTTTTTGTTAAGCCGGAAAAATCGTTAAAAAGATGAAAGCCATATCCGAAAAATAAGACCCCAGCGACAATCGCCAGCAAACCACGGGTAAAATTCCTTTTTCGCATGAAAATCAAGAAAGCCGGAAAAGTAATGAATGTAAAAAAATCAAAATTAAACGCCAAACCCAAGAATAAAGCAGCTCTTGCCATGGAAGGAACTGCCACTATAAAGTAGAGCGCAAAAAACAGCATTAACCAGGCAATAGATGAGAAAGTTCCATGAAAGCCGTTTATGAAAAACATCACTGGGTTGAGTGCAAAGACCAAAGCTGTTTTCAACGCAACTTTTTCACCCAATAAAGACCGCATAATTCTATAAATGAGAATCGCTCCCAGCGAATCTGCAATTATTCCTGGCAAGCGCAGAAAAAAAGCCGCCCCTCCCCCAAACAGGAGGCTAACTTTTCCAACAATAAAAACCAGAGCGGCGACAGCTGGCGGATATTTAAACGGCAGGTCAGTATAAATGCTGGCCAGATTCCCGGATGCAATGTATGTGAAAGCCTTTGAAAGATCCAGAATGTCGCCAGTTCCAATTGTCATTACAGCAAAAAGCGCCTTTAACAGCGACGAAAAAAGAATCGCCAGCAAAAGGACAGTCGGAATATCAAGGCTGTAAAAATTAAGACATGATGATTTGTTAAATTCTGTTCGAGAATTATTCATTTTCATTCAGCAGGCAAAATCTTTTGCCGGGTCAATTAAAGATGAAAACTTCATTTTATGCAAAAGTAGCAGTCTGACAAATTCAAAGGATTTGATCTTATGGATTCTGGCGAGCTTTTTCCGCTCAAGAAAAACGATGTGAAGACTGAATAAAGCGTGAAAAATACCGAGAATAACCGCTTTTACACAGGCAACTTTTTGCTGCCACCCCATTTTGCGCCCTCCAGAATCGGATGATTTCAATACCACCAGGAACAGAAAGAAAAAACGCATGCAGGTTGTTAGAGGCAATAAGATCAGCAAAATTGCCGGAAAATTTTTAAAAACAACCCAGAAATGATTTCTTTCCACCAAAAATAGCTTGAATGGTGAAAAAGAACCAGCTGAAGCCGAATATTTATGATAAACGACAGATTTTTCTGCAAGCCTGGCATCCCACCCGGCCAATCTGCCCCTTAAGCCTAGGTCGGTATCTTCGCAGTAGGCAAAAAAAGATTCATCAAAAAAACCTATCTGATCAATCATTTCCCGGCGATACAGCGCGGAACAGGCAGAAGGAAGGAGAATCTGTTCAGGCAGCTGCTTAAGTCGGCTGAACAACTCACCCCTGTGATTACCCCTGGACATACCATCCAGGCATATACTCATTCCAAGGGAATCGATTCTATCGTGATCATAATAAGAACAAATGCGCGAAGCAACCATACCCGTGCCCGGATGTTCTTCTGCAACTGCAACAAGTTCCTCAAGCCAGTCCTTTTCGACCACAGTATCATTATTCAGGGTAACAACGAGAGACCCGCCACTGTGATGATAACCAGCAACATTGCCGCCCGCAAACCCATTGTTATCAAGCAACTCGACAAGGCGAACCCACGTAAAAGTTTTTTTAATATAGTCTTGCGATCCGTCGCTTGAACCATTGTCAACAACTATCGTCTCGAAATCGCGAAAAGTCTGGCCTTCCAGGCTTTCGAGGCATTCCTGTAAATGCTCCCTGCCGTTCCAGTTAAGAATAATGATTGAAACTTTCGGCAAATGTTTACCTCTCAGAACTCGAAAAATAGCTTTTACCGTTGACCGGTTTATAATAACATAATGGCAGAAAATTCCATGAACTCTGTCAGGAGAATTTTATGAAAATCGAGCGTTCAATCATGCCGGAAATCATGCTCCTTTCACCTGAAGTTTTTACTGACAGACGAGGTTTTTTTATGGAAACATGGAACCGCAGAATTTTTGAAGAAATCGGCATTGGCCCGGATTTTTTTCAGGATAATCTTTCCGGGTCCAGCTACCTGACACTCAGGGGTATTCATTATCAGTTGAAGCATCCTCAAGGTAAGCTCATTCGTGTTGCATACGGCGAAGTTTTCGATGTTGCGGTAGATCTTCGCAGCTGGTCCAAGAATTTTGGCAGATGGACCGGCTTTCACCTGAAGGCTTGTAACAAACAGATTCTTTGGATTCCGCCGGGGTTCGGGCATGGCTTTCTGGCTCTTTCAGAAACAACAGAAGTGAACTACAAATGCTCTGCCTATTACAACCCTGAGTCAGAACAATGCATAATCTGGAATGATGAACAGCTCGCCATAGAATGGCCAATACCTGAAGGCTTATCTCCAGTTCTGTCAGAAAAAGACATGAGGGGAAAAACTCTTGAAGAATCAGAGATTTTTACTTCTCCATCACAATTAAGTCAATGAATACAGGCTGTATAATTATACCTTGCTATAACGAGATGACCAATATTGCCGGGGTAATTGAAGAAGCGTCACAATTTGCCGACAAATTCGATATTCTTGTTATAAACGATGCGTCAACCGATCAAACAAGCCTGGCAGCCAGAAAAACTCAAAAGGCGACAGTAATTGATCTGCCGGCCAATCTCGGGGTTGGCGGAGCAGTTCAGACCGGTCTGAAGTATGCAAAAAACCAGAGATATTCGTGGGCGATAAAACTCGATGGCGACGGGCAGCATCCTCCAGAAGCGATTCAATCAATGCTTGAACCGCTGACTGAGCGTGAAGCAGATATTGTAATCGGTTCGAGATTTTTAGCCATCAATTCAGGTTTCAGGTCCTCATTTTTGCGCCGGATCGGCATCAAATTTTTCGAGAAGCTTGGCATGCTTTTAACCGGCCAGCGGTTCACCGACCCGACTTCAGGGTTTCGCGCCTACAATCGTAAAGCCATCGAGTTCATGGCAGTGCATTACCCTACTTTCGACTACCCGGAACCCGAAGAGCTTGTTCTTGCAAGTCTGAATGGGCTGAGATTAAAGGAAGTTTCAGTCTCGATGCGCGATAGATGGTCAGGAGAGTCTACAATATCCTCATCTTTTTCGGTATATTTTATGCTTAAAGTAACTCTGGCAATGATCTTTATTTTTTTCAGAACATCAAAAAACAATAAGGAAGCAAAATGCTGACAGGTTTCGAAAGAATTCAGCTTATTTCACTCGCCGGCAGTCTCTTTTTTATGCTGGGAATCCTTGAACTGATAAGGCGCCAGAAAATCAAGGAAGCTTACGCTATTCTCTGGCTCATTTTTGGCAGCGTGTTCATCCTTCTCTCTTTCTGGAAAAAGGGACTCGATTATTTTGCAGGTATAGTCGGTATTTATTATCCGCCGGCACTGCTTTTTCTCATTCTGATAGTTGCCATAATCCTTATTCTTATAAATTTTTCAGTCGTATTAAGTTCACAGAACGACAAGATCAGAATCTTAACCCAGGAAATGGCACTTATGAGAACCGAACTGGAAAAAAAGTCTCCAAAAAATGTCGATGGCCCTGACCACACTGCTTTAAATCAGACGGCACGCACCGACGACTAAAGCAGAATCACTCGACGAATTCGAGGTCGGAATCGCTCAGAGTTATGCCTTCAACAATGGCCCGATCGTTAACAACCAGTTTTGCCCGCATACGCCGGCCATTTTTCTGAAAATCCAGCCTGTAAAAAGGGTCTATAGAGATATTGCCTTTGTGGTAGTCATTGGCGTAAGGCAGCTTCAGGCTGACTTTACCATCGGCACCGGCATTTTTTGTGGCTTTGTAGGCCAGATCCATTTTTGCTGCCTTCAGCTCAAGTGATATTACCAGTTCTGAGCCCGGGTCTGCTGCGATATTCAGACGCGCACCCCTGACTCTTTCAAACAGAAAAAATGGCGAAAGAACATCTGCAACTGATGTTGCCGCGTAAATTATGCGAAAACCAGTCGAGGCACCAAACTTCCCTCTGGGGGTCATAGCCAGATGATCCTGCAGCCAGAAATAAAACCAGTTGCGGTATTCCTCGCGGCTTACACGCTGAATATCTTTATACTCCAGTTGATATTCAGGTCTTTCGGGCTTGTTTTTAAAAGTCGACCAAAAATCGCACAAATCCCCTTCGACCTGATGAGTGGTCTTTAAAAAGATATATTTCACACCCTTGTTTTCGCATAGTCGCCAGGCATCTTCTTCAGTGGTGGTCGAGAAAATGTCGGCCATGGTTTTAAAACCCCACATGGCGTTATTAACGACCACCGGGCGACGGGTGTAATAAGAAAGCAGGTTGCCCTGATCCCAATGGGTTGATTATTGGCACAACCCAATCTGATATACACCGCCGGCATGTCGGAGACCTCAATGCAGAAGATGTTTATTCGGTTTTGAAAAATGGACTAAGAGATTCTGCAATAGAAAAAGAAAACTTCGCAAGATGGTATAAACACCGCATTACCTTAAATCAGGTCAGCGACTGGGTAGACAATGAGCTGAAAAGGCTTTGGGGGTTCAAAGCAGCGGCAAGAGCTTACCAGATATCAAAGACCGGATATGACATAATCATACGCGGCAACTATAAAAACAAGAAACCATCAAATATCGCTGTTGAGTTCAGAGAGAAAGTACCTGGGGCTGCAAACCCGTGTGAAAATCTATTTGATATCAGTCAAACGCTTGCCTGGCTCGCGAAAGAGCGTCGGGATCTTAGTGAGCAACTACAATGGCGAGAACAAATCCCAGCATTGTTAAGCCAACTGCAAAAATAAAAACACTAGTATTTAACATTAAGATGCTCAGGATCTATAATCATGATTTTTTCAAAGGTGTCTGAATCAGTTATGACGCATGCTTTTGTTTGCCATACCAGACTAATTTCATAAACGGATAACGCTTCAGTTATTGACAATGGAAAATCAGCCTCAAAAAGTTTAATAAAAGCCCTGCAAGTCATTTTAGATTCAACCATCGAACTTCATATCCGTTTAAAAGAGCATGATGATGTAAGGGTTTGACATGTTATGCAAAGGCTTTACCAAATAAATCTTTGAACAGTTTTTCGCCCAGGATTTTTCTGTTTGGTGACAAACCAGCTTCAGACATTATTTCAGCTATTATGTCAGGAACCAGCTGATATACTTTAGAAATAGCATCAGAATCGCCAGTCAGGAGGGCATAAAAGCTTTTACCATCAATTTGGCGTATATCTTGTCTGGCTGGGCGGTTAGTGCCTGTCCTATTATCTGGGGGAGTAAAAGGATTGTTGTAGACTTGCCTGTTCCTTGGCAAAATTTCAACATAATAACCAGTATAGTTTTTATAAGCAGGCTTGTTTAATACGCTTTCAATGTCATCGTAAATATCAACTTTGTGATTCCCCTTAGTTGTATTCCATTTGTTTTTTATTTCTGCAATCAAGCGCTTTTCATCGTTGACCAAGTCAACAATTTTCCCAACTTTTAAACGCTTACAACCCTTAATATTGCCAAGTATGATTTCATGTAGCTCACCAATTTTGTTTTGGAGCGTCTTCTGAATTTGGCGCTGTTCTTCACGAACAAGCCAATCTTGTAAGGAAATATCACTGACCATTGCATCAATAACAGCAGAAAATGGATCAACAGTATTGCTATAAATGTCAGGAGAGGATTTCCGAACCTCAATCAATGGGTTTATAATTTCTTCCGCCAAAGAGCGCTTAACATTAACCTTGTTTAAATATTGCATTGTACACCTCTCTTCGAACGGTGTACCAAACATTCAAAAAAAATGCAATACTTAAGTAGCTAATGTGAGCCTCTAAAAGGCAAATTCCATTTGTTTTATAGGGTCAGATTCGTCAGAAACAGACTCTCTGACGATGTCTTCCTCTATATCGTTGAATAAACGGATCAAACTTCTACCCATGGCAAAAGCCAAGTTAACAGGAACCGCATTACCTATTTGTTTATACTGGCTAGAAAGCGACCCACAAAAATGCCAATCATCAGGAAAAGTTTGAATTCTGGCATATTCGCGAACAGTAAGGGGTCTTGTTTCTTCTGGATGACAACGTTCTGTTTGTTTTTGAGCTGGAGCACACGTCAAGGTCAGGCTAGGTTCGTCGTAGGATAGACGCCTTGCCATACCGGTTTTTCCACCCTGCAAAAAATAGCTGCCTTGCATATATTCTTTTTGAAGATCCTCTGGAAGATCCCGCCAATAGCCACCAGGCGGAACATGGTCTAATATCTCTTTTTTTCTTTTGGGATACTTTTGCCCTGAACTTACTGGGACATCACAAGGGAACAATATGCCTGCCTTTAGAGCATCGCGAAGCAAAAGAATGCGGCTAAATGGTGATGGCCAGCCAAACTTAAATTTCTGTGCCAAATCGTTGCGAATACCAACCAAGAAAAGCCTTTCCCTTTTTTGTGGCACCATAAAGAAAACAGCTTTCAAAACCCTTGGTTCAACTAACGTATAACCCAGATCTCGGATGACCTCTTTAATCGTATCGAGAGTTCTACCGTTATCATGTTTAAGCAAACCTCTTACATTTTCACCCAAAAAGACCTTGGGCTGGGCTTCCTTAACTGCCCTAGCGAACTGATAAAATAAAGTGCCTCTTATATCTTCAAACCCCAACTTTTTACCAGCATAAGAAAAGGCTTGGCATGGAAAACCGCCAGATAGAAAATCTACTTTCCCGGCAAAAGGCTTAAAATCAATATTTGCAATATCATCATGCCTAACATCCCACTCTGGCCGGTTTGTCTTCATTGTTTGACAAGCATCTTTATCTATCTCATTCAGTAAAACAGCTTTAAAACCCGCTTTTTCCAAACCTAAGGCCAAACCACCGGCACCAGCAAATAATTCTATCGAATAAAAGTCTCTAATTGGCTTTGTTAGCATTTCTGCGGCCCAATTAGTATTAAACATTTTAAAACCTGGCAAAAATTTAACTAAATCAGATTTAGTATAAACCTTTGTTTGATCATCTGGATGCTGTTTAGGAACAAGCTTGCCGCTATTTTCCCAGCTAAGCAGAGTTCTCTTCGATATTGATAGCATGTCGGCAACTTCCGCCGGAGAATAAAACAGCTCTTGTTCAAGCATACCAAAACACCTTTATTGAGTTTAAAATCGCACCTGTATTGCTGAAAGGACAAGATTCAAACCGTTACTGTCTAGAAGCGACAGGCTACCACAAAAATCTGCTTTATATTGCTTTAAATCATATAGATTAGCCGCAATAGAAACCAGGGCTTTTTGTTGGGAGGATAAATTGCGGGACAAAATAGCACTAAAATCTATTGTTTTGTTGTCGACAGTAAATATTTCTGGCTCAAAACCACAAGAAGATAAAATTAAAGCTGCTGCATTAAATGCTTTGCCTTTGGAAAATGATGCTTTTTTTGCCTTCTTATTGTTTTGCCCTCCCAGCCAATCTTGAAGCTCCGTAACAGAAAACAAAACTTTACCGTTGGCTTTCTTAAAAGGGATTTTTTTTGCGCAAACCCAGTTCCGAATAGTACCTTGTGAAACCTTTAAAGCTTCGGCAGCTTCAGAACAAGTAAGTAGTTTGATCATGAGCTTAATATTAACACGATTTAAATATAATTACAAATAAGCAATTATCATTATTTATAATCAAATTTTGTTATTTTTTCCAGGAGCCCCCGGAGTGGAGCAAAGCGCAACAGTGGGGGCGGTGGGAGGGATTGCGCCATTTTATACAGGTTCTTTAAAACCGTTTGGCACACGGCCCCAATGTCCAGATGGCGCGGCGACTGAGACAATGAGGCGCAAAAACTCGGAAGAATGACAATAGATGACAAACAGTAGAGACCTGGCCGGGTCAGCTGGACATTGCAGCGACCTGCGGAAGCCCGAAGGGCTTTCCGGGAGGTGGCAGGTGCGGAGGCGGCGAAGCTGCCGGAGCCCTGGCACCTCGACAGGACGCGGGCCGTGTGCCTTTTTAGGGCGGTAGCCGCGTTAGCGGCGTGCGGCTCATCATTACCCCTGGCTAGTTTGCATAACGTTTTGTTATGTAAAGCCGGACCTGCCGGGCTCCCGGCAGGCAGAGGCCGGAGAGGCGCAATGTAATGCCTGGTTTTGCGGCAGCGAAACCAGGCATTACATTGCGCCTCGGAGCTTGCCAGGGGTAATGATGAGACGTGGCCAGACGGCTTTGCCGGCTGGACAACCGCCAATATGTATTGGGGCGTTAGGGCAGAGATTTGCGCAAATTGCAGAGCAGCCCGCAAGTTTCCGCATGAACTTTGTTATGCGGAAGCCGAGTGAGCGCCCGGCCGTTTACGGCTCGGGATGCGAGGGAGTGCCGGAGGCGAAGAGGCTGGCGGGGTAATGTCCGCCTAATAGGCCTATTAGGCGGCAAGCGGCGG
>Ga0209200_1002793_pt1 | contig 15640 bp, 10 predicted proteins | sample AD_UKC033_MetaG_FD_184406 | JGI IMG/M metagenome (GOLD analysis project Ga0209200, IMG submission 184406) | Active sludge microbial communities of municipal wastewater-treating anaerobic digesters from USA - AD_UKC033_MetaG (SPAdes) (version 2) | ecosystem: Engineered > Bioreactor > Anaerobic >...
AAATGCCCATAGCTTAAGGGGTTTATCAACCCACGCAACGGTAGAAGAAAGGAATTTTTCTAGTCTTTTTGAAAGGCCAATCTGGTTAAGCTGGTATCGTTCTATATCCCAAAAATCCTCTCCCAGATTGAATGCTGGAGCCTTTTTTGGGTTATTTATGCTATATAAAAACGCATCAGATACAGCTCGCGATAAATCATGATAGGTTGAACGGTCATTTTTAGAAAGAACGGATATAGCATTCTCGAGCCGTGTATCTGCGTCCTCTTTGTTTATCTCTCCTCCTGAAACAAAGGAATAGACGTTCAAGGCGTTTTTAAGCGTTATATTATGACGTTCCCCTTCTACAGCTCTTTCTATCGCGTTGCAAGCGTTTTCTAAAACTGCTCTCCCGTAGGGACTCGTAGAATCAGAAAAAGTAACTGGTATATCTATATCCTTTTTTTCATATGCCTTTTGAGTGTCTATAATCAGCTCTATCAGCCAATCAGGTGCTTTTTCTATCGGCTTCTCTTCCAATATGATATATTGACCGTTCGAATTAAAAAAAGGTGGTAAAACTGCTTGACGTCCATCAGAGAGTATATCAATCCCTGTTCTAAAACCTATCCTACTTTTTATCCTTTCATCAAATTGAAAGTAAAAATGGTAACCTCCTGATCCTGTTTTCACAGTATAGGTGTCAAAATCTCCATGTTCTTCTTTCCATGAACCCAACTGTTCAAGGCTCTCAGGGTGTTTTACATCTACATCTACAATGAAAATGTTTGATACTTTGCCAGTTATAACCCCAACATTATTTCCATTTTCAATATAAGGGATTATTCCTGATAAATCAAAAGGTATTTTTGTCCAGTCCAAAAGTAACGGTTTTTTACATTCTAAAGGCGTAAACTGGAAACCTCTTGCCTCATACCCTTTAAATATCTGTAATAATACTTCATGTTCAATGCTAATTTTCTAATTCATTATTGTTGCCTCCTTTGTTTTGATTGATTATCATTTACAACTACAAATGTATTGTATCATATAATTAATAAAAAGTCAAGCTCGTTATTTTTATTTACAAAAAATTTACTTAATGTGTTAAATATCTTGAAGAAGCTGTAAGAAGAGCTGAAGGGTAAACGTAAGGTACAACCCCCCCTTGGGGAGCAAAACCGATTTAATAAATTAAGTTTATAAAATGGACATTATATCAACTAACCGCTATCATATCCAAGCCCCCTATCAGAGTGGGGTCCCTCTGGTTTTCCCTTCGCCTGACTTTTGGCATAAATTTGATTAAGTTTATATAATATGGTATAATGGACTATTATATAAACTGATAGGAGGACACGCCATGTCCGAAAATCATTTGGGTCGTCAGAGTGTTAAACCTATTCGAGATAAGAAAATCGTCCAGCGGGTGAAGGATGCCATGCGGGCAGAGGGAGACTATAAATTCTTGGCTTTGTTCGTTATGGGTATCAACACCGGACTACGGATATCCGACCTGTTGGGTTTACGATGGGAAGACGTTTACTCCAAAGGTAAGTTCCATTCGCGAATCATTCTGGTGGAGCAGAAGACCAGCAAACGGCAGGAAATACCTTTGGGAAAGACGGTCATTGACGTGTTGAAAGAGTACAAGGCCAATACCACGCCGGAAGGGTATCTATTTCCCACTGAGAAGAACCCGAAGAATGGGGAACTGGATAAAGCGATGAGTTTTCAGTATGTCTATCGGATACTGAATTACTATATTCGTGAACGAGCCGGGTTTACAGAGGCCGTGGGGTGTCATACGTTGAGGAAGACCTTTGGCTACCAAGCGTATCTGGCTGGATGGGACCTGTACCGCATACAGGAATGCCTGAACCACTCATCGCCAGCAATTACCCGACGGTATATTGACCTGTCCCAAGACGATAAAGACCAAGTGTTTGTGTCTTTGAACCTGTGAGGTGGTGGAAGATGGAAGATATTCGGCTCCAGAAAATCGATGAGAAAAGGAACATGAGACGCTTCTATATTATTCGGAGGGATTGGCAGATGCCCTTGTTCGGAGGTAAAACGCTAACCCTTATTCATGGACGAATCGGGCAATGGTGTGCCCAAAAGACGTTATGCGTTTTGGATGAAAAGGTACTGGATACTTCCCTAACCAAAATTCTAAAGATAAAGGTTGGTCGCTCTTACGTTATCTCCAAATGATATAATCAACTTATGTATCGTTTTCTAAGAGGATGAAAGGATTTTAATTTCATGGACCATCAAAAGGAATTAGTTCAACAAGGAATACTTGATGGGGTTCTCGTTCGAGGCAAAGCCGGTGTTTTTGCTCTGATATTTGGCGTTACCTCGTGCTTAACTTATTTTACCCTATCGTTGCCTTTTTTCGGCATCGCGTTTGTGATGGGGTGTTTCCTTGCGATAGAGCCGCACCTTTACCTATTCAACAAGAGAGCGTTCTATCGGTCTTTACCTGCAAAGGACAGGCGTTACTATCTCAGCGGGTTCGGGTATGTCATAACAAATGGAAATCTGAAATACTACTTTGCCGTTGGAATCGGTCTTATAGCGGTTTTACAGATGACACGGTAAGTGGGAATCTGGCTATCAACTGTTTTTGAGATAGGTCAGTAGTTCGATGACGAAGCGAAAGTTTCTCCCAAGCAACCCCACAGATATATCCGACAAACTTATTAATCGATGATTTTGTCGTTTTTTGTAACTTCGCCTTTTTTCGAAATAGGCTCATTTATAATTTCTTTGAATTCGATTTCTATGCAAGACTCTATATATTTTTTTATGCTCGTCCAATGAAAGTAAATATAGTCTTCGAGCTCTTTTCTCCCTTTCTTTTCTGGTACCGGTTTTCCCAACCGTTTAACGATGAGGCGAAGGTCGTCTATCGACGGTTCTTGTATTTGGTTTTTGCATAACAAAATATAATCATCGCATAGTTTTTTGGCTTCGTTTTCAAATCCAGCCTCTAAGCTTTCTTTATCCAACGAGTCTGCAATTTTTAGTAAATACGCGAAAGGCTTTGTTTTTGCATTCTTTTTAGTGTAAAGGATTAGAGGAAGAAAGCTTAACGTTTTTTCCTCAGATATAGTTTCTTCCCACAATCTTTTTCTTAAGAGCTTCGACGTTTTTTCCATTCCGTTTTTTTTCGCTAAGACGTCCAATAGGTTTTGTGATACTAATATATAAATCATTTTTCCCAGTCTTTCTTTTCTGGCTGAAAGAATAAATTCATAACTTTTCGAGTTATTAAAGGGGTGTACGCTTTCCGTACCATGCGTTGTTTGTTTGTTGTAGTTACTATCTTTAGAATCTTTACTACATACAAACATACGTTGAAAAGGGTGTACGCTTTCCGTACTACGTAAAAATGGAGTAACTGAAATCTCTGTACCCCGTTGAGACCCTTTATAGGTAATAAGTTCAGCCTCCTTCAAAGCAAACAACGAGTCTATAAGAGTGGGTCTACGTAGATCTAATTGTTTAGAAAGGAAATTTATCGATACTGTGTCCTCTTCCGATTGCATTGTATTCAGCAATAGAACAAGAAGGCAGCGACACATAGGGGAGACTTTCAAGGCTGTTAGGTAGTTAAGCGTTGAAAACCGTGCAGAATCTGTCATCTTGTTCAGAAGGGAATTTGAGGATGTATGTACGTTTTCAGTACTATGTACGTTTTCAGTACTATGTACGTTTTCAGTACTATGTACGTTTTCAGTACTATTTTTTACCGTACAATGTACGTTTTCAGTACAGTCTTTTACCGTACAATGTACGTTTTCAGTACAGTCTTTTACCGTACAATGTACGTTTTCAGTACTATGTACGTTTTCAGTACTATGTACGTTTTCAGTACTATGTACGCGATTTAATTGTACGTTTTCAGTACTATGTACGTTTTCAGTACCACCTCCATGATCTGCCGGTGCTTTTATTTCTTCAACAGTCTTATTAGGAGCTGAAGAGGAACGATTATCTAATGTTTTCTCTTGAAAAAGGGTCATTGTTTCAGCTTTAAGGCGAGCTGCTTCTTGTTTATCCGCTTCGATGATGTCATCCTTTATTAGAACACCCACTTGCGTTGTTTTCTTTATATCAGAAAGAATATCTTCAAGGTCGTTTTTCCTTTTAGACATGACGTTGCCTATGCGATGACTAAGGGAATGGAAGACTTTTGGTTCATCCGATCAAACATTTCTTGTATAAACGCAATGACAACATCCTTTTGATCCACTGAGATATTTCGTAGTACATTACGCCTGCCGGCAATGTTTTCAACGATGCGAGAAGAAGTGGGGATGATCGTTTTGAATACAAAATCTTTGTACTCTTTTTGTACCACGTCCAAGAGAGATACCTGAAGACGGTACCTCTTATCAAAACCGTTTACTAAGAGCCCCAAGACGTTCAAGTCCCCGTTCTGGCTTTGCTTTGCGGATAGAAGAAACGAAAGCATGTTAGAAACGCCCATCAAAGCGTGTTTAGACAGGGTAAGAGGAATAATCACGTAATCGGAGGCAACTACTGCGTTTTGGGTAAATACACCAAGCGAAGGCGGTGTGTCGATCACAATAAGAGAGTAAGTGTCTTTGATGCTTTCTAAGGCCAATTTCAAACGGTTTCTGCCATCGATCAGCGAGTTGATTTCTCCGCTCAGTTTCTCAAGGCGAATAGAAGACGGGATAACCGAAATGTTTTTGTGTTTTCGGGAGGAAAGAATGACGGAGATACCCTTTGTAGTATTCATAATCCTGGGATCTTGATAGACCTCGAGGATGTTAGCGTTAATCTCTGCAGGGTCGACCCCCAAAGCCTCTGTTGTGTTTGCCTGAGGGTCAGTGTCTACTATGAGAATAGGCTTCTGCCGATACTCTTCAGGTAAAGAATCAGGAGCGTTTTCTTGCAGCCAAGAAAGAGTGTTTGAGATAACGAGAGCGATAGCGGTTTTTCCAACTCCACCTTTATGATTGGCGACAGATATAATTTTCCCCACGGGAACCCCCCCACGATTAGAGATATTCATTGATTTATTTTATCACAAAATGAAAGGGGTATCAATACTCATATTCGTTAGGTACTTTTGGAGATTAAAATATATGTTCGGCCATAATAGGCCAGTTCAATAGACGGTGACCGAGAATAGATTAAAATATCGAGATAGAAGAATCACAAAGCATATAGTATTCTATTTGATCGTATTCTATTAGCAGAAGAATAACTAATAACTATGCTCATCTTTAGGATAGTAAATTGATATATAATACGAGTAAGCGAAAAGGTCAAATATTTTTGGGAGTATGGCGATAGGCTTTGGAAAATGTTTCGACATTCCCAAAATCCATGAGAGTTTAAAGAAGAATTTTTGAAAAGTCAATTCTCACAGAATGAAAGGGGTGACCAACATACCCGAAATAACGCTCAATGACAATATCGGCCACAACACCCTTCCATGGCACCGTATTTTTATTCGCAGTGGTTTCAATGTAAAAAAAGACGACTTAAGTTTTCCCGAAGAAACGGAAGACAATCTTAGTTACTTGAAGTACCTACTTGACCAAGGAAAATTTGGGGTACTTGATGGGAGGAGTTTTATCCCGGATGAACCCGAAATAGACCAAGGACGATGGCTTTCAACAGTGGAAACATATCACCGCGGAGCAGGAGGCGGTCAACCAGATTGTTTGGAAATCATGGACACGTATATGGCGGGAGTAATTCGGTGGATTTCTCACGTAGAACTAAAAACAACCTATAGCTGCCAGGGGCATCATGAGTATAATATTCGCGGAATCGGGGAAAGACAGCAAAGAAGCCTTCCTACAATAGAATTCGTCGATCCAAAACAAGCGAGAATAGGTATTTACATACTCAATTGGTATACACCCGAGTGGCGATGGTCAATCAAAGACAAGAAATGGATATGCATTCTTCAGACATCAAAAACAGAAAATCAGCAAAATAACGAAAAGATAGAGACGTATTTACTTGATTTGGCTGAGTGGCTTTATAATAACCGTCAAAGCCTATCTGAATTGGTGAGAAACTTGAAAGTCATTCCTTATGTTCAATAGGAAGAGACAGCTACTCAAAGACGGGAGAGATTTTAGTCGATTTACTCGAAGCCATTGCCTATTATTAATAAGCAATAGAGAATAGATGTTTTTAAGAGACATTAAGTGAGGATGGGAACCAGTTTTATTCTTAATAGATAAAGGGGGTATATAGGTGAGTGACTCTCTCATTAGAGATAACTATAACAAAGGAAACATGGGGGATTTTCTACGAGAAAAAATTGCTCAAAACTCTGAATTATCCATTGTTTCTGCTTACTTCACAATATTCGCATATCACCACCTGAAAAAACCATTATCTACTATCAAGCATCTTCGTTTTCTTTTTGGTGAACCTACCTTTATACGGTCCATCGACCCAGAAAAAGTCAATTCGAGAGATTTCAAAATCGAAGACGAAAGCCTCTCCATACCCTTAGCTAACAAGTTAATTCAAAAAGCCACAGCTCGAGAATGTAGCGAATGGATTAAAGAAAAAGTCGAGATTCGTTCAATGGTTAAGCCTAATTTTCTTCATGGAAAAATGTATCACGTCCAACAGGAAAATGGCGTGAACCATGCTGTTGCAGGGAGTTCTAATTTTACCGTAAATGGGTTAGGGCTAAGCGAAAACAAGAATATTGAATTGAATATGATCATTGATAGCAATAGAGATTTGAAAGAAATGCTCGAATGGTTCAATAGCATCTGGAATAATGCTACCATAGTAGAAGATGTCAAAGAAGAGGTATTAAGGTACCTTGACCAGCTCTATATCGAAAACGAGCCAGAGTTCATCTACTTCAAAACCTTATACCATATCTTTGAGGATTACATTAACGAACAAAAAGGAATTGGGCTTCTTGATGAAAAAACGGGGTTCTACGACAGCCAGATTTGGAATATGCTGTATCCTTTTCAGAAAGATGGTGTCAAAGGTACAATCAATAAGATTCTCAAGCATAACGGCTGTATCATCGCTGATAGTGTAGGATTAGGAAAAACCTTTGAAGCGTTGGCTGTGATTAAATATTTTGAACTGATGAATGGGCGAGTGTTAGTCATCTGCCCCAAAAAACTGCGAGGGAACTGGACTATTTATCAATCCAGCCAAAACCATTCCCTTAACCCTCTTAAAAAAGACCGATTCAACTACACACTCCTCTACCATACAGATATGGGTAGAGTAACAGGAATTTCTGATGCCAACTCCATTGACCTCGAAAATTTTAACTGGGGAGCGTACAACTTGGTAGTCATCGATGAATCCCATAATTTCCGTGGGAACCCCGTAGAACGGAGAGTCAACGGACAATTGAGGATGAATCGGGCAATGTGGTTGATGGAAAAGGTCATTAAATCTGGATCGAAGACCAATGTCCTGATGTTATCCGCAACTCCTGTCAACAACACACTAAAAGACATCCGAAACCAGATAAACTTCATTACAGAAGGAAGAGATGACGCCCTTTTTGAGAGTTGTAAGATCGGGAGTATTTCATCGACGTTGGAAAATGCACAGAGAAATTTCACGCTGTGGGCTGATAAGAACAATACCGATAGGAATATGAAAAATCTTCTGGAACGCTTGGACTCATCTTTCTTTAAGTTATTGGATGAACTGACCATAGCTCGTTCTCGAAATCACGTAAAGAAGTTTTACGACGCATCAAAAATGGGTTCATTCCCTAAGAGAGAAAAGCCAATCTCTATCTATCCCACAATTGACACGGAAAACTATTTTCCATCCTATGATAGTTTGAATAAACAGATAGAAGGGTACAAATTATCGGTATTTAATCCTTCCGCTTATGTACGAAAGGAAAAAGAGCGTAAATACGAAGAGATGGCTCAAACAGAAGTGCTTGGATTTAAACAAAAAGATCGGGAAAACTTCTTGATTGGAATGATGAAGGTTAATTTTTTGAAGCGATTGGAAAGTTCGATCGAATCCTTCGAGATCACCTTGCATCGAACCATCGAAAAGATCAACAAAATAGTGGAAAAGATTCAAAAATACCTTTTGATACAGGAGAAAAGTCAGGAAGAATTCTTGGACTCCTTGATCCCAGATGAAGAAGAACTACCCGAAATCGACGAGGATGAAGAAGGGTGGAAGGTTGGAAAAAAACTGAAATTTGATCTGGCCGACCTCCATCTGGATAACTGGTTGAAGGATTTACAATCGGATAAGGATGCCCTGGTCACTCTTTACAACAATGCGAAAACCATCACACCTGAACGAGATGCGAAATTGAAGGAATTGAAGATATTGATCGAAAAGAAATCTCAAAAATCCAACAAGAAAGTCCTGGTGTTTACCGCTTTCGCTGATACAGCTCAATATCTTTTTGATAACTTAGAAAAGTGGTGCCGTGAGCTGGGTCTCCATATTGGTTTGGTGACAGGTAGTTTTTCTAAGGCAACATTAGGGAAAAATGACTATGAGAATATTTTAGTTAACTTCTCTCCTCAATCGAAAAATCGGTCTTCGATGACAAGCTGCGTTCAAGACGAAGAAATAGATATTCTTATCGCCACCGACTGTATTAGCGAAGGGCAAAATCTTCAAGACTGTGATTATCTGGTCAATTATGATATTCACTGGAATCCTGTTCGAATTATACAAAGGTTTGGAAGAATCGATCGCTTGGGAAGCACGAATCCATCTATTCAATTAGTCAATTTTTGGGTAACCGCGGAATTGGACAACTACATCAACCTGAAAGCGAGAGTGGAAGCAAGAATGGCATTGGTAGATGTAACGGCAACAGGAGAAGATAATGTCCTGAACGTAGAACAGATCAAGGACCTGATCACTGAAGATATGAAATATCGGAACAAACAGCTAAAAAGGCTCCAAGAAGAGGTTCTGGACCTGGAAGAAATGGATGAAACCATATCGCTAACCGATTTTACTTTGGATGATTTCCGAGTTGAATTGATAAATTATATCGAAGGAAATAGAAAGAGACTCAAAGAGACCCCTTGGGGTTTATATGCGGTTGTTCCGTCACCCGCAGGAGAATACGGTCAAAAAATACACGGAATGGAGTTTTCCCAGTCAGAGAAAGAAATCATCCGACCGGGAGTTATCTTTTGTCTTTCCCAGAAGAATGCTGTCGATGGAAATGAAGCGGTGAATCCACTGAGTCCCTATTTTTTGGTCTATGTTCGAGAGGATGGTACGGTGAGATTCAACTATACCCATGCAAAACACATTCTGGAAATTTATCGGAAGCTCTGTCAGGGAAGAAAATCTCCCTATACAGAACTCTGTGAACTGTTCAACGAAGAAACTCAGAACGGGGAAAAGATGGAAACGTATACAGACCTTTTAAAAAAAGCAGCTCAGGAAATCACGAAAATTTTTGACAAACGAAGTAATCAACGTCTTCTTTTCGATCGAGAAGCCACTTTAATTCCAAAAGCAGGGCAGTTGAAAGGTTTGAGTGATTTTGAGCTCGTATCTTGGCTTATCGTGAGGTGATGTAAAATGGCAGATGTTGACAGAAAGAAAATGATCGATTCCACCATCAGGGATTTTCATACCCAACCGTTCTCCACCACAGCCTTATCCCTATTTTCCACGCTGGGATATAACACGAGTAGAGAAGGGTCATTCAGGGAGAAAACCTTTCAGGACTTCCAATCAGTTTTTTTGGTGAATGAAAATTTGATCAACGAAGAAAAAGCCTTGGTACAAGAATGGAAGTCAATCAACCTGCTTTTTCAGTTGACACAGGATGAGATTTCCTATCAGCAGAGTATGTTTGGAACGAAAGAAGTACAGTGGAAGGGAGAAGACCAGACAACGGTCATCGAGACCTACCTCTTCTTCGCTCTTGAATTGGAAAAACAGGAATACAGCCGATCAGCTCTTTCTCAAATCACTCGGGAGATCAACAAAGTCTTTCCAATGCCGGCGATGATCTTGTTCAAGTATGGTGATAAGATAACCCTTTCTGTGATTCATCGACGATTGAACAAAAAGGATCGGCAGAAAGATGTGTTGGAGAAGGTGGTCCTCATCAAGGATGTTTCTCTCATCCATCCTCATCGAGCCCATATCGAGATTCTTTTCGATCTTTCGTCGGAGGCTCTTCAAAGGACATATGAGATAGACAATTTTGTGGACCTTCATAAGGCTTGGACGGAGACGCTCGACACCAAAGAATTGAATAAGAGATTCTACAAAGAACTTTCTGAATGGTACTTCTGGGCATTACAGGAGGTCAGTTTTCCCACACAATCGATGGAATCTACTGAAAATAGTCTCTTTCAAGATCAAGATCGAACGAAGGAACACAATGCCAAAAATCTGATTCGTATGTTGACCCGTATCCTTTTTGTGTGGTTTATCAAGGAGAAGGGATTGATACCTGAGGAACTGTTCGAGTCCAATTATATTCGAGAACATCTTCTGAATCAGTTTGAACCACAAAAAATAAAAGAGAAATCCAAGGAACAAAGAGGGAAAATCTATTATTGTGCGATCTTACAGAATCTATTTTTCGCAACCTTGAATCAGGTAATGGGAAAAAGGGAGTTTTGGAAAAAAGGACAACAGAAGAACATTACAAACCTTATGAGATATGAGCAATTTTTCAAAGACCCTAAACATTTCGTGGAATTGGTGGAATCCAAAGTTCCTTTTATGAATGGGGGATTGTTTGAGTGTCTGGACATACAGAAAGAAGATGGGTGCTTTTTCTACGAAGACGGGTTTTCTGACCAATTAGACAATGATATTTATGTACCTGACTATATCTTTTTCGGATCGGAAGATCACGTCGATCTCTCTCCTGAGTTGGAAGGAATAAACGAGAAGGATGTCAGCGTTCGTGGGTTGATACGGATTCTGAATGGATATAAGTTTACGGTAACTGAAAACACCCCGATTGAAGAAGACATCGCCCTCGATCCTGAATTGCTGGGAAGAGTCTTTGAAAACCTTCTGGCAAGCTATAACCCAGAAACGCAAATGACCGCCAGGAAGCAAACGGGGAGCTTCAATACCCCTAAAGAAATTGTAGCCTTTATGGTTGATGAGGTGCTCAAAGCCCATCTGAAACAAGTCTTGGTAGAAAAAGCCAAAATGGATTCCGAAATTGCGATTCAGAAGCTGGAAATTCTCTTAGGATACAACGAGACACCGAATCCATTCAACGATAAAGAGAACCAGATATTGATCCAAGCCATCGACTCTCTCAAAATCTTGGATCCCGCAGTTGGTTCGGGGGCTTTTCCGATGGGTATTCTTCACAAGCTGGTTCATATTCTCCACAAAATTGACCCAAAAAACGAACAGTGGAAAAAAAGACAGATGGAGAAAGTAGATTACCTGATTCAAGAAGCGGAAACTGAGATACAGGATTCGATCGCTGCTCAAAGTTTAGTTGAGGAGTTGAAAAAAAGTAAACAAAGGATAGAAGAAGACTTTCTGAATAACGAATTGGATTATGGAAGAAAATTGTATCTGATTGAAAACTGTATCTTTGGCGTGGACATACAACCCATCGCACTCCAAATCAGTAAACTTCGATTTTTTATATCATTGATTGTTGAACAACGGATTGATAGGAACAAAGAGAATTATGGGATTCTGCCGTTACCCAATCTGGAAACCAAATTTGTGGGGGCAGATTCCTTGATTCATATTGAAAAGCCCAAATCTCAATATACGCTTGCTGATAGTCGAGTTGTAGAAATGGAAAAACAGTTAAAAAAGATTCGGCACCTTATATTCAATGAGAAAAACCCCATAAGTAAAAGGGAATTGAAGGCTCAGGATCAAAGATTGAGAGAGAAAATGTCTGATGTGTTGAAAGAATCAGGGTGGAATATAGAAAGTGCTCAAAAACTTTCTGAATGGAATCCTTATGACCAGAATGCCCGTAGTTCCTTTTTTGATTACAAATTGATGTTTGGGGTAGATCATTTTGATATTGTCATTGGGAATCCTCCTTATATCCAACTCCAAAAGAATAGTGGGAATCTGGGAGATTTATACAGCGAAGAAAGGTACGAGACGTTTGAACGTACAGGAGATATTTACTCCCTTTTCTATGAAAGAGGGATACAATTACTAAGAGAAGGAGGTCATCTTTGCTACATCACATCCAATAAATGGATGAGGACCGCCTATGGAGAATCTCTTCGCAATTATTTCCTCAAGAATAATCCTCTACTTTTTGTAGATTTAGGTCCTGGAATCTTTGAAAGTGCAACTGTTGATACAAACATTATTTTAATCCAGCGAGCAAAAAACATTAGAGAGCTCAAAGGTTTTTCCTATGACAAATCCATGGGAACAGACATTGCGAAAGTGGTTTGCCATTCTTGCATTCCTCTACCATTTTTGACAAAGGATTCTTGGTTTATTGGGAGTAATTCAGAAATGAAACTCAAAGAGAAGATAGAAAAAACGGGTAAACCCTTGAAGGAGTGGGATGTCGGAATATACTATGGGATAAAAACAGGTTTGAATGAAGCATTTATCATAGACACTCCGACAAAAGAAAAAATCTGTGAGGAAGACCCAAACTCATTGGAAATCTTGAAGCCGATTTTGCGTGGGAGAGATATAGACAGATACACCTATAAATGGGCTGGGTTGTGGCTTCTATTTATCCCTTGGCATTTTCCTTTACATAATGATTTATCTGTTGTAGGAGCAAATGAGCAAGCAGAGAAATTGTTTATAAACAAATTTCCTGTAATTTATAATTATTTACTGAATTACAAAGATAAATTATCTAAAAGAAATAAAGCAGAAACAGGTATTAGATATGAATGGTATGCATTACAAAGATGTGCAGCGACATATTATCCTGAATTTGAGAAAGAAAAGATTGTATATCCTAATATGACCAAATATCTTCCTTTTTTATATGATAATGAAAAATATTATACAAATCAAAAATGTTTTATTATAACAGGAAATAATATAAAGTTTTTTACTGGATATTTTAATTCCAATATTTCTAATATGTGGATCAAAAATAATTGTCCAGAATTACAAGGAGGAACAAGAGAATTAAGCAAAATTTTCTTTGAAAACATACCTATACCCTATGCAGATAGCAGTAATAATCATATTGGTGAAATAGAATCTCTTGTAGATACAATTCTCAGTATAAAAAAATCGAATCCCGATACGAATACTGGAAAGATTGAATCTGAAATTGACCAACTCGTTTATCAACTCTACGAGCTGACTCCCGAAGAGATTTCGATAGTCGAGAAGAGTACTAAGGCAAAGTAGAGCTTGAAGAATAGTCATACCATTGTCCTAAACAATGATTTGATTAAAGCCCCAAAGGTCTGTATTGATTATGTCGTTTTGCATGAACTCATTCACTTCATCCGACGCAATCATGACAAAGATTTTTTGTTGTTTATGACAGCCTTTATGCCAGACTGGAAAGAAAGAAAACGGATATTGGATGAAGAGATTGTGAGGGACCTATAAGGAGGGATAAAAGTGTTGGAATATTCAGAGTATAAAAAAATATCTCTAAAAAATAATCCGGAATACAACGAGAAGTGGGTGCAGGACATTATCGCTGAAAACCCATCCCTTTTGGAATTGGGGGACATTATCCTGAAAGATAAAGAACGGATACAACCAAGGGCAGGACGGTTGGATTTACTCTTTCAGGATGCAGAATCGACCCAAAGATACGAAGTGGAACTTCAGCTGGGAGCCACTGATGAGAGTCATATCATCAGAACCATAGAATACTGGGATATCGAAAGGAAAAGATACCCTCAATACGAACATTCTGCGGTGATCATTGCAGAAGATATCACCAGTAGGTTTTTGAACATTATCAGCTTGTTCAACGGAATGATACCCATAATCGCCCTCCAAATGAACGCCATTCAGATAGGTAACAAAATCTGTTTAACCTTTATAAAAGTCGTAGACCAAAACACCTGGGGGCTAGTGGATGATGATGAAGAGAGCGAACCAACAGACCGAGCATATTGGGAAGAACGAAGCAATCCAAAAATCCTAAAGATGGTCGATCAATTTATCGAATTGGTCAAGAAAATAGATGAGGGTTATGAGTTAAAATATAACAAGTTCTACATAGGAATCACTAAAAACGGCAAGGCCAGCAACTTTTTCAGTCTGGTACCGAAAAAGAATTTTATCCAATTTAACCCCAGACTTACGGATAGTCCGGAAACAACCAATGAGATTGAAGAGGCCGGTTTAACTATCATCAGTCACAGCAGTCGCAATAGAAGTTACAAAATTAAGATGTTTCCCGGAGATGTTCAAAAACACCAAGAACTACTGTTAAAGTTGATGAATAAAGCACACGAGGAATACGGTGCGATTTGAATCTTTTAAGGGCTCTTTCCATCCGCTCGCCATGATAATTTAAATTTCACAGAATAAAAGGGGTGCTTTCTATGAGCTTCACAACCAGTTTTCTTGTCGGAACAAAGTATTCCAACGATCAAATCGTACAAGAATTCGGATGTTCTCCTCAAGGGGGAATGAGAAAATCTAAAGATAATCAAGTATTAGTCCTTATTTCTGGCCATAAACTGAATGTATATAATGACAGATGGGAAGGAAATATTCTACATTACACGGGGATGGGGTTAGAAGGAGATCAGAATATCGAGTTCTCTCAGAATAAAACACTTGATAAATCGCGAAATACCGGTATCAGCGTTTATTTGTTTGAATCATTTAAACAAAAGGAGTACGTTTTCTTAGGTCAAGTAGAACTATGCAAAGGCAAAGCTCCTTATCAAGAAAAACAAAAAGGGGCTAATGGAGTTGAAAGACAAGTATGGATGTTTCCAATCCAACTCAAAACGGAAAAATTAATAAACATACAAAAAATACTCGACGAATATGAAGATTTAAGCAGATCAGAAGTAAAGAAAATGTCCATTGATAAGCTTAAAAAACTAGCTAGCGATTGTGATGGGAAACAAGTGAGTTATAGAAGTGTAGAGGCGAATTACTATGCTCGAAATAGTGTTGTTGCCGAATTAGCAAAACGCTTGGCAGAAGGTAAATGCCAACTATGCGATAAAGAAGCTCCTTTTAAGGATGAGCTGGGGAACGATTATTTGGAAGCACACCACATTCAATGGCTTTCTAAAGGAGGTCCTGATGTAATCGGCAACACTGTCGCTCTCTGCCCGAACTGCCATAGGAAAATGCATATTCGTAATATGGACGACGATGTAAGAAAACTTATAGAAAAGGTAGAAAATAGATAGAAAATAGTGATGAAAGCATCGATTAATGGGGATTGTAGGACATGTAAATTTTTTTCAATTTCATCAGTTTTAGAATACTAACTTCTTGTAATATTCCGTATCGATTTTACCCTCCTTTTCAAAATCAAACAATTTTAATTGAGTATGAAAATGTATAGGAGTATACGGGGACGTATTTGGAGCAACAACAATCCAATAAAATTTTATCCTTATAAAATATTTTCGCTGTGATTAGCCTTTTAAGCGCTTTTATACCCCGGCTTCTTTATTGCCTCTATAACGGGGAGTTTTAGTGATAGGGGTAATTATTATCGTGAAAGGGCTCA
>Ga0209200_1002797_pt1 | contig 15618 bp, 7 predicted proteins | sample AD_UKC033_MetaG_FD_184406 | JGI IMG/M metagenome (GOLD analysis project Ga0209200, IMG submission 184406) | Active sludge microbial communities of municipal wastewater-treating anaerobic digesters from USA - AD_UKC033_MetaG (SPAdes) (version 2) | ecosystem: Engineered > Bioreactor > Anaerobic >...
ATCTAGAGAACAGGATGGCCCCTAAGATTCTGGCCATAATCCAGCCAGGTGAAGCCTTCGGCTGCAACTGGACCGACTTCACCAGCAGATGGCTCATAATGGCCCGGTCGGTCTTCTACGGGTCCAATCCTCTGCCCGAATATGTCATAAACGGAGGCATAGGCCGCAGTGAATTCTACAGAGCGCCCATCTGGCCGGAATACTCCGAGTTTGTCAAGAAATTCAACATAGGTGCAAAGTACTTCAGGATCTGGAAGAGGCCGGTACGAGCCGTAAGAGATCGGTATGAGTCCAATTGAATTGCCAATGAAAGTGAAAAATGCTTTGACTTGTAGCAGCATTAGTCTTCATAACACGTAGCATATGTAGTAGGCATTGTTCTGAACCTACCAATTTTTTTGATAAAATATTGTGCGCGTTTTCTGTTCAGAAAAGGATATCCTTCCAAGTTGGATTATTCTTCCAATATTCTTGGTATTTGCCATTGAAATAAAGTTTTACCCAATTTCTGCTCCAATGTGGGCGTTATCGTTACATTATCCGTTTATTACTTGGTGAAGATTTCAAAGGCTATCTATAAGTGATTAAGGCTGAAAAACCCTTTGATCTGACCAGGTGCTTGTTTGAAGGAGTTCAATAGGTTTGATCTAACTCGATTAAGCTGAAAGAGTGTTAACTTTTAGAGACAATTGTGGGAAGAATTGAACAAATGCGAGAACGCAAGATTGTTTCCTACCGTAAGAATACTATTCATTCAGTAACTCATGATAAAGGTAGCTATCAACAGTTACTGATGGAAAACATTCCAAAACACATGAAGAACAAGAGAGTAGCTCTTTCTTGAAGTACCACCGCAACGTAATATTTTGTACGATAAGTAACAACTGATATATTAGTATGAAAGCAACTTTCCCTAACTATAGCTTTTCAAGGTAGATGGGGTGTTTAAGTCTTTTGAATTGTTGATTGGAAACAGTTCCTTATGATTAAGACTCGGATTTTCTCAATCAGAATTTCTTTGTATCCTATCGAGATTCGAATTACAAAGCTAAGACATAGAAGAAGTCGCATTCCATTTGTGAGAACTCTGCAGAAGGTGAACTGGATGAAGCAAGAAGCCAGAAAGCAGCTTAATGAAATTGTGAAAAGATATGGGATAGAAATACTTAATGAGCCCAAAAAAGTAGAAGGTTTGCTCAGGGATTTTTGCGGGGACTGTAAGAAGGAGATATTCAGTATAGTAAGTGCTCTGAAAGAAGGGGTGGCGAATGACCTGGCTAGTTCGACAAAGGGAAGCACGACAAAGCTGATGGCAGTGAGGTTGTGCAAGAAACTTCAAGACGATTTGGCTTTGTCGGAAGAAGCTTCTATCTGGTCTGTTGAAAGCATAGCGATATCGCTGGGGATAATGAGCGAAAAGGAAGCGACTGTGTTTGGGAAAACTGTCGAACCGAAGTCTGCAGAGATAAATCCGGGGACAGCTCGCAATTATGATAACAGGGAAAATGAGATAAAGACATCTAATGGAGATGAACTCATCTATGTAGAGGGCGGTACCTTCATTATGGGAGACACTTGGGGAGATGGTGATGATAATGAAAAACCGACCCATAAAGTAGAGCTTACATATGACTTCTATGTTGGGAAATATCCTGTGACATTCGATGAATACGACAGGTACTGCATAGAGGCAAACGCAGCGAAACCTGAAGATGAAGGCCGGGGAAGGGGAAAAATGCCGGTAATATACGTGAGCTGGTTTGATGCCATTGAGTATTGCAACTGGCTGAGTGAAAAGGAAGGACTTCCAATATCCTACTTTGGAGACGGAAGTCTTCTAGATGAGAACAGTATAAGAACAGAGGACATAACCAGAGTAAAGGGATACAGGTTACTGACGGAGGCAGAATGGGAATACGCGGCAAGGGGTGGGAGAAAAAGCATGGGGTACAAATACTCGGGGTCTAACAATCCTGATTCAGTTGCCTGGTACGAAAGCAACTCTGAACGCATGAGGCACGAAGTGGGGCAGAAGAAAAGGAATGAACTGGGGCTGTACGATATGAGCGGTAACGTTTTAGAATGGTGTTCGGATTGCTTTGGAGACTACTCTGGTTCGGTGCAGAAAAACCTGTATAACAACAGTGGTTCGTTCCGGGTGTATCGTGGCGGTTTCTGGCTCTGCAGTGCATCGGGCGTGCGGGTAGCGTATCGCGACTACAACTTGCCCGCTTTCTCGAACTTCCCCCTGGGTTTTCGTATTACAAGGACGGTGCACTGATTTGCACTTTAGTATTTTTACATTTTTACCCTTTGCTGCGTCTTCGAGCGTCGGGCACGGAGTAGCCCGCAAGAGCGAGGAGACGCAGATTCAGATAGACAGGAGTAATCAATCTGAGAAGTAAAATTCAGAAAAAACCGGCAATAGCCGTGAGCAACTTCTCAACCGTCTGATCCTTGTTTACATTGCTAAATCCATTCATGTCTTCCAGAAGGTGAACGACCGCAGGAGCCTGTTGCGATTCCGCTTCTATATACTGTGCCACAGTGTTGGCAGACATGGTTTGGTGTATCGGCTGTCCACACATGGCGTCCAGACGGGCTTAGAGAGCAAGAGCCGCTGGCTATTCCGGAAGTCCAAATTTTGCCACAGTATTTACAGATTGATGACATGAAAGCACCCCCTCAATGTGTTGTACAAATCATATCAAATAGTAATTACATTGTAATTATACACCGATATTCCACCGAATAAGAACTGAAGAAATACATGACTATTGCAAAGTGGGTGATGGTGGTTCTCCCCCAGACCGTTTTTCTGATTTGTAATGGATTTCAGAATCAGTAATTGAGAAAACCAACTACCGTACATTCCGTTCGAGCATTTGTCTTGTTAGAACGTTTTGCTTCTGTTTCATTTTCAGATAGAGTTTAGAGAAAGAGGGATCGTGAATGATAGCAAACATCTCTGAACCCGAAAAGCACGGAAAAACGGAACCTCGACTTTCCCGAGTAATATATCGCATAAGTAAACACAACTCGTAACAAACAGCCTTGAGAGAAAGGCGGTCGATTTGCATGCTTTGTTGTAGACTTCCGCATGATGCTCCTAAGATTCTGGCCGTAATCCAGCCAGGGGAAGCCTTCGGCTGCAACTGGACCAACTTCACCAGCAGATGGCAGATAATGGCCCGGTCGGTCTTCTACGGGACCAACCCTCTGCCCGAATATGTCATAAACGGAGGCATAGGCCGCAGCGAATTCTACAGAGCGCCCATCTGGCCGGAATACTCAGAGTTTGTCAAGAAATTCAATATAGGTGCAAAGTACTTCAGGATCTGGAAGAGGTCGGTAAGAGGGGCAAGAGATCGGTATGAATTTGGTTGACCTTGAAATAGAAGCGAGAAATTAGTTTGCATGGAGTATCACACACGATACCACAGCTAACACAGACTGGAGGATTGCAGTTTGTTCTATTTATGCTGAAGGCTTAAGAAACCAACTACTCACAATATTAGGCACAGCTTGCGCCCCGATCCTATAGGCTACAATACTAAATTCATGGACTTAAAAGCACTTCACTTTCCGAAGAGGAAGTGCATGTAATCATAATTCTGATCTCGCTCAGGAAAGAGAATGTGTTTCTCTGCGAACTTTTCTTTACACCAGGTGCCATTATCATACGTAATGTATAGGTCAGGATATGTTGTAGCAGAAATGATGTAACTATCAAGCGATACATCGTTCCGCCCACTTCTATTAGAAATCTCATTTGCCAATTTGATAAGCCTTTCCCAAAGCCGTGCCTTCTCATCATGAATATAAGCTTTAGCATGCATCATGCCGTGCGGTTCAATAAAAACAATTCGTTGTTTGTTATTGGCCAATACCCATAGGATGAAGTCGGGATAAAACCCGCTGTTTTCGAAGAACCCCACACCCTTTCCACGGCTTAGATTTCGAAGTACGAACAGCTCCTTCCCAGCCAAGAAATTGTTGCCTTCTTCATCACGGAATGTCTTAAGGTCTCTTAGAAATTGTGTTTCGCTAGAATTGAGAACAGGGGGAATGGTTTGAAGTTTTCTGTTTATTTGTTCAATCAAGATCGGAAGGTAGAGGCTGCCGCAAAAGTAAATACGTTGAAGATCTTGATCCTCCTCTTTATAGAGACGATCGCGATTATTCAACAGATTACTGACAGCTGCAATCAGCTGTGCATCTGAAGTCCGGACTATATAGCAAGCTTTGTTTTCGCTCACTCGATCAACATTGAGGGCAATGTTGGGGTCATTATTATCCAACAACCTGTATTCCATAACTTCAGTTTCCCATCTCTCACGGCGACGATGATAGTACGCATCAAGATACTTTTTTAGTATGCTGGTTATAGCTTGCTGCAGCAAAACTCTTCCAGAGAAGGAAGATGGGTTAACCACCTCTTCATCAGTGATTAATTCATAATTGATAGTTTCCATTAGTTTTCGAGGTGTTTTTGGTTGGATGGTCAGGTTATGCCACTCCATACTATATTTGTATTCCAGCAGATCAAGATACACTCTCTCCCAGTTCACCAAATTTAGGTTTTCGTGGGGTATTCTCAATTTCTGACCAGCTTGTACATTATCTTGGATCAGACCATACCCAGCACCCGCCATTGCCTGTAGCCTAATAGACATATCTAGACGTACAATAATGTTTTCGTCTGCTTCCAAATCAAACCGTTCCTCTGACACAAAACTTCGCCAATTTGGCGCGCGGGGAATAACAAGGCCTTTTTTCAATGCGGGCTCATTAATCCATGTGAATAGTGGTAGTTCAATGAGTGGCTCTGTTTCTACTCCCTCACGTTCAAGATACTCGCGGAACTGAGCCATGTAGTTTGCCTTGACAGAAAAAATGTTAAGAGTCTCCAGTATGTTAATATGTTTGGGATGAGGACCTTCCAATACTGCGCTGCGCTTTAAACTCATCTGAGCACCTTTAAGTCGTACGCCGCGCCCAAACAGCTGAATGATCTGAGAACCTTCCATACTGCCAATATTCAAAAGTCCCATGTTGGAAACGCGCCATGAATTCCAGCCTTCCATGAATTTCTTGGCTCCAACAAGAACATGGATCTTAGAATCTGGCTGATTAATATCATCGAACAGAGAATCGCGAATAACATCTTCTTCAAGAGTTATTCCATTTGCATGTTCTTCCACCAGATTTTTGAAGGCCGATGTATCACCTATGTAAATGACACCAAAGTATTGGTCTGAATTCGATGCTTTTAATCCAATTTCTCCTTGACTGCCGCGAATATCTGCTAGGTGTAGACTTCCACTCTGTGATGAATGGAAAATTTTTCGGAGAATGTCGTTATACAATGCCACCCCATTTTGATTTTTCTCTCTCAAGTAGGGGAAATGATTTGAAAAGACGTCCCAGCCATTCTGATTCATTAACTGGTTTCTTCCGTTTAGTATATTGTCAATGGTTGTTGTCACCCAATTGCAATCACTAAGGATCCGATGCAGGAAACGCACCACTGTCAACACGTCACTGGACACTTCACTTTCTCCTATGGTAACTCTTGAAATCGAATTTTTGACAGTGCGTCCAACAAAAACCCATAGAGGTTTTTCCAGGTTGTAGGGTCGAAGCGCCGTATATCGATCTTCGTACAAGCGCAACTGCTCATAGAACGAAAGTAAATTGCCAAGTAGCAATATATCGGTTTGATTATTATAATTAACATCTCTCAGGTTAAGTATTCGAAAGTCTTTACCAAAACCATCACCGTAGAAGTAGCGATAAGAATAATCAAACAAGATAGTTTTACCATATTCTGTGGTGAGGCTATCATTTCCTACGGCTGAAAGTGCCTGTCCAAAAGTCGCACTATATTCAAATGTGAATCCTGTCTCAGCAAGTGCGTCACGGTAGCGGCGCCAGGCTTGTCCACCGGTACCTTTATGGCCTTCGTCAACGAATATTAGGTTCTTTCCCTCAAAGGATTCTACAGGTACACTGATTCCAGCTCCCATCTTTTCTCCCACCAGCTTTGTGATCTCTAGCACTTGTACTACGTTAGACGAATCGTTGTTGTTCAAGTCAAAACGTCTGGCATGAATACCTGAAAGCAGTAGTTCATCAATGTGTTGATTAGAAAGTTCTTTATTTGGTGTAATCAGCAAAATATTGTCTAGCGGATCTCGGTTATAGTGCAAGAATTGGTAATAGTTCAAGTGCATAAGCAGTGTTTTGCCGCTACCGGTTGCCATCCAATATGCAAGTTTAGTAAGATCTTCTCTTACTATAGGATCTAGTTGTGGCTCCCCTGGTTGAGCGTTACGCACTTCCACAAAAGCACTAAGGTCTTTTATTAATAGATCCTTATGGTTGAAGAATCTGTCCAAAAAGACTTCGGTATATAAGGCTGCGAGATGCTGGAAATAACGCAGTGTAATAGGTATTGAACGGTGACGGTTCATCTTCTCAAGGTGGCAACGAATGTTCTCATCATAGCGGATCAAATCATCTGCTGGAATACGCACCTTTCTTCCTCGAGCCAACAGATGTTGACACAAATAGCTCTGACCGTCAACATAATAACCTTCCTGAACCTCTACGCAATCCTTAAGCATTGTCTCATTGTTTTCATAACCCAGCAGACTATTAAGCCACGCCAAAAGGATTAGACGATTTTCCAGTCTGACACGGTGTTGAACTCCGTTTGGCATGATCGATCATACCTCCTCTATTTTCATAAAGCCTTGCCGAATCACTTCGGCCATTCTTTTTCGTCTCTCTACTAGGAACTCTTGGAACTCCATTTCATACCATTTATTTGGAAGAGCATGGAGACTATACATATCTCTAAGCTCGTCAGCTGAGAATCTGTCTTCGATTTTGGGAACATAACTAGCGGGTGCACTGTCCGAGATTTCGACATTGTCGCTCCATTCTACAAGAGCGTAGTTCGCTGGCTGGTTGATCAAACGATTTTCTTTTATCTTATGTCTTTGAAGATAACTGCGAGGGAAAAGATGGTGTCTTTCTAGAGCAGATCTTTTCGCTTTTGTCGAAGGATCAAGCAAGTCCACTACTCTCATTCTCGAGTAAAGAACCGGAGCATCTAGCAAACACAGAGAAGCATAGTATGCGAATTGTCCAGTATTACGTGCTGCAGCAGTTTCCAGTTCGTTTGGCAAGGTGAATTCCCAGTAATCTTGAGTGAGAACTGCATCAATCTGTTCCTCTAGAATACGCACAAAACCCTCTGCATTATCTGTATTACGCAGGAGTGCTAAATCCTGCTCCATACGACTTTCAGAGGAACCTGTATAACGCCCAGTTAAGGAAGCCATGAAAAACCATCTAGCAACTGTCTCTCGCAATTTGTACAGATCGACCTTAAAGTCGCGTTTCCCAATAAGCCAAAGAGAATAAGTATAAACAATGGTCATTTGCGATGAGATAAACTGAGAGCTAGTATATCCCGCTCTCCTAAGAACCTTAAAGAACTCGTGCCAATTCTGGAGGTTAAGCACAAGAATCTGGTTTTTTCTAAGGATATCAAACTGCTTTTCCCTTTGCTCTTCAGAAAACTGCTTTGTCTGCAAGTCTTTGCCCCGCAGAAGTGAATATACATGTTCCAGGCGTGCACGTCGAAACCCCAGTGCAACGTTGACCCTAAGTAATTGATCTGGACTTGGGAGGAGATAATGGTTGAACGGAGTAGTTTGGTTTCTAACAGGCGGTCTTTTTGCTTGCCAACAGAAATCCTCCAGTTCTTTACGACCTTCGTCCCAAAAGACAGACATTAAGGTAAGAATGAAATCTGCCTGATTTAGCGGTGTGCCCTTGCTGTTTATTCGGACAAAGATCTCCGCAACGCTATCTTCGTTCACTGAATATGATATCTCAAGCGCTGTGAGTGGATAATCCTTGAGTTGTTCAAGGCGCTCAATAGCAGAAGCAATTTTATCCTCTGCTTCTTGAGTGATTTGGCATCGTGTCTTCAATTTATCCAAAAAATCATCGATGAATCTGCGATTGCTCGCACCTGGTTGCCATATCACACTCACATCGGGAATCCACTCAGCATCTTTTTCGATTGCGGAATTCAGTACTTCAAATCTTTCTTCAATAGGATTAAATGAGATTCGAATCCGTTCTGGGTGGAATTCCCTGTTTTTTACTACACTTGCCGTGATGACTGCATATAATGAAGTGAGACGTTGCTGTCCATCCACGATCAGCAAACGAGGGACTTTCTGCTTTTCATCTACTCCAATGGTACGGTGTGCATCCGAATAACCATTTTCCCAGAATAATAGGTATCCAATAGGAAAGCCCCTATACATCGAATCGAAGAGATCACGGACTTTTGTTCGTGGCCAAACAAATGGGCGTTGAATATCTGGCAAGCCAATTTCGCCCATTTTCAAGTCCTCAATGAGTTTCTTAAGTGTGTAATCTACCTTCTTGAACAGCACATCAGCCATTTTAACCTGTCACTCCCTTGAACATGGCTTCTTTGAAGATAGGATCAAGTGAATGTGCACCAAGTATATACGAATCATTGTTGACCAGGATTTCGTCAGCATCCTCTATCATATTCTGGTTTTCAACAAACGTGGCATCTCGCTCATAGTTACTTTTTGCCCATCCTAGCGTTTCACGCCAGATTACCACCATTTTTCGGTTTTCACGAGTTACTCCACGATAAACTAGATAACGCCGTTCCTCGTCAAAATATGCTCTCCGAGATTGTACTGTCAATCCGATCAGATAATTGAAAGTTTCTGGCAAGTCAACTGTTTGTTCGCGAGTCCCTCCGTCACGGTACATACGAAGCTTATATGAAAAAGGAGACTGCAGCTTCTCCACATTCAGAAGAGTTTCACTCTTGCGTGTCTCCCAACTGAGCATGTAGTGGAGAAGATACTCGTCTTTGAAGAGGCTTAGGGCTTGCTGACCCGTTTCAATGTCAAAATTGATGTTGCTAAGAGCGTCCTCATAGCTTTCCAATTGAATGTATTTGAAGGCACCACCACCTTTCCACTCAGATTGTTTAGAAATACCGCTCTGCTCACCATACAACACTCTCTTCATACGCCTCAGCGGTTTTTCTCGGAAATAGCTTTCACAATCGATACCAATATACTTGCGTCCAAGCTTAGCAGCTACGGCAGTTGTAGTACCTGAACCGAGAAAAAAATCGAGAACAATGCTTGACTTGTCCGATCCCCAATGAATTAGTCTAGACAAAAGTTGTTCAGGTTTTTTGCCTCTGGATAGAGTCACACCACCCTCGTTTGCAAGATCTGCCTTGGGAATTTCTGCGTGCGGCCATTGATCAGTGATTTTATTTAGCTTCAAGATTTTGTTGTTTTCGAGGCGGGCACTATCACGGAGCCACACGAAAATCTGCCGGTTGTAATAGAAAGTGGTTATCCGTTGTCCAGCGTACCTTCCACGAGACACTAGATAGTCAGCCGAATATAAGCCATCACCACATCGTGACAGAATCTCATGTTGAAAGGAATTCTCTCTCTGAATACTAGTCAGCCTGAATACCGAGTCAAAGTGTTCTGAATACTCAGCGAGTATCTCGTCTTGCCGCCTTTCAAAATCACGAAGAGAAATAGTATGAATTACGTCTCCGTCATGCTTGTACACTGAGACTTGTTCCCCGGTTGAGGGGGCAGTGAAGCTGGACACAACCTCGCGTTCCCCTTGATTCACAAGCCTCTTATTGTATCGGCGTAGAACGTCGATCTCGATCGGGCGTTCGTACATCACGTCGTTCAGATGGCTTTTGTCCATACAATAAGACAGGATATGTTCTTTCGTATTGACAATTGCCCCTCCCTGTCCCAACCCTGAGCTACCAGAGCGTTCATATGCTATCCATGCGAGAAAGCTGTCATCGCTGAAATGCTTGCTAAGAAGCAGCGCAAGACGGGCAGCCTCTTCATCATCAATGCTGAAAAAGAGAACAGCCTTATCAGACAGGAGGGGTTTGACTGCGGTGAGTCGAGAATTCATCATTGCTAACCAAGATGAGTGTCGATAGGAATCCTTATAAACAAAATCGTTGTTTCCCGTGTTATAAGGCGGATCGCTGTATACAAAGTCTACCGCCTTAGCATAAGTCGCGGAAAGCAAAGATATAGCGGCGAAATTATCACCATGCACCAAAACACCATCGAGAAGATCAGTAAGATCCTCAACACTCCCTAATATAGTGTCTACGAAGTCTTCCGAAAAATACTTTGTATCAAGGACAAGCGTCGGATTCGCCTTCAAAAGCGCCACTCTATTCTCTTCCTTGCTCTTGTCAATCGTGAATATGTTGGACTGCTCCTCATCAATGCAGAAGAGCTCCTTCCATTCGTCCCATTGGGCATCGCATTTAGCGATGTTATAATAGTGGTCCTCGCCGATGGCACCCACTAAGATGCAGTATTGGGTCTCTGTAACGAATTTTCGCTTTTCCCAGAGCATTTTCTGAATGTCTTCTATCTGAGCAAGAAAATCCACAATTTTACTTCCTATACGTTTGATCAGGCGCATCATTTGAAACCATCCCTCGGACAGATCTTCCCCGGCAACTTCTAACTCATCGAGATTTAGGACCTCGTTCTTCAGATAGAAATCCAGCTCGCGTAGAAGGAAACCTCGAAGGTCCTTGTGGATGAAGTAGTCGCGAGAGTTGCGAGCTGTGTACTGTCTAATGTGATGTTCTAAATTCGAAATGGAATTTCCACTCGCATCCCTGTATTTTTCGCCCTTCAAAGCTTCCAAAGCTTCGAGATTATTTTCAAAACGTTTAGGGATCATCTGAAGAGTTGCTTCATTAATCTTGTTTTGCTGATTCCTATTACCATATGTTCTGACCTCGTCTCTTTTCAAAGGTCGATACTCAAAGGGAATATTTAAAGTGCGGGTTTCCTCGTTCCAAAAGGTATCGTCAGGCACTGGAAGGAAGAAGCGCTTTTCTCCCTTAACATTGTTCTGTTCTACATCTGCTTCTTGAATCTTGAAATTTATAGTTACACTGTTGTGAGCCTTCCAACTGTAATCTGTGAAATATTCTCCAGTCTTAACGTAGTATTGGTCCTGGTTCGCCCAGTACAGAGTAACCTCCTCGCCATTGTAGGGGATGGCGTAGCGTTCCTTTCTCGAGTATCGGCGCTTCGAAATGAAGTCCCCATCCTGCCAATAGCGACTGAAGAATGTGTAAAGATGATTATATATTGTGGTCTCTAAAACTTGTGAACTATGAGTATTAGTAGCGTTTGCAAACGCTTCAAGATACTTTCTGCCTACTGGTGTAGAATGATACTGATTTTCCAAAATGCCTTCAGCATTAATGGCATTCTCACCTAACGTTCTAAGGACTTCTTCTTTCGCAGCAGCTAGCTCTTCATTAGCTTTTTGTTGTTCATTCAGAGAACCCCTACTCAGTTCTTCTTTAATGGTGTTGGGCAAATCTTCACTGATCCAATGCTCAATTATCTGGCGTTTATGATTCATTATGCGGTAGATTCCAAAGTCAAGGTCAGCACTTTCGAACTGGAAGAGTTCGCGCAAAAGCTGGACGAACTTCTTTTGTGGATTCATATTATATCCCCTTTCTTGGTAATTTTCACGTAGCCGGGAATTGTTTGCCCGTTTTCAGCAGGTTTTAGTATAAATATAACAATAATAACTGAGTATATCATCAGTACAATTTTACAGTCGTAGTTTTATAAGCAACATAAATGTAATTGTGTGGACTTCGATAGAAAAAACCTTAACTAAACTGTGAAGTCGATCGAAGTCTCATTTTGACTAATCCTAAGGACTTGTCACGTTCAATCACTGACATTATTGGATCTAGGTTTTATTGAAATTGCCGCTTCTCGTAATCTTGGGAATTCATGTACCTCTGTTGAATAACTAACACAATGATAGCAAATATGAGGTGGGTGTTACCAATTTCCTTTCTGAAAACGGATGCGTTCCTATTTATTCTACTACCACTTCTTAAGAAGGATCAGATAACAATTTTTCATTCTCCATCACTTTTTGTTTTAAGTACTTTCGCTGCTAAAATGGATTTGTTGTAAAGAATTACCAGATTAGCTACAAGCACCATACTTGGGATAGAGAGAACATGGCAAAAAACTCCAAAGATGTTATTGAAAGAATCTGTCATCTCCAAATACATTGCTCAGCCGGAATCTACTATGTCCTGGTAGGTAGAACAACGCCTGCCACTTCCAATAAGGATTTCCATTAATTCCCACTTCAAAACCACAGGTCAGTCTTCTTATCAATTTCCAACATTCAATCATATTGTTCTTACAGTTGGGTTCAGAACAGCAGTCAAATCCAGGGTTCGTGCCATAGTGGGCTTTTTTCCCGCATGGATAGCTCGAATTTGAACAAAGCGGATCTTTGGGAAGACAATATAAGTAGAATGTTTCCATGTATTTAGCCGATATTCCTGCCAAAACATCAACAAACGAAATGAGAGTGGACAACTTCTTTTCATATCCAATCTTCAAGTATTTTGGTTTTATTATGAAATTTGGTCCCGCGATGTTGCACCGTTTCGCATTTGCATAGTTCAGCACTCTGTTTCTCAGATTGTTAATGAAATCTCGATCACTCGCTACGTCTATATACCATATCAAGTCTCGAGGCACTTCATAATGTGTCAAATATGATGTACTCCTTATGAATGGTAGCAGTCGTTTGTAAATAACTTCATAAGCTTCAACAGTTGCACGATTTACGGAATCTGGATTGGAGTATAGATGCTTGTCGATTACCAACACATTTGGTAAGCAAAGCTCATCAACTGAAAGCTGCTCATATGAATCAAGAAAGGAATACAGATTATTTGGTTTTCTTGCTTTCTTATGTAGGAGAGACCATTTCTTGATATCACATAGAAAGCTAGTTTTGTAGATGTTAGCGACACGGTTCAAAATCAAATCCAGCTTGTTATCATCTAGAAGAATGCTGCAAACAACTTTGAAGTGAGATGATCCTTTGGAGAATGACAATCCGTTGTCTCCGGATTCGTCGGAGAGTAGAACAAGTGCCATTCAGTTTTCCTCCATCGAAAAAAAGGCTCCGGATCCATACCCAAGCCGAGTTGCCTGGTGCCACTGGATTCACCGAACGGCTCACCTGTGACGGCCGGAGCTCCTACAAACCTATTTACTTTATAGCTCAAAAGTCAGCAAATCTGAAGCCCCAGCAAACGTAAATACGGCAGCATATAGCTCATTAGAAATTGTTAGCATCAGCAAGCTCCTTGAAACTAGCAATTGGGACGAATTCCTTCTCATTTTGAGATTGCCAAAAACGTGAAGTAGAAGCTTTGTGATCACTTCACCAACACCTTCATTGCCGCCTTCCATAGCCCTCTGTTCAGGAACATGACGACGAGGTCTATCAGGACATCCAGGATGAAGTCGAAGAAGTCAGGGTCGATCTTCCATTGTTCATCGGGAAGCGCGTCTTTTATCATCTGCTTCACTTTCTCTTTCTTCTTCGAGTAGTTGCCAGAGGAAAATGGTTTGACTGACTGAAATCAAAAGATCTTGAATGAGTTATTCATCAAAGTGAAGCGGGGTTTGCCTCTCTGATTTCTGCATACTCCAAATAGTGGAAGATAGTAAGACTGCGGAACAGAAGGCAGTCTTTCGTTATCGCAATACCAAGAGCCATATGACGGTTAGTGGCATTGTGAACTTCAAGTGTTGAATCAAAGCTATCGGCTGTGCCACTTCTCAAAAGCGCAAATGAATTCAATCCCCGACTCTCATAGCGAAGTCCAAAGCACACTTTTAGAATGATCGAACCGAACGCACCCTAACGGCAGGAAGGAAGAGAGATCCTTCCTGCTTCATTTCTTGAAAAATGAATGATCTCAGCGCATGGCTAGTTGTCTTTCAGAAGATCGCTGTTTGATGAAGATAGAGAGCAAATCGAAATTGGCAGGAGTATTTCAAATACCGAGTTTACTGAGGAGACGGTTTAACGAAAGTCGTCCTTCATTGATCCTCCCAGGTCATGGACCGGTTCACCGATATGATCTAAGATTAGATCCTGAACAGGACCATTTCAGGATGACAAGCTGTGTTGGTTCTGATCAAATAGGTTTCCTCAGTCACAATGAACTAGATCGGTTCTTGTTCTTTGCTCCTGACCAACCACCTACCACGAACCACCCACAACGGCTCTTAACATACCACTATGGTTCTCACGCAACTCACAGACAGGGACGGCGTTACACACGAAGACGCTGTCACTTAACATACCACTATGGTTCTCACGCAACAAGAATGGTTGTAGGGGAATGCCCCTTCGGTATTCTTACTTAACATACCACTATGGTTCTTACGCAACGCTCGACAAGATTCAGAACGAGACTCTCAGGCTCATGGTGTTTCCATACCACTATGGTTCTTACGCAACCAGAAGAGGTACAGATCATAGAGGAGTCCATAGCGGTTTCCATACCACTATGGTTCTTACGCAACGGCGACCCACGCCGGGTCGCCATTTTTTTTACCAACCGTTTCCATACCACTATGGTTCTTACGCAACCTTCTGACGAAGCCCTAGAAAAACTTGCAGCCGAACTTGGTTTCCATACCACTATGGTTCTTACGCAACACAGAAGAAAAGAAAACGAAGATTGTTAAGGGAAGGCTGTTTCCATACCACTATGGTTCTTACGCAACTAGGGACAGCTACGGAAAGATCCCTACCGTAGAAACAGTTTCCATACCACTATGGTTCTTACGCAACGAGGAATGTGTATGGGAGATTTTGGCTCCAAGATGGTTTCCATACCACTATGGTTCTTACGCAACTGTATGCCTGTTAAAGTCAAATCTTTAGCTCCTACGTTTCCATACCACTATGGTTCTTACGCAACGGATTTGAAAAGCTTAGCAACAATCTGGTGTGTGCAGCGTTTCCATACCACTATGGTTCTTACGCAACTAATCGGAGCCGCAGCGGCACTCACCGCGGTGCTGTTGTGTTTCCATACCACTATGGTTCTTACGCAACTAATCGGAGCCGCAGCGGCACTCACCGCGGTGCTGTTGTGTTTCCATACCACTATGGTTCTTACGCAACTGCTTTTATTACAAAGATATTATACAGGTTTTGGGCAGCCGGAATCAAATGAAGGAAAAGCTCTCACAAGAGTTATTCTTTCTGTATTTTGGAGATTTGTTTGGATTCGATTCGAGAAATCGTGATTATTTTCCGTGTGAAGAACTGACCCGCATCTTCTAAGAAAGATGATTTGTCTAAAATCCTGGGAGACACCTTTCAACAGAAGCTTACAGAAGAAAACTGCTCTCGATTTCGCTTTCAATCAAATGACCTATCCACAGTCGGATCTATGTAAACTGTACAAGAATGATTCTAAATAAGTCTGGAAGTGTTATTGAGAAATGAGTTGAGAGGAAGATGGTATACGAATGATCCGACGAGAGCCGGTAACGGAATTATTAAGTCGGGTAATGTTTTATAGGAGCATGTTAGAGCACGATTCAGAAAAGCGGATAAAGTTAATCCGAAATATAGGAGTTACCAAGCCAGACTGTA